>Ga0197142_1004035_pt1 | contig 12034 bp, 11 predicted proteins | sample GBS60_MetaG_FD_148614 | JGI IMG/M metagenome (GOLD analysis project Ga0197142, IMG submission 148614) | Sediment microbial communities from Great Boiling Springs, Gerlach, Nevada, United States - GBS 60_MetaG | ecosystem: Environmental > Aquatic > Thermal springs > Hot (42-90C) > Sediment... | reverse complement strand
ACTTGATGAGGATGTTCATGCTTGGACCTGTTGTGTCCTTGAACGGGTCGCCGACAGTATCGCCGACAACTGCTGCCTTATGGGCATCACTACCTTTGCCTCCGAGGTTTCCTTCCTCAATCCACTTCTTTGCGTTATCCCAAGCGCCACCAGCGTTAGCCATCATCAGACCAATCACTACGCCCATTGACAATGCCCCTGCAAGGAAGCCTCCCAACGCTTCCCTTCCGAGCAAGAAACCCACAAGCAACGGAGCAATCACTGCCGAGACGCCTGGGAGAATCATCTCCCTCAAGGCAGCCTTTGTCACGATGTCAATGCATCGGTTGTAGTCGGGTTGACCTTTGCCTTCCAAGATGCCGTATTCTCGGAACTGCCTTCTCACTTCCTCAACCATCTGGTCAGCAGCCCTGCTGACAGCCCTAAGGGTCAAAGCAGCAAATAGACAAGGCATAGCGACCCCGATGAACAAACCCACCAAAGTGGCTGGGTCGGTCAAGTTGATTGTCTTAAGTTGAGCCTGTTGTTGGTAGGCAGCAAACAATGCCAACGCAGTCAAGGCAGCGCTGCCGATGGCAAAACCTTTGCCGACGGCAGCCGTCGTGTTTCCGAGAGCATCCAATTTGTCTGTGATTCGCCGGACATTTTCTCCAAAGCCAGCAACTTCGGCAATTCCACCTGCGTTGTCAGCGATAGGACCGTAACTGTCGGTGCTCATGACGATACCGATGGTCGCCAACATTCCAACTCCAGCCAAGGCAATTCCGTAAAGCCCGTTTGTGGCATACGCTACCCAAATTGCGAAGGCAATACCCAAGAGCGGAAGCACGGTGCTTAAGTAACCGACTGCAACGCCAGACAAGATATTTGTCGCCGCACCGTATTGAGCCGATTGGGCGATTTCACGGATAGGTGGACCGCTGGTGTAGTATTGGCTAACACCGCCGACAAACAACCCTGCAAACAAGCCAGCAAGTGTTGCCCAGAATGGGTTCATCGTCCCGACGAGGGCATTAATGAACACGGCTGCGAGAACAACGAAAGCGACGACAGCGACACCGACGGCAGCGTTAAGTGCCCACTGCGGGTCAAGTTTGCGGAACATGCGAATTGAGAGGACACCGATGACGGAAGTTATCAAACCGATGGTGATTAGCCCAACGGGCAGAATCATCCACTTCCACGCTTCTCCACGACCAACACCCAAAGCAGCACCGACGACGATAGCAGCGACGACCGAACCAACATAACTCTCAAACAAGTCAGCACCCATTCCTGCGGTATCGCCCACATTGTCACCTACATTGTCGGCGAGGACTGCAGGGTTCCTTGGGTCGTCTTCGGGTATGCCAGCCTCAACTTTTCCAACCAAGTCGGCACCGACATCAGCGCTCTTTGTGTAAATCCCACCACCGACGCGGGCGAAAAGAGCGACCGATGATGCGCCCATGGAAAAGCCTGTCAAATACTGGAGCAGTGTAGGGAAGTCAAGGTTTCGCCCGACGAAGAGGACAAAACCAAGCCCCAAAAGCCCCAATGCAGCGACAGCAAGCCCCATAACTGAGCCACCAGTGAAAGCGACGACAAGTGCTTCACCTATACCATTAGTTCGTGCTGCTTCGGTTGTCCTGACGCCACTCCTTGTTGATGCTTTCATTCCCAAAAATCCCGCCGACAAAGAGCAACCAGCACCGAAGACATAAGCGAACCCGATGAGAGGTGCTTTCTGCCAAAAAGCAAGGGTCAGAACTACGAACATCACCGCAACGAAAACGGCAATTGCTTGATACTCTCGCCTAAGGAAGGTCATTGCCCCATCGTGAATTGCTTCAGCATACCATCTCATTCGTTCGGTTCCGCTCGGATACTTGAGAACAGACCAGTAGTTGTAACCTGCAATGGCTACACCCACAACGCCGAGTAAGGGCGCAAGGGTTGCGACCATTGAACTGACTGTGTCCATCTTCAAGTCCCTCCTTCGCTCCAGTGGCGTTTTCACAGGGCATTTGGGTATTACGATTTTAGCACCTGTGCAGCCTCTTTCCCAAATTTTAGCCGAAAGGTCAAAGTTTTCCCTACACTGTTCAGCGTTCCATCGCTACCCCCCAGTTCCAAATTTGACACCCTGCCCCTTGAAAGGGGTTGCACTTTCAGAGATTGTGGGTTACTATCTTGACAGGCATTTAAAGCCGAGTAGGTGATGAGAGATGCATATAGCGGTGGTCATTCCGGCGTTTAACGAAGAGGAGCGGTTGCCGGGAGTTTTGGAAGCCGTGACTTTGTGCCCGTTTGTGAGGCAGGTCATAGTTGTGGATGATGGGTCTGAAGACGGAACGGCAACGGTCGCCCAAAAATTCGGTGTCAAGGTAATCAGACTTGAGCGAAATCTGGGAAAGGCTGGGGCAGTTTGGGTAGGCTTGCAGGAAGTCAACGAACCTATTGTCGTCTTGCTTGATGCTGACCTGAGAGGGTTGAAACCGTCCCACATAGAAGCGCTCGCCCAACCCATCGCCAGTGACGGTGTTGACATGACTTTGGGGATTTTCCGAGGTGGTCGGTTTTGGACGGATTTGTCCCATCTCATCGCACCTTGGGTTTCCGGTCAAAGAGCGATGCCCATTGAGCGAGTCCGTCAGTTGCCTGACTTTTCCGATTTAGGCTACGGTCTTGAGGCTGCCCTAAACAAGTTCGCCAGAGAACACGGTTGGATTGTCAGAACCGTCGTCCTTTACGGTGTCAGCCATGTGATGAAGGAAGAGAAATTGGGCTTTTTGAAGGCAATAAGGGCAAGGGCTGGGATGTATTGGGAAGTGGGCAAAGGTTGGCTTGTCAGCCTTAATGGACGCGGACCTTCAAGCCAAAAATAAGAGCCGTTACCCGAAAGATGTAGAACTGAAAGCAGGTTGCAACCTTGCCGTCGGGTCAATGAAAACCTTTGCTTGGTTGACAGCGATTGCTGCTTCTGCTACTCCTGTCGCAATAAGTTTGACTTTGCCTGGGTAAGTCGCTACATCGCCTGCAGCGAAAACGCCTTGAATGTTCGTCATCATTCGGTGGTCAACTTTGATGTGATTGCCCTCGGTTTCCAAGCCCCATTCTTTGATCGGACCAAGGTCGGTGGTGAAGCCTAAAGCCAAAATGACAGCATCAACTTCAATGGTTGTTTCCTCTCCCGTCTTGTTGTGAAAGATGACAGCAGCCTCAGGATACTCGTTGCCCATCAATGTTTTCAGTTCGTGGAAGACCCGAACTTCAACCTTTGACCTCATCAATTGCTCAACGCTGTGTTCATGGGCACGAAATTGGTCACGGCGGTGAATGAGGGTTACCTTGGAGGCTATAGGCTCTAAAGTTAGTGCCCAATCAACGGCGCTGTCTCCGCCACCGACGATTAAGACCCGCTTGCCAGCAAAAGCCTCAATGTCGGTAACTGTGTAATACACGCCCTTGCCCTCAAACCGTTCAACCTCAGGCTTGCCCAGTTTCCTCGGGGAAAAGGCGCCTATGCCCACACAAATCAAGATGGTTCGGGAGTAGTGAACGCTCTTATCTGTCGTTAGGCGGAAAAGTTTCTCATCCAACTTCTCCAACTTCACGGCAGTTTCGCCCAAGCAGATTTTCGGGTTGAACTGCATCGCTTGCTCAACTAAACGCTGAACCAATTCACTGGCACGAACCTTCGGGAAACCTGGCATGTCGTAAATGAACTTTTCTGGGTAAAGAGCGGTCAACTGTCCGCCCAATTGATGGAGCGCTTCAATTATCTTGACGCTCATCTGCCTCATCCCAGCATAAAAAGCGCCAAACAAACCAGAAGGTCCGCCACCTACGATGGTAATGTCGTAAACTTGCTTGTCTTCCGCCAAGTGAACGCTCAAAATCGGTCACCCCTTTCCGCAAACTCAGGAACTTAGGCGCAAAAGATTTTAACACTCGCTGAAATTAACCTGCATGGCTTGGGCTTGTGCCTAATAACGCAATGGAAGTCCACGCATTCATAAGGCTCAAAGTCACGAATCGCTTTGAGGGTGAAGCGAAATAGCACACAAAGCCGAAATAAGCCGAAAACAATGCTTCTCGGTTGAAGCCAGTTTCTAAACCGTTCAACCTCAATGCCGAAAATGCCTTACGCCTGTAAAGACCATTGCGACGCCGTAGCGGTTGCATGTAGCGATGACATCGGGGTCTCGCTTGCTGCCTCCGGGTTGGGCGATGGCAGTCATGCTCGTCATCATGGGTCAACTGTCCATTCTGCTACGATGCCTTTGCTTCTTAACGACTGTAAGATGTCAGGCACGATATTGAGTGATTCCAAGAGTTCCAAACCCACGAGTTCTTTGTTACCTATCAAACAGATGTGGCAAGGGGAATGGCAACCCAACCCGATAACGCTAACAGAGCCGATGTAGTAAGGTGCTCGTATTTGTGAACCATCTGCCAATTCAACCCAACTGAAACCATCAGGATTCCCTAGGCGGGAGACAAGTTCGCCAAGGCGAGTAATAGGAAGGACAAGTGCGCCGCTAAAACCGGTGTCCAATTGCGCCCAAAGTTGCTCTTTGTAACGACCCACTTGCCACTCTACCTTCACGAGGAAAACCTTTTGGCTGGCTTGCATCTTTAGATTTTCCCCACCGCCTTCGTGCCGATGCGGAACAGGATGAAATTGCCTTTCCCAAACCGTTCAACGGCTTTTTGCGCTAATTCCACCTCATCGTCTCCCACTAACACTTGCCCTTCTTTGTTGACTGCTGCCAACCGTCCCCAAAACTTTCCTTCCAATGGTCGGACATAGCAGTCATAGAGGGCTTCCGCTTCTTCTGTGGTGAAAGGAAGCCGAATCATCCCAATGGTGAATAACCCCAATGCCACTCCTAATTTCACGGTAACTTCTTGAGGAACGGGAACCAAGGCTTTAGGGTTAGGAAAAAGCACACCTTCCCATCTCAATTCTCTGGGCTCAAAGAGTGGGAAACCCATCGCCCATAAACTTGCCACTCCACTAACCAATCTCCACTCTTCTTTGGCGAATAAACCTTCCTCGCCTAATTCATTGGGTTGAGGCAAAGCAAACTCAAGCGGATGAAAGGGAACTTTCATGAAACGCTCACCGTAAAGGGCAGGCACGAAAGAGAGACTAACCTCTGTCCATGAAGACCAGTAAACCAGCACTAAATTCACGGACTCAGAGGTCGCTTTGAATTTCTTCGGCACATCTTCCAGTTTGTCCCGCAGGTGAACATAGGCAGGTAAATTTTCGCTTGGCACACTTATGCCTTTCGGTCTGGGGTCTGTGATGGAGCGAGACCACATTTTTCCTGCCTCCCTCCGCATAACGGGGTCATCATACCGCTTGATTTCCACCATACATTTGTGACCTGCAAGCCAAACTTCTGCTTCAGGTTCACCCCCTTTCTGTGTCAATAGGGTCATCTTATCGGCGAACAAAGCCAGTCGCCCTAAGCAGAGAATTTCAAAAATGAGGCGCAGTAATTGGTCGTTCTCTGGCATCTTGACTTCTTGACCGCTTGTCACATCCAAAGCAGTTGTCCAGCGAACTGGAGCATTGCGGACTTCTTCTGCCAATCTTTTGCGATAAACTTGGCGAACTTTTTCCTGCCCCACTTTCTCCGCCAACGCCTGTAGAGCCTTTTCCAACTCATTGATGGCAAAGTCAAGCACGAATTGCTTTGCCCATTCTACCCACTCAATACATTGCTGCTGTCCTCCCAAAACGGAAGCGAGTGTCGGGTGTTGCAACGATGTTTTCGCCATGTTTGTCACCTCTACGCATCATAATTGTAGCGTGGCAAAAGTGGCAGCCAATGCCCTTCATCAATGCCTAAAATGCCTTACGCCTGTGAAGACCATTGCGACGCCGTAGCGGTTACATGTAGCGATGACATCGGGGTCTCGCTTGCTGCCTCCGGGCTGAACGATTGCCGTCACACCTGCTTGGGCTGCAATTTCTGGACCGTCAGGCATGGGGAAGAAGGCTTCACTTGCAAGCACAGAGCCTTTCGCCCTTTCACCTGCAAGCATGACGGCAATTTTGACGGACACTGCTCGGTTCATTTGCCCAGCACCAATCCCGACTGTAGCGCCGTCTTTCGCCAAGACCACAGCGTTGCTCTTGACATGTTTGACTACCTTCCACGCAAATTTGAGGTCTTCAAGTTCTTTCTCTGTAGGTGACCGTTCGGTCACGACTTGCCAGTTTTCCGGCGGTGCATCTTCAACATCGGATGTCTGAACCAAAAGTCCTCCCGAAACAGACTTGACATTCAATTCAACAGCACAAGCGATTGGTGTGAGTGGTCTATCGCCCAATTGAAGGCTCAAGATGCGGATGGTTTCTCCCCAACCCTTTCTCGCTTTGATGCGCTCCAACGCCTCTGGTTCGTAATCTGGTGCAATGATAGCCTCGTAGAAACTGCCTTGGACGAGGATTTCTTCGGCGGTAGCCACATCAACTTTTCTGTTGACGCCGATTATGCCCCCGAACCTCGCTTCTGGGTCAGCGTCCCTCGCTTTTGCAAAGGCTTCAGCCAAAGTTTCACCAACTGCCACGCCGCAAGGGTTGGTGTGCTTGATGATGCAAGCAGCAGGTTTTTCAAATTCGCGGACGAGGTTAAAGGCAGCGTCCAAATCGGCTATGTTGTTGAAGGACAACTCCTTTCCCCAAATTTGAACAGCCGTTGCTACGCTTGGCACTTCCGACATCGGGTCAATGTAAAAGGCTGCTTGTTGGTGCGGGTTCTCGCCATAACGAAGGTCCAACCGCTTGACGAACCCAAAAGATAATTCGTCGGGAAATTGGATGCCCGTTTGCTGTCGGAAATAACTGAGGATGGCAGCGTCGTATGCTGCTGTGTGGGCGAAGGCTTTCAGCGCCAACTCTGCCCTCACCCTCAAAGGGACTTCCCCGTCCCTTAGCCATTTCAGAACTTGCGGGTAGTCGTTCGGGTCACAGATGACCACGACATCCCTGTAATTTTTGGCAGCAGCCCTCAAAAGGGTCACGCCGCCAATGTCAATGTGTTCCAATGCTGTGAATTCGTCCACCCCTTGTCGGACAACTTCTCGGAATGGATAGAGGTTAACGGCAACGAGGTCAATGGTAGAAATGCCCAATCGTTCAAGTTCGTTCAAATGTGCTGCTACATCCCTTCGCGCCAAAATCCCCGCAGCAATGAATGGGTGGATTGTTTTGACCCGTCCGTTCAGGATTTCGGGGAACTTAGTGACTTCACTGACCTCGGTGACCGGTAAGCCCGCATCTCGCAGGGTTCTCGCTGTCCCACCCGTTGACACTAACTCAAACCCTAACTCGCATAGACCTTTCGCAAACTCAACGACCCCTCGCTTGTCCCAAACAGAAATCAACGCTCGCTTAGGCATTTCCGTTTCCCTCCTGTGAGAAATCTTTTGAGCGATGTTCGGCCACAATTTTGGCAACATGTGGGTGCAGGTGGAGGTTTGATCTCAGTTCAAACTTGAGTGGCAACAAAAGCGACCCAACCCGCAAGTTCCCTTTCCTCAACGAGCCGATAACCTAATTTGAGGAGCAAGGGCTTGACTTCTTTCCACCCTTCAACCGAAACCCCAGAGCCAATCCACAAGCCTTCAGGCGCAAGGACCTGGCGCGATTTTATCTGCCAAGCCAAGTCCTTAATGAGAGGCGTGAGAAGATTTGAAAGCACGATGTCAAACTGCTCTGAGACCTGTCGCAGAAGGTCGCTTTTGACGAAACTAATGAAGTCAATGCAATCGTTCCGAGTAGCGTTTTCCTGAGCCGCATCCAGCGCAGCATCGTCAATATCAGTTGCCATAACTTCCCTCGCTCCCAATTTTGCTGAAGCGATAGCGAGAATTCCAGAACCAGTCCCGACATCCAGAACCCTTTTGCCCTTGACTTGACACTGTTCCAAAAACTCCAGACACATCCTTGTTGTCGGGTGATGTCCGGTTCCAAACCCGCCGAGGCTGCGCAACCGCAGGATTATCCTGTGCTCGGGATTATCAACGGGTTCGTCGGTGAGAACGATGAGAAAGCGGTTGCCGATAGGAAGGGGTGGCAAAACCTCCCGCAACGGTGCTTCCCATTCCTCTGCTTCCAAAGTGCGCGTCGTCACTGAGGTGGATTTGGGGAGCCAATCGTGAGCGATGGCAAAATCAATTTGCTCTTGAAGCCAAACTAACTTTTCCGCCACATCTTCGGTGACAGGCAAATATCCGACCACGCGAACTGTTCCATCTGGCTCAAATGTCTGAGCAGTTCCCATACATCCCAAAGCGTCCAACAGCCCATGAACCTGTTCAGCACCTTGCAACGAAGTCACAACCTCAATCGCCAACCAAGAAACCATTTCTCAACTTCACCTGCTTTGAATAAGGTTAGCAGAAATTATGTCCCAGCATGCAAGGGTGCTAAACTTTTGGATGGAATGAAGGGGGCGTTACCTATGAGGCGTTACGCGGAGGAGATAAGTTTTTGGGTTCGTTCTCGGTTGCTGCCTTTGATTCGGCGTGAAGGGGTGAACCGTCTTGTTTTCTGCCAACCACCCATAGACCCGAAATCACTCCCCCAAGATGTTCAACTCGTTGCCTACCAAGAACCTCGCTACCAACCATCAATTCAAAGACGGTCGTGGGAAGTCAGTCAAATTTGGCGAAAGGAGAAGATATGTGCTTTCCGCTTCCCTCACTTGGCTTATGTCCTTGACGGCGTTGCTGAAATCTGGTTGGGGTCAGCAGTTTTACGAATTCCTTCCGATACCTTGCTTCTCATTCCACCCAATGTCCCAATAGATGACGATCAACCCCATCGCAGATTTTTCACAGCGCCAGAAAAATTTTTGACGAAGGTAGTCTGGTTCTTAGTAGCACCTTCTTTGGTGCGAACCCACATTTGCTACTCTGACTCATCACGGCACTTCTTCACTCCCTTGCAATTCTTCTTTGCCCCAAACATCTATCCCTTAGTGTTAGCACTCATGGACGAACTTAAGCGCAAGCAGGAAGGTTACCAAGAAGTGGCTACTTCTTATCTCACTGCTATTTTTTGGCAAATTCTGAGAGCGATGAAAGAAATCCCTTTGCCAGAGCATTGTGCATCTTCTCTGATCCAGATTTTCCCAGAGGTTGCTGATGATTCTCTTCCAGGTCAGATTTGTCGCCTCATCCTTCAGACTTTTCCCAACATCCCATCTGTGCAAAGGTTGGCTGAGTTTATCGGAGTAAGCCCATCCCACCTGCGCCACACCTTCAAAAACCAAACTGGGCAAAGTTTGCAAGCATATTTGCGCTCGTTAAAGTTGAGGATGGCACAAACTCTCCTACATCAAACTGATTTTCCAATTGCACTTATCGCCCGCATCTTAGGATTCCATGACCCACTTTACTTTAGCCGTTGGTTCAGGAAAGCGGCTGGCTTTTCGCCTTCTGACTTTCGCCGACTGCTCGTGATTAAAAGTTCGTGAGCCGTTAATGTCCATATTTATCGCCTTTTTGTCCATTTCTCTTCGGTCATAGCGAGCAATCTTTTGAAAGGAAGTTCATTTTTGGAGGTGACAATTATGCGACGCTACGGTTTCACGCTAATTGAGTTGCTCGTGGTGATAGCGATAATTGCCATTCTGGCAGCAATCCTGTTTTCCCGTTTTCAGCCAAGCAAGAGAGAAAGCGCGTCAGTCTCAATGCGTCAGCAATGTTCGCAACATTGCTATGGGCTTCGTGCAATACACTTAGGATTGGGATGAAAGGTTTTATGTGCAACCGACACCCTGTGGTCGCATCCCGGGCTTTAACTACACACCTGAAATGTCAAGACTTTATCCGCCTTACTATGTTGTCCTTCAACCTTACTTGCGGAACAAGCAAATATTTGTTTGTCCCAGTGCCCCGAGATACTTTGGATGTGCTCAACCAAGTTGTGCTCCTGAGTGGTATTGCGATGGCTTCCCTAACACCTACGGCTACAGTGAACTTCTCAACACGGATGCTGATTGGGCTAACCGATACAAGAGTGGGGAGCAGTTGAAGTCATTGGGTTGGAGCCGTTTACCCCGCATCACCGAACCTACACGATTTTTTGTCTTAGGAGATTGCGCAATGGGCTTAGTTTGCACACCTAATGTCACTAGGGACGGCATTCAAATTCGCGTCGCTTTAGCCAATCAACCACCTTGTGGAGGACCTGAAATGCAGTAGTCCTTTTTAGCGTGTTATTGGAATCACACAGGAGCCACTGTTGAGCAACAAGTCGCCAGTAAAGGTAAAACAATGGCAGCAGTGACTCGTCACTTGGAAGGAAGCGAGATTATTTTCTCCGATGGACATGCCAAGTGGTTTAGATGGCAGAATTTTCGCGATGCCCGTCTGGGAGGTCCGATCCAATTTGGAGCAGATTGTCGCCCCAATTGGGTTCCTGCGTTTCAATAGGGGGTGAAAGGTTATGTCATTGCGATTTCTTTGGTTAATCGGTGGCATTGTTGCTGTGGCACTTATTGTCTTAGCAATTTGGTTCTTCTATCCACGCCCAATCCGTAGCGCTGCACCAATGCCAAAATCACCGCAGGAAAAGAAACAGAGGTGGCAGGAAGCGATACAAAAGTCAATACAAAAACCACCAGGCAGTCCTATGCAACCTTCCATGCCTCGCTGAAAGTCTCGTTCTCACTCAACCGTTACGCTTTTCACTGAGTTTCTCGGTTTGTCAACATCAAGACCTTTCATCGCAGTCACACGGTGAGCAAGAATTCGGAGGAGCAGAACCGCCAAGGGCAGCGTTAAGTTCCCGCGAGTTGGAGGAATTTTGAGAGCAAACTTAGCCATATCGCCAAAATCATGATTGCTTTCCCTCCGTCACAATGATAAACTTTCTCTTCGCATGGCTTTCTGAACATACTTGGCAATGGGGGTAGAGAAGCCGTGTTCAAGGAAAATGGCCGCTACATGGTGCTTTTGAATGGTGAATGGAAAACCTCTTTTGGTGAGGAAGGTCACGAAAACCGTAATCCCACAACAGGTGAATTGCTGGGCATAGTCCCTGAAGCAACCGAAGAAGAAGTTCAACAAGCCGTTAAATTTGCTGCCAATGCCTTTTGGCAATGGCGTCAAGTTCCCACTGATATACGCATGAAGTTCGGGCTTAGACTTGCTGAGTTGTTAGAAGAAAATCGGGATGAATTGGTAAAGACAATGGCGACTGAGATGGGCAAAACTCGTTTTGATGCCCACTTGGACATCAATGAAGCCGTTGGTGTCACTCAAGTTGTTGCGCCGATGGCAGTCAGCATGACAGGAAAAGCCTACACCAACATCGTCGCTAACCTGACAATGGAAAGCAGAGTTGAGCCAAGGGGCGTTGTCGCTTTGATTACACCCTTCAACTTCCCCATCGCTATCCCAACCGCTCACATTGTCGCTGCTTTGATGACAGGCAACACTGTCGTTTGGAAACCCGCACCTGAAGTTCCCGAATGTTCCCAAGCGTTAGCATCTTTAGTGCTTCAAGCGATGGAGGAAACTGAGCGTCGCTACAGAGTGCAATTGCCCAGGGGCGTTTTCAATCTGATTTTAGGCGATGCAAAAGCGGGCGAAACCCTCATCCGCCAACCCGCTGTTCAAACTGTTTCTTTCACTGGTTCAAAGTTCGTGGGTGACTATGTTGACAGCGTTGCCAGTAGTTTGGGCAAAAAGGTCATTAAGGAAGTAGGTGGCATCAACCAACACTACATTGACGAAAATGCTGATTTGCGTGACGCTGCTATCCAAGTCCTTTACGCCAAAACTATCACTAACGGGCAAAGGTGCACTTCTATCCAAGAAGCGTTGGTGCACCAAAAAGTTTATGACGATTTTGTAGGGGAAATTTTGGAACTGGCGGAGAATGTCGTGATGGGTGAACCGTTGTCTGAGGAAGTCTGGCAAGCCGATAACGCTCCCGACGGGTTCGGGCTTGGTCCGCTCGTCAGTAGCAAACAAAAAACTCGCGCTGAAGATTTACTGCAACGAACTTTGGATGAGGGAG
>Ga0197142_1004034_pt1 | contig 12036 bp, 12 predicted proteins | sample GBS60_MetaG_FD_148614 | JGI IMG/M metagenome (GOLD analysis project Ga0197142, IMG submission 148614) | Sediment microbial communities from Great Boiling Springs, Gerlach, Nevada, United States - GBS 60_MetaG | ecosystem: Environmental > Aquatic > Thermal springs > Hot (42-90C) > Sediment... | reverse complement strand
TCATGATGAAAACGGAATGAGATGGCTCTATTTTGGAACAGGTATATATCTTACAGCGTCCCATGCAATACCTACTGATGAAAAGTTCTTTGGGCTTATAGAACCCGACGAATGCTGGACAGGTTCGGGAAGTTGTAATGAGGTAACAGAAGCTGATCTTCTTGATACTACAAACACTGCTTTTACTGGGGGTAAGGCTGAACAGTATGTTTGTCAGTGTCCAGGAGGAATCCAAATTAGTAGCGGTTACTGCACTATAGAGTCTAACGGTAGTGTTGATTGTCCTGAATCTGAATGTCCAAGTGAAGCTGATCGGGTTATAACAGAAGTAAGAGATGCCGTTTTTAGCGGTGTTGCTGGGTGTAATGGGTTAACAAAGCTTGAAGCTATAGAATGTGTTCAAAGAAAAATCTATGAATATGGGAATCCGCCTTACAAAAAGGGATGGAAAAGAAATCTGGCAGGTGAGAAACTCTATTCATCTCCTGTTGTAGTAGGTGGAGCATTGTTGGCTACCCCGTTTAAACCTACCGATGACGTATGTTCTGCTGGTGGAAATACTACTATGCTTGCCCTCTATTACACCACAGGAACTCCTTATTACCAACCTCTTATAAGGGCTCCTGGTGGTACAGAGGGTGAGCCAAATAACCTAACAATAAAGCCTGAAGTTGTTATTGCCGTAGGACCTCCCCCGACCAAAACGAGTATAGTGTTGAGGCAACATGAGGATACTGTTACTGCTCTAACACAGGTAAGCGGTGGAGTTATTTCAACTGAAATAAGAAATCCTATGGCGGTTAAGGATAAGTGTTTCCAGTGGATTGTAAAATAAACAAAAGGGGTAAACATGTCGCTTAAAAGCGAGTCAGGACTTACTCTCGTGGAGCTTTTGGTGGTTATCGGTTTAATGGCGATAGTTTTCAGCTTTTTGACTTACCTTAGGGATACCTACAGGCAGTCGGTAATAATTAAAATCCGCGATGATGTATTGAGTACTCTGGAAAGGGCAAGAACTCTTTCTATCACCTCTGTTCCACATGGATTCAAGTGCCTTGGTGATAAGTTCTCTTTGGTTGGGCTTAAAGATGGTAGGTGTCACTCTGATAATGATAAACCCTGTTATAACGATAACGATTGTGATAGTGGTGATCGATGTGAGGCTGGAGATTATAGAAAAACGTCGGATGAAGACGATAGGGAACTGGAATCGCACACTTCACCAGTAGGCCATTCTTTGTGTTGTATAAGTTCTTGTTCCAATTATACTATATGGTTCGACCGAAAAGGGATTCCTAGAGATGCCAGTTGGGGACTTGGAATGACAACAGTAAAAATAAATAGTATCAACAAAGATAGCATTACGACTGTTTCAATTACTATAAGTCCTTTTGGAAGGATTCAATATGAAAAGCGATAAAACTGCCTTGAAAGCTCAAATACCCATATCATCTGCCTGTTTTATTGAATGGATTGTTTTATCACTTTGTTCTAGGATGGGCATAAACATACAGAACCAAGTTCGCCTGGAACACAATGGCACGGCGAGGTTTTTTAAAGAATTTGCTCGCAGAACTGTTGGCAATTATGATAAACTCTGTTCAGGTTTTACCCTTGTTGAGGTTCTGGTAGCAATGGTATTTTTTATGATATGTTCACTTGGTCTACTGACTTTCACTATGATGACCTTTGGTGAAAGAAAATCAATAGAAAGACGAAATTTTGCTTACTCAATGGCTTCTGATATAGCAGAACAACTAAAGTTCCTTCCATCTACCAATGCTCTTGTAAAACCAGGGGATAGAACTTCAGAAGAAGATAATTTCCTGAGATATGATGCGAATGGTGAAATAAAAGACTGTGCTGGGAATTCAGTAGATCTCTGGCAATTAACCAATCCTAGTTTTAACGGTAAATTATATCTATATGATGCCAACCACGATGGAACATTGGATAGCGCAGAAATAGACCAATCGGCTAACGATAAAATTGATCACCCATCAAATAGCGACTCCACCGGCAATCTTTCTATGATTAGACCCATAAGAAAATCTCCTGATGGGGTAACCACCTATTATGCAGTATGGAGCGTTAGGTACCTTCCGTGCGGTTTTTCTGCTCAGTATGAAAATGATGTCATAACGAAGGTAATCATTACGGTGTACTGGATTGAACCAGAGCCGATGGAAGCTAGCAGCGAGACCTTGGTAAGTAAAATTTCTAGTGGTGAATATAAGCTTAAGCATGTTACCGTAAGTACGGATATAGTTTATGGGGTACACCAATGAAAGAGCATAATAATTTCCTCAGAAAATCGGGTTTCTCATTGGTTGAATTGCTGGTAGCAGTAGCTCTTGTGATGGGTGTGTTTGCCATCATATTTCCTCAGTATATATCGATCACTAAACATTCTTCTGTTACGAGAAAAATAGTAAAAACTCAGGCTGATGCCTACGCTAATCTAGAGCAAATGTTCAAGGATATAGCATCTGCTGGATTTGGGTTGCCTGCGGTTCCATATAATCTACCTGCGGGGGCAACTTCATGTCTTAGAACAGCAGGTAAAGCTCTGGAAATAACGCCAAAAGACAATGCAAGCATGATAATTGTTAGAAGTACTGCTGCTGGTGATAAAAAAAAGGCGGGAGCATGGGGAGTAGTCAGTGTTGAAAGCAATACTATTACTCTAAGTTATAGCTCCATGAAATTCGAAAGAGATGATTATTTAATGGTTCTTGATACTGCTAGTAGAAGCTATAAAAAACTGGGACTATTAAAGTTTGAGTCTGATTATAATTTAAGTCTGAAAGAACAATATTCTAGCTTAAATAACCTGCACGGTAAGATGGCTTACTGGATCCCTAACACATCCCAAGTGTGTTACAAAACAAGTTTTTCTCTAGAGGATTATGGTGGTACTGATCCTAAGCCTGATATGTGTGCGTCTGGCACTAAAAAATTAATGCGTTCAAAAGACCCTCCGGAAGGTTTTTCAGGAAGCGCTCCGGTCATGGACTGCGTACATAACCAAGGCTTGGGTTTTTTGATAGGATGTGTTGATAGTGGTAGTGGAATTTTGTGGTCAAAGGATTCCTGCCCATCGTCAACGACTCCTAGATTGCTTCAGGTTGGTGTCGTGGTGCAGGCTGGACCAAAGGAAAAAAATAAAATTTCGCCGGAGTATTTGACGTTATTTAGTCCTAGTGATATTAAGTTAAATGATGATGAGAGGTATTACAGATGGTTGGTGATAAGAAAAACTATCTTTCTTATGAACATAGAGAGAGAGGAGTAGCTCTCCTTACAACTCTTATAGTTGCTGCTGCTACTGTGGCTTTCATTGCAGGGGTTTACTATATGATAAGAGGTGGACTGAGGGTTTCGACCACTTTTAAACAATATACTTCAACTCAGGAAGCCGCCTTTGGGGGAGTTGAGTATGGGATTTCTGTTTTTAGAAAAGTAATGGAGTCTGAAGGGCAAGTTGATGATACTTGGAAGACAAATATGGGGCTTCCAGATAGTGTATCGAGTATCTATCCTTGTGGTTCCTGTTCTCTCTCGCAGATTAAAACCATTTCCTCTGGGGAATCTGGAGGGGCACAGTTAGACGTGAATGTGACCATTCAATGCTTGGATAGGACTCCTATTCCTGGGTATTCAGATGTTTTGGTATTTCCACCACCACCTCTGAGGGGTGGTGTTAAATCATTCTACGTTTATTATAGAATACAGTCGCAAGCAAAAACTAAAGATACGAGAGACACCATTATCTCAGATATGGAAACGGTTTGCCGCATGGCTCTTTAATAAAATTGGGCAGGTTGTCCCGCTAAAAATATGTTGTCATTCTGAGAACTCGCAGGATTCCAGCATAAAAGTGAATAGCTTTTACTGATTATGTTTAAAACCGGTTTTCACTATGACAAAGAAAATAATGTAGGGACGATCTGTGAGGTCGCCCCTATTTTATACACATTCAAAAGCAAAACGTATCATCAAATTCAGCCTAGCACCTTTTTCACAGCTTCTGACACGTGAGGAACGAATTTCTCAAAGTTTTTCCTAAATCTCTGTTTGAGGGCTTCTGCTTTGGAAGCGTAGTCATCTTTATTGCTCCACATTTTGTCAGGATGAAGTAGTTCTTCGGGAACGTCGGGACATCTATCCGGGACTAAAAGACCAAAATAGGGTTCAGGGTGAAAATTCACGGATGAAAGTTCTCCGTTCAGAGCAGCTTTTACCATGCGACGTGTTAAGCCTATGGGGATTCTTTCTCCCACACCGTAGGGACCTCTTATCCAACCTGTGTTTATCAGCCAGCACCTGGGTTTATAGCGAATAATTCTGTTCCACAATTGTTCGCCGTATCTTACGGGGGAAAGAATCATAAAGGGTGCACCAAAACAAGTGCTGAAAGTTGCCACCGGTTCCACTATGCCTGCTTCGGTTCCCGCTACCTTGGCAGTGTATCCCGAAAGAAAGTAATAAATTGCCTGTTCTGGGGTAAGAAGCGATATGGGGGGTAACACGCCAAAGGCATCACAGGTAAGCATGATAATATCCGATGGGTGTCCTGCTATGCCGCTTTCCCAGATTCGTTCAATGGATGTCAGTGGGTAGGATGCTCTCGTGTTTTCAGTAATACTGTCGTCGTTCAAATCGACTATTCGGCTTTCCTCGTCGTAGATTACATTTTCGAGAATGGTTCCAAAGCTTCTTGTACAACGATAGATGAGAGGCTCCGCTTCTTCAGAAAGCCGAATCACCTTTGCGTAGCAACCGCCTTCAAAATTAAAAATCCCTTGATGGCTCCATCCGTGTTCGTCGTCTCCGATGAGAAATCTATCCGGGTCGGAAGAAAGACTCGTTTTGCCAGTTCCAGAAAGCCCAAAAAAGAGCGCTACTTTGCCGTCTGTTCCCACATTTGCCGCACAATGCATGGGAAAGACTCTGTGTTTGGGCATGAAGTAATTCATAACGGTAAAGACCGCCTTTTTAATCTCGCCTCCATACCCCGTTCCACCAATAAGGATAACTCTTTTGGCAAGATGTATGATTATGAAGGCCTCCGATACGGTGCCGTCTATTTCCGGACAGGCTTCAAAATCCGGCACAGAAATAATCAGAAATGGATCATTTCCAAGCTCACTAGTCGTTTCGTTATGCTCCTTTCGGATTCTAAGAAACATATTGTAGGCAAAAAGGCTCTGCCATGCCTTCTTTGTTACCACTCTTAGCTTTAGCCTGTAATTTGGATCTGCCCCTACAGCACAGTCTTGCACGAAAAGTTCTTTGCCTTCCAGATAGGCAAGAACGCTTCGAAATAGTCTATTAAATTTTTCTTCTTCAAATGGCTGGTTAATATCGCCCCACCAGATATCAGCTTCCGATGATGGCTCTCGCACAATGAATCTATCCTTGGGAGTTCTTCCTGTGTATTTCCCAGTTCTTACAACAAGAGCTCCTCCGTGAGTTATAACGCCTTCTGAGCGTCTCACAGCATGTTCGTAGAGAGCCGGTGGGGTAAGGTTATAGTGAATAGCGGCTATTCGTCTGAAGCCAATTTTTATCAGGTCCTTTTCCACATTTTTGGTAGTTTGAGCTGCAGTCATGTTCATCGTTATGCCCCTTCGGTGTTTTCAAATAGAACCGAGTTTTTCAATGTATGCTACAGCTTCTAACAGATTTTTAGCCAGCCATAATTCATCTTTAAGCGAATACTCAACGGTTGGCAAGGCGTTTCTACAAAGCATAATACCTCGGCATCCTGCTCTGTGAGCTGCTTCCATGTCAGATATTCTGTCGCCGATAAAGAAACTCTTAGATGGAGACACTTCCAACACATCCATTGCAAAAAGAAGCGTCCCCGGGGACGGTTTTCTACAAAAACATAAATCTGAAGGGAGATGTGGGCAGTAAAGCGCTGCCGAGAAGTAAATATTTTGGCAAGCGAAAGTTTCGATGATTTTTTGGTGAATATCCCAGAACGTATCGAAGCTAATATAGCCGCGTCCTATGCCGGACTGATTACTTATGATGACAAGCCTTGCTCCGAGATTGCAGGCTCTTTTTAACCCTTCTATCGCATCTGGGTAGATGATTACATCTTCCCATTTCCGCACAAAATTAGGACTGTCTTTATTGATAACCCCATCCCGGTCAAGAAATAAAACAACACCTTTGTTATCTTTGCAACCTTTTTGAGAAAACCATGCTATCATTTAACCTGGAGTTAGCTCCGCAAAAAGAAAGCTAATTCTTTACAGTAAGACTGCTCCTGAATGAATTCCATGCCTGCTCTTTGTTGACTTACATGTCGTATAATTCCCCGTCGGGTTATTAGAGATCTATGGTGATCGGGAAGTTCAAAAACTACATGCACCGTATCTCCAACTTTAAGCTTTTTCACAAGAGGAGATCGAAAGCAAAGGCCACCAAAAGAAGTGTTTTCCATCACCATTGGATATTCACGTTTATCTTCGTCCAATCGACACTTACCGTAAATCGCTACAGGTTTTCTGTAACAGCTTCTGCTGTCAACCGTGATGCAGAATATATGTCCACATGGGCATTTTACGATAAAGTTCCTTTTTGAAATCCGACCCAGAGAAAGTTTGCTAATCTTTCCACATCGGTTGCAAGCAACCAGTGCATCTTGTTGTGGAACGCTTCTAACTGTTTTTTTATCAATCCCAGCCATTTGGGACTCCGTTTTTTGGTGTTTTCTTTCTCGCTTTAATATTTTAAATTTTACCTGGTTGAAGTCTAACCAAATTTGCGGATTAAAGCAATCAAAATGGGGGAAATTTTTTAGAAGTTTGGAACAAATAAAACGGGAATGTTTAGAAAGATGGAGAAAACTTTGGATCTACCTATGTTTGATGAGTTTGAACGTATTATCGGTTATTCTTTCAGTAATAAAGATTTGCTGATTGAAGCCCTTACGCATCGGTCTTTTGCTTACGAAAGCGGAGAAACAGGGCGGTTTAGAAAGGATAATGAAAGGCTGGAGTTTCTGGGGGATGCTGTTCTAGAGCTCGCCATAAGTCATTTTCTATGGGAACGGTATCCTCACTATTCCGAAGGGGAGCTTTCTCGCCTTAGGTCTGCTATTGTCCGGGAAGAGGAACTTGCACGGCTTGCAGAAAGGCTTCACCTTGGAGATTACCTAATTTTGGGGAAAGGCGAGGAACAAACAGGTGGAAGGCGAAAGCCGTCGATTCTGTCAGGTGCCGTTGAGGCTGTTCTAGGAGCAATATATCTCGATGGTGGACTTGATAGGGTGATGCGATTTGTGGAGGTTCATTTTTTGCCCTTTCTTGAAGCCATCTCAGATAAGGATCCCCTTAGCGAGCTGGATCGAGATTATAAAACAAAACTTCAGGAATGGATGCAGGGAGCTTTCAAACAGACTCCCGTTTACCGTCTTGATAGAGAAGAAGGACCTGATCATGCGAAGACTTTTTATGTGAGCGTTCTCATGGGCGATAAGGTGCTGGCACGAGGAAAGGGACGTTCCAAAAAGGAAGCTCAGCAGAAAGCGGCTCAGGTAGCTTATATGAAACTTACGGGCAAAATTAACCTGAGTTTAACCGAAGGGAAATCCTTTGACGATCAGATGGGAGAGACAAAAATTCCGGAAGGGGACAAAGCATCGCAGTGAGGATTTATCCTATTTTTTTGCCTTTTTACGGATGTTCTTCACGATGTGTCTATTGTGATCAGCGCATAAACACTCTTGAAAAGCTGCCAGATAGGAAAAGCATTCTAAGGAAACTACGTGAACGAATTGATGTTTTGAAGAAAGAAGTTTTGAGGAGCAAATCTCCGGGTGAGATTGCTTTTTACGGTGGGACTTTTACAGCTCTTCCGGAGGAAATGCTTTTTGAGATTGTGGGCATGCTGAAGCCTTTGATTAGGGAAGGTATTTTTACCGGACTGCGCTGTTCCACAAGACCTGATGCCGTTAGCGTTGAAAAGCTTGATATTTTGAGGACTATACCCGTTACAATGATCGAATTGGGGGTTCAGACTCTGGATGATCATCTTCTGGATGTAATACGAAGAGGTTACACTGTCAGAGTTGTAGAGGATGCGGTCAGGATTGTGAAAACCTTTGGCTGGAAGGTTGGATTTCAGCTTATGGTGGGGCTTCCTGAGGAGACAAAAGAGATTTTTCTTGAAACAGTCAGAAAGGCTATCTCTCTTGCCCCTGATGGACTTCGCTTTTATCCTTTGTTGGTTTTCCCAGGAACGATTCTTGAAAACTGGTATCGTGAAGGTAGATTCAAGCCTCTTTCGCTAAAAGACGCCATCTTGTGGTGTGCCGAAGCTCTGGTTATGTGTGAAGATGCAGGTATTCCCGTGATGCGGATGGGACTTCAGGCTAATTCGGCTTTGGATGGTGGAGCCGTTCTCGCCGGACCTTATCATCCTGCTTTTGGGTATTTTGTTCGAGTCCACTGGTGGCGGGTTGTTGTGGATAGAGAGTTTGCTCGACTTGGTGTAAAAAGTGGTGCTCGAGTTTCAATATCGGTTCCACATCGATTTCTTTACGAATGCCGTGGTCCTAGAGATATTAACCACCGTTTCTGGATGAGAAAATGGAAGCTTGTAGAAATTGGTGTTAAGCCTTTGGGGTGCGTTAGAGAAGGGAGGTTTTTCCTGATTGAGCAATCTAATTGATAGACGTTTCACCACAGAAAGCGCAAGCATATAAAGAGGGAAGGAAAGATGAAAACTCTATGTTCTTTGTGGTTAAGAAAGCAAAAGTTTTTTAAGGTTTTGACAATTTGTGTCAAAACAGCTGTTCATACTCCCAAGCCAAATCAAGTACTCTGACGTATTTTGTCAAAGAATGAGCGTAATTTGTCATAGATGATATTTGCTTGCCACTACGGCTAAGAAAACCACTTTTGTAAGATGCTAGTTTTTCAAAAAATTTAAAGCATAACACTTTTACTTTGCATGGCACTCGATTTGCTGTAAAAAGGCATAGGCATAATGTTTAAATGTTTGTTGTTATTAAAATTAGCGATGAAGGTAAAATTAAAAAACTAAAGGAGGTTTGGTCATGAAGAATGCTAAAGGTTTTACGTTGATTGAGCTTTTGGTGGTCGTGGCAATTATTGCCATTTTGGCGGCTATCGCTGTGCCGCAGTACATGAAGTACACGGCGAACGCAAGACTTTCGAATGTTCAGAACCTTACGAAAAGTCTAGCAAACCTTGCTCTTGGGTTGGGGGCTACAGCGGTTCAAAATCCAGATTCTGTATGTTCTGACGAGAATAAATTTGATCTTAAGTTTAATAATAATAATAATATGTTAATTGCAGATCCTGCTGGTGATGATGATACTATTTGTGATCAAGTTAAAGCATTTGATTCTCTACCTTCGTGGGTGCAAGACATCATTACTACTGGTGTTACATTAGAGATTCAGGGTAGTCAGGTTATTCTAACTGGCGAGGGAAAGATTACGGTTAGATCTAAATATAAGGTAGATGATGATACTTATATGGGATGTGCTTATGATGGAGAAACGCATAGGCTTACAGATGTAGACAACAATTTTATCTGCAGAACTTCTAAGAATTAGGAGCGATGTTTTTCTATATTTCCCCACCTGTCAAGTTACAGGTGGGGAATTAACCGTTACTTTCGTCTGAAAGAGTAACGCCTATGAAGTCTCAAAAAGGTTTTTCTCTTATAGAGCTTTTAGTTGTCATGGCGATTATTTCTATTTTAGCGACTGTGGGAACTATCCAATACATGAAATACATAGCTAATTCAAGGTATGCCAAGCTTGAATCTACTGCCCGGCAGATGATGCTGGTGGCTGAAGATTATTATAGTGAATTTAATAAGTATTTCTCTATTACGTGCGGTTCCCTTTCATCAAGTCAGGAACAACAGTGTTCAGTGGGAAACTACAATTTTAAGGTTCCGCCTTTTACGAGGGTTGAATTTATACCTACGGGGTCGAATTCGAAAGAAATTCGCATTATTTTGGAATCGGGCATTCTTAAAGATAGTAGCCGCACTGGTCCTGCCAGATTAGTTATAGATTCCACCACATCAACCAGTGATATTGCTTGCGTTGATGACGAAATTCATGGAAAGAAGCCAGAAAATTGCCCATGAAAAAAAAATTACTACTTGGATGGTTTTCTATTCCCGTTCTTGGAGTTCTGGCATACTTATATACCTTTAAAATCGGTTTTGTCTGGGATGATTACATCTATATTCAGCAGCAGCTTGCATCCATAAGGGAATTCAGCTTCTTTGAGGGTTTGAGAAAATACATATATTTTCGCCCTACGGTGACAATTTTCTCCGTCGTCGATTATACCATATGGCATCGTAATGCTCTTGGTTATCACATTACTAACATGATTTTTCACCTTCTGAATTCTCTTCTGGTTGCTCTTATGGCTCAGAGGCTTATTTTGCTTCATGACGGCAACAGCTCTTCCTTTCATATTCCATGGATTGCAGGCCTTTTGTTTGTCTTGCATCCGGTTCATGCTGAGTCGGTTAACTGGATTGAAGGAAGAACCGATCTTATATGCACTACCTTTTTCCTTCTTGCTGTAATATCCTATATTGAATTTAGGTCGAAGAAATCCATAGCCGCTTTGCTGGCTTTTCTAATTTTCACCATCTTTGCAATGGCGGCAAAAGAACCCGGGATAATGGTTCCAGTGGTGGTGATTGCCTATGAACTTGTCTATGCAAAGGAAAAACGAACTGCTATCGCCGTTACATCGTTATGCTGTCTTCTGTTTGGAGCAGTTGTTGCGGCAAGAAGTCATATAATAAAGGATCTACTTATTCCTTTTCTTGCCAAACAAAGCTTATTTGAACTTATTCGGATGGGGATCGTTTCCTATGGGTTCTATCTTAAAAAAATTTTCTGGCCCTTACCGTTAAACCTTTTCATTGGTGCATTGCCAGAGGGGAATCTCTTTTTTGCCTTCAGCTTGGTGTCTCTGGTGTCGTTACTGGTTCTAGCGGTCATGCTGATAAGAAGATACTCGTTAATGTCTTTTTTGATCCTATGGTGGCTAATTACCATTTTGCCCCATGAGGTTATCCTTTTGGGCGGGAGTGCTGTAACTCCCGTGGCTGAGCGCTACCTTTATCTTCCGTCAGTGGCTTTCTCGATAGCTGTTGCTGTGTTTATAATGCGCATATCTGGTAGCGCTATTATCAGATGGGGACTGGTTTTGGTTTTGGTAGTGTTTTACGGTGTGGTTACTTTTCACAGAACAATGATATGGACAGATGAAGAAAAGCTCTGGGGTGATACAGTAAAAAAATCTCCTGACTTTGCATTGCCTTATCAGTGGTATGGAAATGCTCTATACCAAAAAGGCAAAGTTCAGGAGGCAATGGATGTATGGAAGAAATCTCTTGACTGTCCCTACATGACCGGCAAAGGAATGGATGTAACAGGAGTGGATTCTAAGTTTAGAAAAAGCCTTCTCCATACTTCTCTGGCTCTTGGATATATCAATCTTGATGATGACGAAACTGCTCGTTATCACCTATTTCAGGCAACAGAGCTTTTTTCGAATTACCATGCCTATTTTTTGCTTGGTATGCTTGAAAGAAGAGCGGCGGAACGGGAAAATAACGAAGATGCAAAGAAGGAGCATCTTGCAAGAGCTTTAGTGTTCCTGGACATTTCAGTGCAGTTGAATCCGTCTTTTCAAGAAGCTATATATTTCCTTGCCCTTACGGAATCTGAGACAGGTCATGAACTCGAGGCTATGGATCACTTCAAGATGGCTTTAGAACTTGATCCTAGAACACCAGTTGCTATTCAAGCCGCATTACAGCTTAATAAACTTAGGTCGAGAGCTTACACCCCCATTCAGCCCAAGCAAGATTAGGGCGCTTGTGCTGCTTTCCCAAACATTCCATAAAATCTCTGAGGCTGTTCCAAAAAACCCTCGGTGAGAGGTCCCCCCTGCCTCTTGGAGGAACTAGCCTTACTCCTTACCCTATCCCACACCCCCTCAACCAACA
>Ga0197142_1004033_pt1 | contig 12040 bp, 12 predicted proteins | sample GBS60_MetaG_FD_148614 | JGI IMG/M metagenome (GOLD analysis project Ga0197142, IMG submission 148614) | Sediment microbial communities from Great Boiling Springs, Gerlach, Nevada, United States - GBS 60_MetaG | ecosystem: Environmental > Aquatic > Thermal springs > Hot (42-90C) > Sediment... | reverse complement strand
TTATCAGTGGAGTAATTGGAGATTGGAGATTTGTTTTTGATATATGGGGAAATTCTGTAAATATCGCTTCGCGACTACAAAATATTTCATTACCACAAAAAATCAGTATATCTCGAAATGTTTTCGAAGAGATCCGAATGTTTAATGAATATCATTTTGAACCAAGAGGAAAGTTACCGATTAAAAACATTCAATCCATAGAAGTATTTTTTGTAGAAAGAAGAAAAAAAATGTTGTCAAATGATTGAACAAAAAATAATCTTATATAAAAAAATTTAGGGGGTTATATGTGGAAAAAAACATCACTAATTTTTTTATTTTTTGTATTAACTCTACATGCACAGGAAAAAACACCTTTTAATAATTTTGATATAGAAACTATCAATCATTGGAATGTTAAAATCTCTATGGTCAATTGGGAATCTGCTACAATAAAAAATGCTCTCGAGGTTCCATACATCACATTTTTAAGTGATCTGATTAAAGGTAAATTTAACTTATTTTTAAACGATTCTCCCAAAAAAATTAAAGGTGTTTCTTATCAGTTTTCTACCCCAAAATGTAATAAAAATCAATGTTCTGATCTTTATATAAATATTATCACATCAAAATCTAATTATTTTCCAGCATATAAAAATAACACAGAATCAGCAAAAACTACTTTTAAAACGTCAACAGATACCATTACAACTACTATTGTTAATGATTCATATGGTATTCTTTCTAGCTCAAAACAAGATCTCAAAAATATCTTTTTAGGTTATCATAATGACTATTATTTATTTCAAAATCATCCTTATTTTAAAAATATTGGTTTTCGCTTTGGTTTTGGCATAGATTTATATCAATATAAAGCAACGATTACAGGTATTGAAACACTTAATTCTTTCTATCAAGAAATTCATCAAAATGATCCATCCCAAAATAAAACTTTGATAAATACTGCTAATATTTACGTAACAAACCAATTAGATTACTTAGAGGCTGCCTTAAAACTAATAGCTGGCGTTAATTATATTTATGAATTTTTAGAAAGAAACTTAGTTTCTGTCGGTATAGATCTTCATTACGGTTATGGTGCAGTAAGCTATAAACTAAAAGAAACTCGATTTAATACAGATTTTATTAATATTCTAAATAGTGGAACGATTAATCCACTTGCTATTTCTTCTGCACTTCCTCAATCTAAGTTAACAGATGGTCCAGCATTTTTAGAAATACCAGGTTATGAATATTATCTTTCCTATGGATATAAAATTGATCCCAATCAAATTGTTCGCGTGGTATATAGATATAAACAAGAATATCATAACCTACAATCACCCAAAATTGAACCAGACGAAAACATAAACTTAGCTGCGGTATCTCAAGGAGATCTTACTCCTATTTTATTGTCTCAGATTAAACCTGCTGGATTATTACCTAAAAATAGTGAATTTATAAGAGAAATTGGCATTGAATATATGTATAAATTTTAATTTAGATATGCAAGATAGCGAAGAATTAGATTTTCTAAAATTCGAAGTTGCAAATTTACAAAGAAAAGCGAAGGATTTTAAAATACCTATATTAATATTTTCCGAGGGAAAAAACTCAAAAAAGAAAAAAGAACTTATTTCTAAATTTCTTGAACCTCTTGAACCAAGAGGTTATCATTTTATTTCTGTTAATAAGAATAATAAGAACATCTTTAAATGTAACGGAAAGCCAAAAATTCTTTTCTTTTTGGAAAAAACTCCTTCTTTTGATCAAATCTATATCTTAGACAAAAGTTGGTATAGTTTAAACATCTCCTTAGAAGAAATCAAAATATTAGAAAAGATTCTATCTACTTATGTTTTAATCATAAAATTTCTAATAAATAATAAAAAACCAGATAAATTATACTACAAAATTTATAAATTAAATTTATTAAATGATTGGAATATTCTTAATAATATGAATAAATCAGAATTACTTAAAAACAGCTTTTTAATCTTTAAACATAAAATAGAACAAATAATAAAAGAAAAAACCCAAAAAACAACAATTTATGATCACAAAATCAATCCAAATAGTCCTAGCATATTAGATACGGTAGATCTAAACAAAAATCTTACAGAAACAGAATATAACAAACAATTAGAATATTACCAAAAAGAGTTTTCGAATTTACAAAAAAAACTTAAGAAAAAAAAGAAACCAGTCATTATCTTATTAGAAGGGTGGGATGCTGCTGGTAAAGGTGGGTCCATCAGAAGAATTGTTAAAAAACTAGATCCTCGCTATTATAAAATTATTTCTGTAAGTGCACCAAACGAAAGAGAAAAAAAACATCATTATTTATGGAGATTTTGGACACATCTTCCTAAATATGGTCAGATTACGATTTTTGATAGAACATGGTATGGTCGTTTACTCGTCGAAAGGATTGAAGGTTTTTGCTCAGTTGAAGAATGGCAAAATGCTTTCGAAGAGATACCATTATTCGAATCATTACTAACAAAATGGAATTATATATTAATCAAATGTTGGCTACATATAGATAAAGAAACACAATTAAAACGATTCGAAGAACGACAAAACATTCCTTACAAACAATGGAAAATAACCGACGAAGACTGGAGAAATAGAGAAAAATGGGATTTATATAGAGTAGCCTTCGATGAACTTTATAGAAAAACAAATACCAATTATGCACCTTGGTATATTATTGAGTTTAACTATAAGTGGTTTGGTAGAATCAAGTTACTAAAAGTTATTACAGAAACTATAAAAAATAATTTATAATAAAATAATATAATCAGATAAATTAATTTTACAAATTAATTACTAATTTAACTAAATAAAATTCATATATAAATTTTGTTTTAATTATAATAAAAATTGATTGATTTATGATTCAAATATTATATAATATATTTATTATGAAAAGAGTTACATACATAAGTCATTTTGCTAAAAACCTGACCAAAGAAGATATTATCCAAATAGGAGAAATATCTGTAAGAAATAACCAAAGAGATGGACTAACTGGGGTTCTTTTTACTTATAAGAATATATTTTACCAAATTATCGAAGGACCAGAAGATAAACTAGATGCACGATTAGAAAAGATTCTAAAAGATTCAAGGCATAAAGATATTTACATTCTTAAAGTCGAAAAAAATATCTCCGAAAGAAAATATTCAAATTGGGCAATGAACACTGTCATTCTCGATGAATCGCAAGAATATTTAATTCAACCAATATCCGAAATGCTCGATGCCATAACACAAGGTGCAATCATATTCGAAAAATACATTCCAGAATATGTAATGAGATCACTTCGATTAGGCAACAATCCCTTAGAAGAAACCGTAAAACAGGTAGAAAAGGTAATCGTTTTTGGAGATTTGTTTTGTTCTTCTACTTTTGGAGAAGTATTACAAGAAGAAACTTTCTATAACTTATTAGAAGCATTTTTTACAATAACTATCGACAAAATCCATGAATATGGAGGCGAAGTTCTTCGCTTAATGGGAGATGGTTTTATAGCTATTTTTGATTCAAATGAAGTTAATTCTGCAGTAGAATCGATTCGAAATATTTCTATACAATTAAAAGAATTACGCGAATCTTACGACACAAAAAATCCATATTCTTTAATATATGCTGGCTTTGGTATGAGTAAAGGGAAGGTTCTACAAGGCAATTTAGGTTCAAAATACAAAAAAGACTACACTGTTATCGGAGATCCAGTTAATTCTGCAGCAAGGTTGCAATCTGTTACTAGAAAAATACAGCATACCCTTGTTTTTGACGAAAATGTTGCAAAAGTTTTACCAAAAAACAACCTTAAATATATCGGTAATTATGCTCCCAAAGGCAAACTAACAAAAATTCCTCTTTACACATTAAATGATAAAGAAATGCAAATCGAATTAAGCTATAAGGAAATTTCAGAAAGAATTAAAGCTTTAAAATAATTAAAATTTATAAAATTATTCAATAATAACATAAGCATTTATAACTAAACGTTTATACCATTCTTCAGGAATCCAGGTATAACCGTTTTTTCCCCAATCTTTACCAGCAGAATTCTGAATATAATAATGCCTTTTTTTTAAATCATAGCCAATAATTGCAATCGTATGTTTTCCAATAAACTTACCTTCTGGTTCATAAAGATCTTTTGATAAATTAATAAAATTTTCAGAAATATATATAGTACTAATAATAATTTTTTTGTTGTAAAGAAATGTAGCAATTTGATAGATATCTAATGGATCAATCCGTGCGAATTGTTGTATTTTATATTGTTGAGCAGATTTTACCACTAATGGATTCGGCTGCATCTTAAAGTCAAATTCATTATAAGGCATTAAACTTATAGGTGGACAACCGGAATCTTTAATTAAATTTAGTGCATCGAGAATTTCTATTCCTTCGTCTTTACCATTGTTGAGTAAATTATAAATAAAAGACGGAGAACAATAATAATTCTTGGTATTTTTAAAATTTTGATAATAAGAACTCAATGCTAAATATCCTACTGCAAACGCTGTGCTCGATGCTTGACTTCCTTGATTCATTACCAGCGGCAAGTCCTTTAAAATATATTGATCAGGTAATTCATAATCACGCGGAATGATCAAAATAGCTATTTCTTTTTCTTTATCTGACCAACGAGGACCTAAAGAGACTTCGTTTAATCGCCATTTTTTTGTTTCTTGCTCTCTGATTAAAAATTTTGGTCCACTGATAATTCTTCCCGATTCGTCCACAGTAACACAATTTAAAAAGAACATAAAAACCAAGCTATAAACAAAAAATTTCATGATTTCATTTTTATTTAATTGCTAAGAACTAAAACTAAAAAAAAATCATCAATAGTGAAAAAAATAAGAATTGCGACACGTGGTTCTCATTTAGCACTTGCTCAAGCGAAATATGTAGAAGAGCAATTATTAAACCTTGGCTATAAAACAGAAATTGTTATCATTAAAACTACCGGTGATATTAACTATGCTTCTTTTTCCGAAATCGCACAAAAAGGAGACGAAACCAAAGGCTTGTTTACAAAAGAAATAGAAGAAGCATTAATCAATGGTAGTGCAGATATTGCAGTTCATTCTTTAAAAGATTTACCATCGAAATCCCCAGATGAATTGATGATTGCAGCTTTACCTCAACGTCTTGATTTTCGAGATTATTGGATATTCCCTAAAAGCAAAAAATATCAAGAAAATTTTCCTTATATTCATAATAATGGAAAACTAGGAACATCTTCCTTTCGAAGAAAATCCCTTATTAAATATTTATGCCCTTCGTTGAATCTTATAGACATACGAGGAAATGTTCCTACAAGGATTAAAAAATTATTCCAAGAAAATGGACCAGATGCAATATTACTTTCCGGTGCTGGAATCGAACGATTATCTTTACAAAACGATTGGATAGAAAAAGAAATTCTAGAAAACATAGAAATTATTCCCTTATCTCCAGAATGGTTTCCTCCTGCACCAGGGCAAGGGACACTTGCTGTCCAGTGTAGAAAAGAAGATTCAGAAATTATCAATATTCTAAAAAAGATTCATAACAAAGAAGTAGAAGATATAATTTCTATAGAAAGAGGAATTCTTTCTCGTTTAGAAGGCGGTTGCCATTTACCATTAGGAACTTATGCTAAATTCGATAAACAAAATAATATTTATCAACTCAAAGTATTTCTTGGGAAAGATTATCCTTATAGTAAAAAACAAAAAAACTTTTATATAAATCGATTCCATAAATCCAAAGAAAAATTAGTTGATTTTGTTTACGATGAACTGACAAAAAATTTACCAATCGTAGTATTTGGCAAAAAACAAAAAAACGACGTCTTAAAAAATAAATTTAACAACTACAACATATATTTTGTAGATATAATTGACATCAAATATTATGATAATTTTAAAATAAATATTATAAATAATATCAACTTAAATAATTATTTAAATATTTATACTATTTTTAGTGCAGAAGGAATAAGAAGTTTAAAAAAAATCAACTATACATTTAATTCAATCGATGTTATTTTTCTTAACGGAAAGAAATCATTAGAAGTTTTTAATACGATGTTTCCAGAAAATATAGATAATCGCATAATTTTGAGTGATGATGGAACAGCCTTGGGTATTGCAAAAAAGATTGAATTAATTTTTTCTCCAAGCGAAGTAAAGATAATTGCTGTTACAGCCAAAGAAAGTCAAAAAGATTTTTTTGATTTTTTAAAAGAAAAGAATTACTTTATTGAACAATGGATAGGATACGAAACTCAAACTAGAATATTAGATAAAAGCGAAATCGACTCATTACCAAAAAAAGCTTATTTTATCTTTGGTAGTCCTTCGATTTTTGATGCATTTTACGATTCCATAAAACAACACAATATAAATTTATATGATTTTACCGAAGAAGGTCGTTTTATATGTTTAGGCAAAACTACCTTTCGTCATATTCTAAATTGTGGCCTTCCTGTATATGCAGTTGCACAAGAACCCGATTATGAACTAATTATTAATGAATTTTTATAAAATATTTTTTACAAATGATATTATAAATTTACTTTAAATAAAATAAATCCCCATCTTCATTTATAAAATAAAGATTATGATTATCTGTAAAAAAATATTTTATTCTTTTAAATTGACCCAATTTTCCCAATAATTTCCATTTCCTAGATTTAACATCAACGTTGTATAAGGAACCAGTTATATCTATTATATAAAGATAATCATTCATCCAAAGAGCATGTTCTATTGTTAATAAAAAGTTTGCATGATCAATCTTTATTTCTTTAACAGTATTCTCTTGACTAATCATATAAATGATCCCAAATAAATCTAAAATTATCATTTTATCTTCTAATGGATGAACAAAAAAATATAAAGCGTTAGAAAATGTTCTAGATGTTTTTATTTCTTGTTTACGAAAATTATTTAAATCAATTTTATAAATATTTCCTAATGTATCTAGCATAAATAAACTTTTGGTGCTCGACGTAATTTTTAAAGCACCAAATAGAAATTGCTTTTTAAGTTCTTCGACTTTTGCGGTTTGTGAATCTATTAAATACAAATCACCCTGTATGTTTATAGCAAATATCTTATTGTTAACACAATAAATTTCTAACTTATCTATTAGATTTAAAGATCCATGTTGAATTTTTATACCATTTTCTAAGTTTGTCGAAAACAATATATTTCCTTTTTCTATGGAAAAAATTTTATTATCTAAATTGCATAATGAAGATATATCGACCCAATTCTTCTTACCTATATAATAGAATTGCAAATCGTTAGCAAATAAATAATCCATTTTTATAATAAATAGAATAATAAAGAAAAAATATTTCATAAATTTATAAAAAATTTAATACTTTTAATATATTCTATAATCTTTTAATTTTTCTATATTATAACTTAGAATATGATTCTGTATGATTTCTTCTATTACTTGTGGAGAACAATTTTTATACCAAACTCCCTCAGGATAAATACACATGATTGGTCCTTCGGAACAAACCCTTAAACAATTGGCTTTAGTCCGAAAAACAATTCCTTCTTCTGTTAATTTTAATTCACTTAAACGTTTTTTTAAATATTCCCACGATTCTAACCCCAACTCTTTGCTACAACATTTAGGTTTTGTTTGATCAGCACAAAGAAAAATATGATATTTTAAATTTTTTATTTTTAAATTTTCTAATATTTTTTTAGCTGGTACGAATGTTTGTTCCATTGTTATCCTACCAATAATTGTTTTAATGCTTCATCAATGGCTTTATAACGAAATTCAAAACCTTCTTCTAGTAATCTATTGGGCAAAACATTCTGACTACTTAAAACTAATTCTGCCATCTCTCCCATTATTAGTTGAATGATAAATTCTGGTATATTTGGCAGTACAAGTGGTCGTTTTAAATAATAGGCAGACTTTCTTATAATCTCTTCTAATCTTACAGGATTGGGAGCAGTACCATTATAAATCCCTTTTGTATTGGAATTATTGATAAAAAACTCAAATATACGAACCAAATCATCAATGTGTATCCAACTAACATATTGTTTTCCTGAGCCTGGTATTGCACCAACAAATAACTTAATGGGTAAGATCATTTTAGGAAAACCTCCTTCTATACTATCCAACACAAATCCTATTCGCAACTGAATTTTTCTGATTTCTGGATGTAGCCCAATAGAAGCTTGTTCCCATTGAATACCAGTCTCAGCCAAGAATCCTTTTCCGGGCAAACTGGATTCTGTTAAAACTTCATCATTTCTATTGCCATAATATCCAATTGCAGAGGCAAGAATTGCAACTTCTGGCCTTTTTTCTAAATGATTGTGGTTTAATAGTTCGCACAAAAAGGAAGTACTATTTACTCTGCTTTGGATAATGGTATTTTTATATTGTTCATCCCATCTTCTTTCGGCTATATTCGCACCCGATAAATTTATAATTACATCTGCATTGTGGATAGCTTTTTTTCCTTCTTCCGAAATCGTTTTTTTGTTGGGATCCCATCTATAGCAAGGTATATCTTTGTAAGTTCTTCCACTCTGAGATATATAAATAATTTTATAATTATTTTTTAGATAATCCGATAACCTTCTTCCTATAAAACCTGTACCACCAGTTATTACGATTGTTTTCATATAATAAATATTTTTATATTTTTGTATTTTGACTATAATTTTTTAAGTTCTCTATTTAAATTTTGATCAACCTAATTGAGAAGGATCAATTTTTCCTTTTGTTTTTAATACACCATCATTTGTTATACAATAAGGACATCCGTATATATGAACCTTTCTTTTTTTTGTTGGATCTTTTACTTCCTCAAATGCTGCTATTAAATAATCGGTTTGATTCAATATAGTCCCACATATTGGGCAAATTCTTAAACGTTTTTCTACTTCTTTTTGTTGGTTTTCTTTTAATGTTTTTTTTATCGCTCTTTGTAAACTTTCAGGTGTCTTTGGTTCATTTCTTATGACATTTCGATCTTTCGTTTTATCAAATAAATCAAAGATATATAGAATCAATACTGCACTAGCAAGTAGTCCTATGATAGATATTATTAAAGACATATCATCTTTCGCCTAGAATTTTTTTTATTTCCTGGATCAGTTTTTGATTGATTCCTTCTTTTCTTACATGGGCAGAATTCGATTTAATAGCTGTTTCTTCGTTTTTTTGTGTTTTTGATTTTTGATAAGAAATTACTTTTATAGTTTTGATATTTTCTCCTATTGTTAAAACTAACCGTTGATTAATCTGGGGCAATAAAAATAAGGCCTCTTGATATACAATAGAAGAATCCACTTCCACATACAATATCTTTTTTTTTACATAAGCTAATTCTATTCGATTTTGGAATTTTCCAAAAAATTTATCCCAATTCTGGTACAAAAAATATTCGATCTTTTTATCTACATCTTGACTTAATTTAAATACAATATCCAAAACCTTTTCTTTTTCTTTCTTTGATAATCGAATAGGCTTTTTAGATGTATATAATAAATCAAAATTCATTTTTTACCTTACCATTTTCTATTTCGAATATCTTGCAATTATTTCCTTTTAGTTCTTTAAACATCTTCATATCATCTTCGAAATTTGGTGTTGTAAAAAATGCCTGACCACAATCCAACAACAAATCTAAAAAATATTTTCTACGATATTGATCTAATTCTCTTATTACATCATCTATAAACAATATAGGTTTAATTTGGAAATTTTCCAACAAAAGATCATATTGAGCTAATTTTAGTGACAATGCAACCGTACGTTTTTGACCTTGACTAAAAAACGATCCAATATTTTTACCATCTTTATTTAAGAAAAAAAATTTATCTCTATGAATTCCTATTGTAGTAGTTCCTGCATAAATATCCTTGTATCGATTTTCTAAAAACATCTTTTTAAAATTTTCTACATCATTTTGTTCTAATTTTACATATATCTCATCGTTTTGATTTGAAATCTCTTTTGCTCTTTTGTGGAAATAACTATTATAAATTTGTATATATTGTAGACGTTTTTTCATAATCGCCAGAGATAGCTCGATGATTTTGTTATCCCAAAAATCCAACTCATTTATGGTTGACTTTTTCTCTAAAATTCTTTTTAATAATTCATTTCTCTGTTTTAAACATTTTTGGAATTCCACAAGAGTATTTAAATATTCTACATCGATTAGAGAAAATAGATAATCAAAAAAATTTCTTCGCTTCGAGGTAGATTCCACATACTCTAAATCGTCAGGTATAAAAAAAACACCAATGACGTCAGAAATAATATCCGAAATTTTGTTTACCTTTTTTCCGTTTTTTTTGATTTTTTTTCGATATTGTTGGTTTATTTTCTCTACCCCCACTTCGTAGGTCGAATCGTAAGAATTAATAAGTTCCAACCTTAAATAAAAAAAATTACTATTCCAATGAATCAACTCGGGATCCGAAATATTTCTAAAAGAACGGTACAAAACAAAATAACCGATGGCTTCGATTAAATTTGTTTTGCCCGATGCATTTTTTCCTATAAAAAAATTCAAAGAATCAGAAAAATTCAAATCTTCTTCGGTATAATTTCTAAAATTCTCTATGTGAAGAGATTTTATAATCACTTGTAAATTTACTTTTAAATTTAAATTTTCATTGGCATAACTATGGACAAAAACTCTTTATCCGTTGGATCAAAAAACATCGCTGGTGCATCAGGAGAAAGAAACGTCATCAAAACTTTATCACAAGTTAGTGATTCCAATACATCTAGTAAATAATTAGAATTAAACCCTATTGCTATGGGAGTACCAGAATAATTGCATTCTAAGCCATCTTCCACTTTACCCAAATCTGGTGTAGCAGAAACCACCATTAATAAACCTTCTTTAAAATGCAATTGAACTTGTTTATTGGGATCTGGTGCAAATACCATTGCTTGTTTAATCGCATCGATAAAATCTTCGCGATAGATCTCTACTTTATGAGGTTGATCTTTTGGTATAACTAAATTATAATCAGGAAATGTACCTTCGATGAGTTTTGTTGTAAAATATATATCACCTGTTTTAATATAGATCTGGTGGTTCTCTTCGTCATGGGCAATTTGCATTTCGGAGGCATTCGATAATAATTTTTGTATTTCTTTTACAGATCGAGAAGGAATAATTATTGAGCTATTTTTTAAGAAATTATTTTCAATTCTTTTGATCAAAGAAAGCCTTCTTCCATCGGTTGCTACAAAATGAAGTAAATCGTTTTTATATTCTACGAATATTCCATTGAAAACTACTCTTGCATCATCTACTGCGGCTGCATACAAAACTTTTTTAAACATTTCTAAAAACAAAACAGGATTAACAGAAAAAAAATCCAAACCATTTAACTGAAAAGGCATGGGGAATTCTTCTGCACTTTTTCCCATTATTTCTATATTGGTCTTGAATTTTTTTTCTTGCTCTTCGTTCCCGTTTTGAATTATTACTTTTTCTGAATCTTCTACAAGAAATTTCATTGTATCGTATCGAAAACCTTTTACCAGATCTGCTAATTTTTTTCCTGGTAATAATATGCTTCCTTGTTTTATTACATTAGCCGGAACCTTATCTCTCAAAGACCTTTCTAAATCCGTTGCTGTAATGGATATTGAACCATCTTCTGTTTCTATTAAAACGTTGCTTACTACATCGTTTATTTCTCTTGATGATGTAATAGATGTTACAGTACTTAAAGCTTTTGATAGTTCATTTTTGCTTATGATAAATTCCATTTTTATTCTCCTTCTTAAATAAAATACGTTTTGTTTGTCTTTTATTATTGTTTTATACGTGTGATTTTGTGACATTTTTTTATTTGTTGTTTTTTATAACATTCATTTTGTTCTAAATTTTCGGATTTTTTTTCTATATTTTGAAATAAAATTCTATGATTTCTATTGAATAATTGTAGTCAACTGTTTTGTGAAATGAATGTGAGTAACTTTTATGAATTACTCACAATTAGTTTAAATATCCAAATTAAATTTCACATGA
>Ga0197142_1004032_pt1 | contig 12040 bp, 10 predicted proteins | sample GBS60_MetaG_FD_148614 | JGI IMG/M metagenome (GOLD analysis project Ga0197142, IMG submission 148614) | Sediment microbial communities from Great Boiling Springs, Gerlach, Nevada, United States - GBS 60_MetaG | ecosystem: Environmental > Aquatic > Thermal springs > Hot (42-90C) > Sediment... | reverse complement strand
GGTCATCGGCCAGGAGGAAGCGGAGGGGGTTTTTCCGCAGCATGTGGCCGTAGACCGCCTCAATCTGGTGGGGAAGGGGTTCCACCAGGGAGGTGTGCACGGCCATCCAAGGGTCAAAGAGGTAGGCGTTTTGGATGCGCTTGGCCTCGGCGGCAAGGCGGAAGAGGTCCCCAGGCGCATCAAAGGCGAAGCGGGCTTCCTCCTCCGCCTCGAGGCGGGCCAGGTCCTCGGGGTAGAGGAGGGCCTCCTCCAGCTTGCCCGATGAGGTGCGGTAGGTGACCAGGAGGGCGCTCCCGAGGGGGCGAACCTGCTCCACCCGCACAGTTCCCTCTGGAGTGAGGCCCCGGAGGCGCACCCCAGGGGCGACCCTCAACGGCTCCACGGGAGATAGCCTAACAGGAGACCAGCAGGCTCTTGTGATACGGCAGTAGCACACGCCAAGTCCTGTGATACAAGAGGGGGGAATTAGTATCATAAAGGCCGTGCGCCTGGAGGACTTTGCCCCCCAAGCCCCGGGGAAGCTTTTGGCCATCGGCCGGGGCGTGCACGCCTTTCTGCCAGACCCCTTACCTCCCCGGTTGGAGTGGAGCCAGCGGCTCGTTCTCCTTCTTGACGAGGCCAGTAGGGCCCTCGGGGAACTGGCGGGGCTCTTGCGCCAGCTCCCCAACCCCTACCTTTTCATACGGCCCTTCATCCAGAAGGAAGCGGTGCTCTCTTCCCGCATAGAGGGGACGCAGGCGGGCTTGCTGGACGTCTACGCCCTCGAGGCCCAGGTGCCCTTGTTCCCCTCCCCAGAGCTCAGGGAAGATGCCCAGGAGGTGCTCAACTACATCCACGCCCTGGAGCGGGGGAGGGAGCTTCTCCAGGAGATACCCCTGTCCCTAAGGCTCCTCAAGGAGGTCCACGCGGTTCTCCTGCGGGGGGTGCGCGGAGGGGGCCGGGCCCCGGGGGAGTTCCGCCGGGCCCAGAACTGGATCGGCCCACCGGGGAGTTCCTTGGAGGAGGCCCGGTACGTTCCCCCTCCTCCCAGCCCCATGCTGGAGGCCCTGGATGCCCTGGAGCGCTTCTGGCACAGCCACCACAAGCTTCCGCCCCTCGTGGAGATCGCCCTAGTCCACTACCAGTTTGAGGCCATACACCCCTTCCTGGACGGAAACGGCAGGATTGGGCGGCTCCTCATCACCCTGATGCTTTTGGAGAGGGGGCTCTTACCGGAGCCCGCCCTCCACCTCTCCGTCTACTTTGAACGGCACCGAACCCGCTACTACGACCTTCTCCTCGGGGTGAGCCAGCGGGGAGCCTGGGAGGACTGGTTGGCCTTCTTCCTGGAAGGGGTGCGCACGGAGGCCAAGGACGTGGCGGCTCAGGCCCGCAGGCTCCTTGACCTCTGGAGGGAGTGGCGGGAAAGGTACGGACGCAAGGGAGGGAGCGCCCACATCCTGGGGTTATTAGACCTTCTCTTTGAGCGCCCGGTGTTGACCGTTCCTCTGGTCAAGGACCGCCTGGGGATCACCCACGCCTGGGCAAACAGGCTTGTGCAGGGGCTGGAAAAAGACGGCATTCTGACACCCATCAGCAAAAGGAAGCGCAACAGGCTTTACGCCGCCAAGGAGATCCTGGAGATCTTGGAGGAGGCCCGCCATGCCCAGAAAGCTGATTGAGGTCGCCCTGCCCCTCGAGGCCATTGATGAACAGGCCAGCCGCGAGAAGAAGACCGCCCTACGCGGCCACCCCTCCACTCTGCACCTCTGGTGGGCCAGGCGGCCCCTGGCGGCGGCCCGGGCCGTCCTCTTTGCCAGCCTGGTGGACGACCCAGGGGAGTACCTTCCCGAGCCGGACGCCCAGAGGGAGCGGGATCGGCTCTTCGCCCTCATACGCAGGCTCGTCAACTGGGATGAGGTCAAGGACCCGGACTCCCGGACCCTCCTGGAGGCCCGCTACGAGATCGCCCGGAGCCTAGCCCGGAACCTGGGACAGGCTCCGCCCAGATCCCTTGAGGATTGGGAGGCCATCAGGGCCCTCCTAAAGAAGGCCCCGCCCGTCCTGGACCCCTTCGCCGGAGGGGGGACCATCCCCTTGGAGGCCCAGCGCCTGGGCCTCGAGGCCCACGCCTCCGACCTAAACCCCGTGGCCGTCCTCCTCAACAAGGCCCTCATTGAGGTTCCCCCCCTCTTCGCGGGTCTTCCTCCGGTGAACCCGGAGTACCAGGCGAAGCGCCAGCCCACCGACAGCTTTCCCCGGGCCAAGGGCCTCGCCGAGGACGTGCGCTTCTACGGCCGCTGGATGCGGGAGGAGGCTTTCCGGCGCATCGGGGCTTTCTACCCCACCCTGGAGGGCCAGACGGTGATCGCCTGGCTCTGGGCCCGGACCGTGGCCTGCCCCAACCCCGCCTGCCGGGCCGAGGTGCCCCTGGTGCGCTCCTTCTGGCTTTCCAAGAAGAAGGGCAAGGAGGCTTACGCCGTGCCCGAGTTGCGGGAGGGGCGTGTCTTCTTCCGGGTGGAGAAGGAAGGGAAACTCCCGATAGAGGGCACGGTGAACCGGAGGAGGAGCAGGTGTCTAGCCTGCGGTACTCCCTTCACCCTGGAGCACGTGCGCCAGGAGGGAAAGGTGGGTAGGCTGAGTGCCAAGCTCATGGCCATCGTGACCGAGGAAGTGAGAGGGCGGGGCTACCACGCCCCGGACCCGAAGCACGAGGCTCTGGCCCAAAAAGCCGTACCCACATGGAAGCCTACCTATGAACTGACCTACGACCCCCGCAACATCTGGTGCACCCAGTACGGCCTTACTACCCACGCCCACCTCTTCACCCCCCGCCAGCTCCTGGCCCTAAGCACCTTCTCCGACCTCTTGGAAGAGGCGGAGGAGCGGGCCTACCAGGACGCCCTAAGGGCGGGCCTCCCCGACGACACCACCCCCCTCGCCCAGGGTGGACGGGGTGCTCGCGCCTACGCCCAGGCGGTGCGGGTGTACCTAGCTTTAGCGGTAGACCGGCTTGCGGAAAGCGGGAACTCGCTATCAAGGTGGCAAAGCACCGGCGACTTTGTCGCCGGTGCTTTCGGGCGTCAGGCTATGCCGATGGTTTGGGATTATGCCGAAGTAAATCCCTTCTCTAACTCCACGCGAAACTTTATGGACGCGGTGAGGTGGGTTGCTGAATCATTGGAAAGCTTTCCCGCCTCCCCCCCGGGCACGGTCCGTCAGGCCAACGCCCTGGACTCGGGGAACGGCGTCCCAAGCCCGCCCCTTATCTCCACCGACCCGCCCTACTACGACAACATCAGCTACGCCGCCCTTTCCGACTTCTTCTACGTCTGGCTCCGCCGGAACCTGAAGGGGGTCTACCCTGACCTCTTCCGCACCCTCCTCACCCCCAAGGCCGAGGAGCTCATCGCCGACCCCTTCCGCCACGGGGGCAAGGAGGAGGCCCGCAGGCACTTTGAGGAGGGCATGCGCCGGGTGTTCCGCCACCTCAGGGAGCGGGCCCACCCCGACTATCCCCTCACCCTCTACTACGCCTTCAAACAACAAGAGGTGGAGGAGGACGAGGAGGGCAAGGCCGAGGCCGTGGCCTCCACGGGGTGGGAAACCTTTCTTCAGGGGCTCGTGGAGGAGGGCTTCCAGGTGGTGGCCACCTGGCCCATGCGGACAGAGCGGCAAAGTCGTCCTAGGGGACTGGACTCCAACGCCCTCGCCTCCTCCATCGTGCTGGTCTGCCGCCCAAGGCCCAAGGATGCCTCCCTCGCCACCCGGCAGGACTTCCTCAGGGCCCTCCGGGCCGAGCTTCCCCAGGCCCTAAGGGACCTCACCCGGGGGAGCATCCCCCCCGTGGACCTGGCCCAGAGCGCCATCGGCCCCGGCATGGCCGTCTTCAGCCGCTACCGGGCCGTGGTGGAGCCCGACGGCAGCCCCCTCTCCGTGCGGGATGCCCTGGCCCTCGTCAACCAGGTGCTGGACGAGTTCCTAGCCGAGGAGGAGGCCGAGCTGGACGTGGCAAGCCGCTTCGCCCTCGCCTGGTACGAGCAGTATGGCTACGGCGAGGGACCCTACGGAGACGCAGAGACCCTGGCCAAGGCCAAGAACGTGGCGGTGGCCGCCCTGGAGGAGGGGGGCATCCTCCTCGCCCGGGGCGGGAAGGTGCGCCTCCTCAGGCCCGAGGAGTATCCCGAGGCCTGGGACCCGAAGAGCGACCGGCGCCTGAGCGCCTGGGAGGCCGCTCACCACCTCATCCGCCTCCTGGAGAGGGAAGGGGAGAGGGCCGCTGCCAGGCTCCTCGCCGAGCTTCCCTCCAACTTAGCAGAAGGGGCTCGCGCCCTGGCCTACCGCCTCTACCAGATCGCCGAGCGCAGGGGCCGCGCCGAGGATGCCCAGGGCTTCAACCTCCTTGCCGCAAGCTACGGCCACCTGGCGGTAGAGGCGGCTAGAAGGCGGGGGGCGGTGCAGGAGGGGCTTTTCCGGGAGGCGGATTAATGTGGAGGTAAGGTTTTGACAAAGTGCTATTGTATGTGATAGCATAAAGGAGGTAGGGTTGAGCAGGAAGCGCAAATTGTTAGAGAAGCTCAAGGCCCTACCCCCGGAGATGTCCTATGAAGAGGTGGAGCGCGTCCTGGGGTGGTTCGGCTTCTCCTGCGTCCGCTCTGGGGGGAGCCACCACCAGTTTCGGCACCCGAGCGGCCGGATGCTCACGGTACCTAAGAGGGGGGGCCAAGTGGTGACGCGTACCTACCTCAAGCAGGTGATTGGCGCCTTGGAGGACGTTACGGGCAAGGACCTTGAGGAACTTCTAGAGGAGGCATGATGCGGAAGCGGAAGCCTTTGGACTACTATCTGAGCCTGAAGTACCCCGTGCTCCTAGTGGCGGAGCCGGAAGGGGGTTACACCGCCCTCCACCCGGACCTCGAGGGGTGCGTGTCCGTGGGCGAAACCCCAGAGGAGGCCCTGGCCAACCTGGAGGAAGCCCGGAGGCTCTGGCTAGAAACCGCTTATGAGCACGGGGACGAGATTCCCCTTCCGTCCACGGAGCGGGAGTACAGCGGACGCGTTCTGATCCGCATGCCTAAGAGCCTCCACCGCCGTTTGGACAAGGAGGCAAGGGCCGAGGGGGTGAGCCTAAACCAGTACATTGTGAGCCTGCTTGCGGAGAGGTCCTCTCTGCGTGCCCTAAAACGCGAGCTATGGCGGATTTACGAAGGGGCGGAGACTAAGCACCTGCGCTTTGGCTTCGCAACATTCGCAACATGGGATGCTCAGGTCGGGGCTTTGGGAAGGCTTTTTTGGGGCCCCCGCCGCGGCGAAAGCCGCGGTGAGGTACTTATCTCGGCCGAGCCTCACTACTCCCAAGAGTGGGGCACGTCTTCCGGGGGCAGAGTGTGGACGGGGGTCCTCGCCTAGGGCAGGCCAAGTGGCTAAAAACCCTTTGTGGGCGCTGCGGGTAGGGATATGTCTAAAGGAACGGACTTCAACGAGTACTTCCGCGAATCTGTGAAGGACCCGGAGGCGAGGCGGGTTTACCAGGAGGTCCTGGACGAGGAGCTCTCCTGGCTCCTCGGCTACCTGGGGGAGAAGAGGGGGCTTTCCCAGAAGGAGGTGGCCGAGCGCCTTGGCCTCTCCCGGAGCCGGGTGAGCCAGCTGGAGACCTCCGCCAGCCTTTCCATGACCCTGGAGAGTCTGGCCCGCTACGCCCAGGCCCTAGGACTTTCCCTCCGGCTGGAGTTCGCCGACGAGGAGGGCAAGGTCTTGGCCCGGTATGTCCTTTCGGCGGACGAACCGGTGGTGGAAACTGCGAAGCCTGGTTGGGAGAACGCTGGGGCCGACTGGGAGCCTTCTCCGGGCAAGGCCTCCTGGGCCTTGTGGTCTGCCTAGAGCATGGAAAATAAATCGGAGACCATCCGCAGGCTTTACCGCGAGGGGAAGGGCGTCGCCGAGATTGCCAGGGAGCTTGGCCTCACCTACCAGCGGGTCTACAACACCCTGAAGCGCTCCGGCCTCCTCAAGCCCAAGGCCGAAGAGGAGCCCGACCCCGAGGCCTATGCCAAGTTCATCCGGGGGCTGGAAATCCGCTCCGTAGAGCTGGTGGAGGTCCACGCCAAGCTGGAGCGCTCTCCTAAAGGGAAGCTTGCTTTCAAGATGGGCCTCGAGGCCTTCGGTCCAGAGCCAAGCGAAGGAGGCTTTTCCGCCGGGCTCGCCTTGAGCCTGGACTTCCAGGACGAGGAGGGACCCTTTGGTTTCGTGCGGCTTCGGGTGAGGGCCGGGTACGCCACGCCCCTCTTCCCGGACGAAGCCCTCTTCCGCGCTTTCAGGGAGCGGAACCTGATCGTGCATCTTTGGCCTTACCTGAGGCTTTATGTGGACTTGCTGACGGCGCAGATGGGGCTTCCCCGGTTGGTGCTTCCCGCCTGGAAGGCCTAGGGGCTCGCCTCAGAGCTTAATCTTGGAGATATGGCGCTCAGCAACCGGGAGATGGTGGGAAAGGGCCTGGACCTCCTCAGGTCGGGCCTTAAACCCTTTGTGGAGCGGGAGTACCAGCGGGTCTACGGCGAGGACTGGCCTAGGGAGGTGGCGGAGGTACTCAAGGGAGACAAGGCTTCCCTCCAGGACCCTGACGCCCAGGCCCTTCTCAAGCTCATGGACTACCGCTGGGGCGAGGTCTTTGACGAGAAGCTCGGGCGCTGGGGCCGGACCCTGGTGAAGGAGCTTTTGGAGTTTCGCAACCGCTGGGCCCACCAGAACGCCTTTACCCTCGAGGATGCCCATCGTGCCCTGGACAGCATAACCCGCCTCCTGGAGATGATCGCCGCCGAGGAGGCCCAGGTAACGGCCCGCATGGCCAGAGAGCTCCTGAGGCGCCGCTTTGAGGATGAGGCGAAGCGGCTTATGGAGCAGGCTGCTAGGAATGGTGGAGCTTCTTTCTCCCGGGGACTTCCTCCGTGGCGAGAAGTGGTTACCCCCCATCCCGACGTGGCCTCGGGGCGGTACAGCGAGGCCGAGTTCGCCGCCGACCTGGCTCAGGTCCACCGGGGCGAGGCCGGGGAGGAGTACCAGAACTCCGTGGAGTTCTACCGCCGCACCCACCTCACCACGGGGCTCAAGCGGCTCCTTCTCAACGCCATTCGGCGCTTGGGGGGAGAGGGGGGAGACCCGGTGGTAGAACTCCAAACCCCCTTCGGCGGCGGCAAGACCCATTCCATGCTGGCCCTCTACCACCTGTTTGGAGGAAAGGTGGACCCGAGGGAGGTTCCGGGCCTGGAGGATCTCCTTGCCCAGGCGGGGGTGAACGGGGTACCGATGGCGCGGCGGGTGGTCTTTGTGGGTACGGCCTACAGCCCCGCCCGCACCCACCCAAAACCCGAGGGGGTGGTGGTGCGCACCCTCTGGGGGGAGCTTGCCTACCAGCTTGGGGGCGTGGAGGGTTACCGCATGGTGGAAGCGGAGGATCTCACCGGGGTGGCCCCGGGCTCTGATGCCCTCAAGGAACTCTTCGGGCGCTTCAGCCCAGCCCTGGTGCTCATTGACGAGTGGGTGGCTTTCCTGCGTAACCTCTACGGGGAAACGGACCTTCCCGCCGGGACCTTTGACCAGAACCTCACCTTTGCCCAGGCCCTCACCGAGGCCGCCAAGCGGAGTCCCCGCGTCTTGGTGGTGGCCTCCCTGCCCGCTTCGGACGCCGAGGTCGGAGGAGGAGGGGGGAGGGAGGCCCTAATCCGCCTCCAGAACGTCTTCGGAAGGCTGGAGTCTGTGTGGCAGCCCGCCACCCAGGACGAGACCTACGAGATCGTCCGACGCAGGCTCTTCCAGCCCCTCTCTGCGGAGGGCTTCCGCCAGCGGGATGCGGTGGTGCGGGAGTACATGCGCTACTACCGGGAGCACCGGGGGGAGTTCCCGGGCGAGGTCCTCGAGCCCCACTACGAGGAGCGGATGCGCCTTGCCTACCCCATCCATCCGGAGCTCTTTGATCGGCTTTACGAGGACTGGTCTACCCTGGAGGGATTCCAGCGTACCCGCGGAGTGCTCCGCCTCCTAGCTTCGGTGGTCTATACCCTGTGGGCGGGCGGGGACGCATCCCCTTTGATTCTTCCTGGGGGACTTCCTCTGGGGGCCGGGGGACCCCGCTACGAGCTCGTACGCCACCTTTCCCGCCACCAGGAGGGGTTTGACCAGGTGATTGACGCCGATATCGACGGTCCCAACGCCAAGGCCTTCGCTCTGGAGCGGGAGCGGCCCTCCTTGGGTCGCCATCAGGCGGCCCGCCGAGCAGCCCGGGCAGTCTTCCTGGCCACGGCGCCCGCCGGGGCAGCTCCCACGGGGAAGCCCCGGGGGGTGGAGGGGGTCCGGGTTAAGCTGGGGGTGGCTCACCCCGGGGAGAACCCGGCCCTCTTCAGCGAGGCCCTGAAGGCCCTTTCCGAGCGCCTAACCTACCTGCACGCCGAGGGAGACCGGTACTGGTTTGACACCCGGCCGAGCCTCAACCGGATGGCCCAGGATCGAGCCGCGGCCCTTTCCCAGGAGGAGGTCCTCATGGAGCTGGTGGAGCGCCTACGAGCCTGGGCCAGGGGCCGCCCCACCCTCTTTCAGGCGGTGCACGTGGCCCCGACGGGCTCCCAGGAGGTGCCGGACGAGCCCGTCCTGCGCCTGGTGGTCCTCTCTCCTAGGGCCCCCTACGCTAAGGGGGGCTCAGAGGCGGAGAGGGTGGCCCGGGAAATCTTAGAGAGGAGAGGCCTGGCCCCAAGGCGCTACCGCAACCTTCTCCTCTTTCTCGCTTCCGAAGCTACCCTGGTCCCGGACCTAGAGGAGGCGGCCCGCCAGTACCTGGCCTGGCGTTCCATATTTGAAGACCGCGAGCGCCTGAACCTCGGGGCGGGGGACGTGCGCCAGGTGGAAAGCCGCTTGCGCCAGGCGGAGGAGACCCTGAAGGTGCGCCTCGAGGAGGCCTACCGCTATCTCCTTGTCCTCCACCAGCCCAACCCCACGGCTCCGGACCTCGAGCTCAGCGCCATCCGCCTCCAGGGTAGCGGAAACCCCGTGGAACGGGTGGCTGCCAAGGCCCAGAGCGAGGGGCTGGTTCTCACCAAGTGGCACCCCGCTTTCCTGGAGGAGACCCTGGAGGGCTACGGGTTCTGGCAGGTAGCTGAGCCGGAAGGCGTCCTCCCCTTGAGGAGGCTCTGGGAAGACTTCGCTGGCTATCCGTACCTGGCCAAGCTTAAGGACGAGGGAACCCTCCTGGCCACCGTGGCCCAGGGAGTAGGGGAGGGGCGCTTCGGGTACGCCGGGAGCCTGGAAGGGGGGGTTCCCAAGGGCGTGGTCCTGGGCGGGGAGGTGGCTCCTTCCCTGGGGGGCTACCTCTTGCGGCCCGAGTTGGCCGCCCGCTTGTGGAAGCAAAGGGGTGAACCCTCCACGAACCCGGACGTATCGGACAACATCGATAAGGACGAGCCCGTACCCCCTCCTCCCAAAGCCTCGAGGCCTAAGCGCTTCTACCTGAGGAAGGCCCTTCAAGTGGAAAACCTTCTCTCCGACGTCCAGACATTGGCTCAGGAGGTGCTCCTCCACCTGGCCAAGGAGACAGGGATCCGGCTTGAGGTGGTCCTGGAAGCCCATGCCGAGGCCCCAGAGGGCTTTCCCGAGGACTTGGAACGGGTTCTTCGGGAGAACAGCCAGGTGCTTGGCGCCGAGGCCTCCTTTGAGGAGGCTTGAGGATGGGGGTTGCTGGGGTTGAGCATAGCAGCAAAGGTTTTTCTTACGAGCAAGATCCTTACATCCCCATGGGTACCGGAGGACCCCCCATCAGGGGGAGCTACACGGGGATGGACAAGGCGGGGCGGTGCGACTTGGCCTACCCCACGGTGTGCGTCCCCCACCGCCCCCAGACCTGGACTGCAAGGACATCCCCACGGGTTTGACCGGGACGGGAACGGGATAGGATGCGAGCGGTGAGCCCCCTCCACGACCCCGAGGTCAGGAAGGAGTTGGAAGACCACCCGGCCTGGCTGTGGGAGGAGGTGTGCATGGCCCTGGTGGCCCTGGCCAGGGCCCGGGAGGTCATGGAGGCACTGGAGGAGGTGCCTCTTGGAAGACTGGCACCTAGTGGAAACGCCCCTGAGCGCCCTCGTCCGCTCTCTCCACAAGCGGTGGGGCAAGCAGGCCTCGAGGACGCCGTTTAAGGTACTGCAGGCGGGGCTTGTTGGCCTCTTCTTAAGAGAGGAACGCCATGGGTGATTTGCTCTTCAAGAAGGTGGACTACACCGCCGGCAAACTCCTGGAGGACATCGCTCTGGGCGAGATTGGGTTGCCCGACATTCAGCGTCCCTTTGTCTGGGACACGGCCCGCGTGCGCGACTTGTTTGACTCCATGTACCGGGGCTATCCCATCGGTACGTTGCTGTTCTGGGAAAACGGGTATCCGGGCGGTCACCGCACCATCGGCGTGAACGCTAAGCAGAAGATCCCCCGGTTGCTTATCGTGGACGGCCAGCAGCGGCTCACCGCGCTGTACGCCGTCATGAAGGGCGTGCCCATCCTGGACAAGAACTTCCAGCAACGCCGGCTGCGCATCGCCTTCAACCCCCTGGAGGAAAGGTTTGAGGTCACCAACACGGCCATTGAGCGCTCCCCGGAATGGATTGCGGACATCGGCCTCCTTTGGCAACCCGACTTTGACCAGTACGCCTTCGTCTCCGAGTACCTGGACCGCCTGACACGCCAGCAGGACCTGGGCGCGGAAACCCGCAAACGCGTTCCGCAAGCCATTCAGCGCTTGGTCAACCTCATCCACTACCCCTTGACGGCGCTGGAGATCTCCGCCCAGGCCTCTGAGGAGCAGGTGTCCGAAATCTTCGTGCGCATCAACAGCCGTGGCCGCACCCTGAACCAGGCCGACTTTATCCTCACCCTGATGTCCGTCTTCTGGGACGAGGGGCGCAAAGAGCTGGAAACCTTTTGCCGCGAGGCGAAGCACCCGCCGGCCGATGACCGCCCTTCGCCTTACAACCCCTACTTCCAGCCGCAACCCGACCAGCTCCTGCGGGTGGACGTGGCCCTGGCCTTCCGGCGGGCGCGGTTGGAGCACGTGTACTCCATCTTGCGGGGCAAGGACCTTCAGACCGGAGCCTTTTCCGCCCAACAGCGGGACACCCAGTTCGCCCTGCTAAGGAAGGCTCAGACCGAGGTGCTCCACCTCCAGCACTGGCACGATTTTTTGAAGGCCATCCGCCAAGCCGGATACGTGCACCCTAGCCTGATCACCTCCGAGACCGCGCTGGTGTACACCTACGCCCTCTGGCTTATCGGCAAACGGGACTTCGGCCTGGACCAGCACACCCTGCGCAACCTCATGGCCCGCTGGTTCTTCATGAGTTCGCTCACCGGGCGGTACACCAGTTCCCCGGAAACCCGCATGGACCAGGACCTAGCCCTGCTGCGCGGCCTTTCACGGCCCGAGGAGCTCGTGAGGGTTCTGGAGCAGGAGATGGCCGCGGTGCTCACGCGGGACTACTGGGAGGTTACCTTGCCCAACGAGCTGGCAACGGCCTCCGCCCAAAGCCCCGGGCAGGCGGCCTTCTTCGCCTCCCTCTGCCTTCTAGACGCCCCGGTGCTCTACTCCTCCATGAAGGTGCGCGATCTCCTGGACCCCACCGCCCGGGCCTACAAGTCGGCTCTGGAGCGGCACCACCTTTTCCCGCGCAAGTACCTGGAGCGGCAGGGCGTCACCGATCGGCGGGACATCAACCAGGTGGCCAACTACGCCCTGGTGGAATGGCACGACAACATAGGTATCAGCGACCGCCCACCCGCTGAGTACGCGCCCCAGTACGAACGCCGGTTTCCACCCGAGCAACTGCGGGAGATGTACCGGTACCACGCCCTGCCGGAAGGATGGTACGCCATGGACTACGCCACCTTCTTGGAGAAGCGTCGGCATCTTATGGCCAGTATCATTCGGGAAGGTTTTGAGCGCCTGGCGCATCATTCCTAATGAAGACCGCTCCTAAGTACCCATTCATTTGACTATCCACACGCCTGCCCCTCTTCGCATCCACCTGACCCCCGA
>Ga0197142_1004031_pt1 | contig 12041 bp, 15 predicted proteins | sample GBS60_MetaG_FD_148614 | JGI IMG/M metagenome (GOLD analysis project Ga0197142, IMG submission 148614) | Sediment microbial communities from Great Boiling Springs, Gerlach, Nevada, United States - GBS 60_MetaG | ecosystem: Environmental > Aquatic > Thermal springs > Hot (42-90C) > Sediment... | reverse complement strand
GAAGAATACAGCTTGTTTTTGCTAAAAGAGTAAGAGGGACAAAGCTTTATGGTGGTACTAGTAGTTATTTACCAATAAGAATTGCTCAAGCCGGTGTTATTCCTATTATTTTTGCTATTGCCCTTTTACTTTTTCCTCAAACACTAGTTCAATTTTTAGCCTTAACCAAAGTTGAGTTTTTTAATCATCTTTCAGAGTTCATAACAGGTTTTCTTGATAATCAATTGCTTTTCTCTTTGCTTTATTTTATTTTAGTTTTTGCTTTTACTTATTTTTACACTTCTATAACCTTTAATCCAGAAGAAATTTCTAAAAATCTTCAATCAGCCGGAGCATTTGTGCCAGGCATTAGACCAGGAAAAGAAACAGAAAAATATTTTAAAAATATTGTTAATAGACTTAACTTTTTTGGTGGTTTATTTTTAGGGTTGATTGCTATTTTGCCTTATTTTTTTCAATTTTTAACTAAAACTTCATTTTTAGCTATTGGTGGTACTTCAATTTTAATTGTTGTTTCTGTGGCTATCGAAACAGTCAAACAAATTCAATCAGAATTGAGCTTAAGAGAATATGAATAAAGTTTTTTTCTTAACTGGTTCACCTCTTTCAGGGAAAGATACCCAAGGAAAGCTTTTGGCTAAAAAAATTAAAGGTAAATTTTTAGTTACGCACATTTTAATCGATAGGTTTTTTAAAAAACAAAAGAAAGGTTATTTAAAAATTGGTCAAAAAATTTTTTCTATTAAAAAAGAACTGGAAAGAAGATTCGGTGGTGGTTTATATTCACCAGAGATTGTTGGTTATGTAGTTAGTGAAAAAATTAAAGAATTAATTAAAAAATTTAATTTAGTTTTTTCTGGTTCACCAAGAATGATTGAAGAGGCAAAAATTGAAATTAGAACCTTAAAAGAATTAGGTATCCAATTTAAGGTTATTGCTTTAATAGTTTCAGAAGAGGAAATCTTAAAAAGAGCTAAAAAAAGGGCCAGAAAAAAGGAAGATAAAGAAGAGATAGTTAAAGAAAGAATTAAAAGTTATAAAAAATATGTAGTGCCAACTTTAAATTTTTTAAAGAAAAGAGGATATTTGATTGAAATAAATGGAGAAGGTAATATTAAAGAAATTCATAAAAGAATCATAACTTCCCTCTTTTAATTTTTTCATAAAAATAATTAAGCCAATATTTCCAACTGAAAGGGTAGTCAATAGTATTAGGCAAATTAACTAACGCTCCGCCAAAACTTTTTTTAAATTGACTTAGGCCATACCAAGGATGGTCTTTATTTTCTTTTCTAGCTATACCCCATAGATTATAAAATTTACAGTTTCTTTTTTTTGCTTCTTGAATTATTTCCCATTGTATTTTATAGTTCAATGGTTCTTTAATTGGATAAGAAGCAGAATGATGGTAAAAAGCAATCTGATGAGAAAAAATAATTAAACTGGCAGAATAATATTTTCCTTCCACTTTGCCTAAAAAAAGCAAAGCTTTGTTTTCTTTGGAGAAAATTTCTAATTCTTTTTTAATAAATTCTTTAGGATAAGGAATGAATTTTTTTCTTTTCGCTAAATCTTGATAAATTCCCCAAAAAATTTCAAATTTATCTAGGTCAGTTGTTTTTTCGATTTCTAAAAAAGGTTTTTTTAAAGCTTCAAGGATTAAATTTTTTGTTTCTTTTTTCATTTCTTTTAACATTTCCTCGTCATTTTTTATTTCTTTAAGCCAAAAATTTTCACTTACAGCATAAGTTGGCGCTAAGATAAATCCTTTAATTTTAGGAATTGATGAAATGGGATTAATTCTTAAAAAATAATATTTTTTATGATATTCTTTTTCAAGAAGATAATTTAAAATTTCTAAAATAAATTTTTCTTGATAATTTTCATTTTTAACTACTGGTCCATGATGAATAGTTAATCCTTTTCTTTTTCCACTATAACCAATAATTTGGCAAACTCCTAAAATTTTTCCATCTTTTAAAGTTAATCTAATAACTTCTCTTCCAAGACTCTTTTCAATTTCTCCATATTCAAAATCTTGTAAAAAGCTTAAATAATTGTTTTCATCTAAAAATTTATTCCATAAATCTTTATCTTCAATAACTTCTAATTTCATAAAATAATTATAAATGCCATTTTACAAATTTTAATATTGGTACGTACGGCTTTAAGATATTTAATATTTATTTTATATTATGATATAATTAATCTATGACTCATCAATTAATTCAATATATTGAAGAAAAATATTCAAGAAAAGATTTGCCAGAAATAAAGCCGGGAATGGTAGTGAGAGTTTGGCAAAAAATTAAAGAAAAGAAAAGAGAATTTACACAGCCTTTTGAGGGTATTGTTATTAGAGTTAAAAATAAAAAAGGAACAAGAAAAATGTTTACCCTGAGAGGTCAAGCTGGAGGTCAGATGATTGAAAAAACTTATCCATATAATTTACCAACAATTGAGAAAATAGAAATTTTAAAACAAGGTAAAGCAAGAAGAGCCAAACTTTATTTTGTTCGCTATCTTCATCCTCGAGAAATAAAAAAGAAACTAAAAATTTAAGAAAGTTTTTCTATGTAAAGGGCAAATTTTATATTTTTTTATCATTAAATAATGTTTTTTTGTGCCATAACCTTTATGAACATCAAATAAATATTGGGGAAATTTTTTACTTATTTTTTCCATAAATTTATCTCGATGAACCTTAGCCAAAATCGAAGCACCACCCAAAGAAGGAAGTTTGCTATCTCCTTTAATAAAGAAATAAACATTTTTTGAACTTAATTCTTTTATTTTTCTTCCGTCTAAAATAATACAATTAGGCTGAAAATGTTTAAAAATTTTTTTGACTCCATAAATGAAAGCTTTACTAATGCCAATTTTATCTATTTTTTTATTTGTTATGGAAACAATTTTGTATTTTAAGCCGATTTTTTTGATTAATTGATAAAAAAAAGTTCTCTCTTCGGGTTTTAAAATTTTTGAATCAAAAAATAAAATTTTATTCTTTTCTAGAATTTTTAAGGAAGTGTTATCTAAAAAGAGCGAGCCTAAAACCAAAGGTCCAGCTAAAGCTCCTCTGCCTGCTTCATCAATGGCTAATAAATTTTTATGTTTCTTTATTAATTTTTTTTCTATAAACCAAAAATTTGACTTTAATTTTTTCTTAGTTAAAATTTTTTTAAGATGAAATTTGTCCATCTTCATACTCATTCCCATTATAGTTTATTAGATGGATTTTCTAAAATTGATGATTTAATTAAAAGAGCTGCTGAGCTTGGTTATAATGCTTTAGCTTTAACTGATCATGGTACGATGTCAGGTGTTATTGAATTTTACAAAAAAGCAAAAAAAAGTGGTATTAAACCAATTATTGGTTGTGAAATTTATTTAGCTCCAAGAACAAGATTTGATAAAACAGCTAAAATAGATTCAAAAAATTATCATTTGACTTTACTAGCTCAAGATGAGAAAGGATATAAAAATTTAATTAAATTAATAACCAAAGGTTGGCTTGAAGGATTTTATTATAAACCAAGAATTGATAAAGAGCTTTTAAAAGAATACGCAGAAGGAATTATTTGTCTTTCTGGTTGTCCTAGTGGTGAAATTCCTAAGGCACTTTTAAATCAAAATTATGATTTGGCCAAAAAGTTGGCATTTGAATATTTAGAAATTTTTGGTCCTGGTAATTTTTATTTAGAAGTTGATTATCATCCTAAAATTGAAGATTCAAGAAAATTGAAGTCTTTATTAATTAAGCTTTCTGAAGAAACAAAAATTCCTTTAGTGGTTACTTACGATAGTCATTACCCCTATCCTCAAGATTCTTCTATTCATGAGGTTTTTTTAGCTATTCAAACCGGTAAAGATATTGATGAAGATGAAAGGCTTTCAATGAAACAAGATGATTTTTCTTTAGCTGATGAAGAAACTATTTTTAATTTGCATAAAGATATACCAGAAGCAATAAAAAATACTTTAGAAATAGCAGAAAGATGCAATTTAGAAATTGAGCTTGGTAAATTAAAAATGCCGAAATATCCTTTGCCCGAAAGAGAAACGGAAATTGGTTATTTAAGAAAATTGGCTGAAAAAGGAATAGTTAAAAGAAATTTAGCTTATGAAGAAATAAAAAATCGTTTAGATTATGAATTAAAAATTATAGAAAAAACAGGTTTTGCTGGTTATTTTTTAATTGTTCAAGATATTATTAATTTTGCTAAAGAAAATAAACTAGTGGTGGGTCCGGGCAGAGGTTCTGTTGGTGGTAGTCTTTTAGCTTATTTATTGGGAATTACCGAGATCAATCCTTTAAGATATGGACTTTTATTTGAAAGGTTTCTTAATCCACAAAGATATGAATTTCCTGATATTGATATTGATTTTTCTGATGTTAAAAGAGATTTAGTTTTTGATTATGTCAGAAAAAAATTTGGTCAAGACAGATTTTGTCAAATTATTACTTTTGGTAAGATGGCTTCGAGAGCTGCGGTTAGAGATGCTGGTAGAGCCTTAGGTTTTTCTTTTTCTTTTGTTGATAGATTGGCTAGGCTCATTCCTGCTAATTTATCTTTACAAGAAGCAGAAGAACTAGTTGATGTTCAGAAAATTATTAAGGAGAACAAAGATTATCAAAAAATAATTGAATCAGCAAAAAAATTAGAAGGCATTATTAGGCATGCCAGCGTTCATGCTTGCGGTGTTGTTATTACTCCTGAATCAGTTTTGGATTATTTTCCTTTACAATTTGCTCCAGGGCAAGAAAAGGTTATTATTAGTCAATATGATATGTATTCAATTCAAGAGTTGGGACTTTTAAAAATGGATTTTCTTGGTTTAAGAACTTTATCAATTATAGAAACAAGTAAAAATATTATTTTTGAAAGAAAGAAAAAAGAAATTGTTTTTGATGATAAATTTGAGGATAAAGATACTTTTGAGCTTTTACGTCAAGGCAAGACGATTGGTATTTTTCAATTAGAAGGCAAGGGTGTGACTGAATATTTAAAAAGATTAAAACCTGAGAAATTAGAAGATATTGTTGTCCTACTAGCACTTTTTAGACCAGGACCAATTGAACTTATTCCATCTTTTTTGCGAAGAAAATTTGGCAAGGAAGAAATAAATTATCTCCATCCTAAGTTAGAACCAATTTTAAAAGAAACATATGGAATTATGGTTTATCAAGAACAATTAATGAAAATAGCCCAAGAACTTGCCGGTTACACACCTTTTGAAGCTGATATTTTGAGAAAAGCGGTGGGCAAAAAAATAAAAAGTTTATTAGATGAAGAAATAAAAAAGTTGACCGAAAGAATAATTAAAAATGGTATAAACAAAGATTTAGCTCAAAAAATTGCTAAATTAATTGAGCCTTTTGCTCGTTATGGTTTTAATAAAAGCCATGCCGTTGCCTATGCTATTTTAAGTTATTATACTGCTTATTTGAAAGCTCATTTCCCGATTGAATTTTTAACTGCTTGTTTAATTCATGAGGGTAAGGATATTGAGAGAGTAAAAATTTATCTTCAGGATTTAAAAAACTATGGATTTCAGATTTTACCACCCGATATTAATGAAAGCAATTTTCATTTTACTATTGTTGATGAAAAAACAATTAGATTTGGCTTAGGATCAATTAAGAATATTGGTGGGCCACTTGTTCAATTTATTGAAGAAGAAAGAAAAAGAAACGGACCTTTTTTTAATTTAATTGATTTTTTAAAGAGAGTTAATCATAAAGATTTGAATAAAAAGTCTTTAGAAAGTTTAATCAAGGCTGGTGTCTTTGATCGTTTTGCTAAGAGGGATCTTTTAATTTTCAATCTTGATTATCTGCTAAGCTATGCTCAGAAATCTAAAAATTTTAATCAGACAAAATCACTTTTTCAAAATCAAAGTAATGTTTTTTATCTTAAGCCAGGAAAAGAAATTGATGAATTGGAGATCCTTAGATGGGAAAAGGAGCTTTTAGGAATTTATCTTTCTGGACATCCTTTCAAAAAATACGTGGGAAGATTTAATAATAAAATTAAAAATATTAGAGAAGTTTTAAAAATGAACGAAGGGATGAAGGTTAGTTTGGCGGGAGTTTTAAATGAAATGAAAAGAGCTATTAGTAAAAATAAAAAGCCCTTTGCTTATTTAGAAATTGAAGATCTAACAGGGAGTATTGAAGTAATGCTTTTTCCTCAAGTTTATGAAAATTATTTTGAAATTTTAAAAGAAGGAAAAATTTATTTTTTAATAGGAACACTGCAAAAAAGAGGCAATAAAAATATTTTATTAGCTGATTTAATCACTGAAATTAAATGAAAAAAAGATTATTTTTTGCACTACCTTTGAGCTCTGGGCTTTTAAAAAAAATTGCTTTTTTAGAAAGGAATATTGAAGAAAAAACTAAAATAAAATTCCCTTGGCTTCCTCTTAAAAATTTACATTTAACAATCATTTTTCTTGGTTATTTAAATTTTGAAGATTTTTTAAAGTTGAAAGAAATTTTTAAAAGTATTAATTTGGGTAAAAGACTTGAGCTTAAAATTAAAAAAATTGACTATGGGCCACCAGCAAGAAAAAAAATGATCTGGCTTTATTTAGAAAAAAATAAAGATTTAATTCAATTAAAAGAAATGATTGAAGAAAAACTTAATCAAGCCAACATTTCTTATCATCGAGAGGAAAGAGCATTTTTACCTCATATAAATTTGTCAAGATTAAAAAAGTTAAAAGATTTTCCTGAAATAAAAGAAGAACTTAATTGGCAGGTGATTTTTAATGAGTTGGTTTTATATGAATCAATTCTTAAACCTTCTGGGGCTCAGTACGAAAAGCTTTTAAAATTGGTTCTAGGTTTCCGTTCATAATCTCGTTTAAATTATACCAAGATTTGTTAAGACGATGATCAGTAATTCGATTTTGAGGAAAATTATAGGTTCTAATTTTTTCTGCTCTTTCTTGAAATCCAATTTGTTTTTTTCTTTCTTCTGATAATGAAGAATATATTTTTTCTTGTTCAAGTTGGTAAATTTTGTTTTTTAAAAGCTGAAGAGCAATTTCTCGGTTTCTTTGTTGACTTCTTTCTGTTTGACAAGAAACAACAATGCCTGTTGGCTTGTGTAGAATTCTTACCGCTGTTTCAACTTTATTAACGTTTTGGCCTCCAGGACCACCGGCACGGAAAAATTCAATTTCTATATCTGAGTCTTTGATTTGAATCTGTGGCAGGTCTAATTTTGGTAAAATAACTACTGAAGCTGTTGAAGTGTGAATACGGCCACTTTTTTCGGTAATAGGTATTCTTTGTACGCGATGAACTCCGGCCTCTTGTTGAAGTAGATCATAAACATTAAGTCCAGAAATTTCAGCTATTAAGCTTTTTATGCCACCAAGATTAGTTTCGCTAATGTCTAAAATTTTAATTTGCCATTTGTTTTTTTCAAAGAATTTAAAATACATTCGCCAAAGATCTTTAGCAAAAAGAGCTGCTTCCTCGCCACCAACTCCAGCTCTAATTTCCAAATAAATTGTTTGTTTATTTTCCATTTTTTTGGTATAATAAAAATACTCTTTAATTGAGGGAATTTTATTTTTTAAGTTATTGCTTTTTTTTCTTTTGACGTTTTAAAAACTTTTCCACTTGTCCAATAATAGTTTTAGTTTCTTCTTTACCAGTAAAAATAGGAGAACAGTTTCTGCAAATCTCTACAAAAATTTCTTTTTTTGTTGCTGGAATTTCATATTCAGCGCCACAAGCACATTTTACTTTAGCTAAAAAATATTGAGGATGAATTTTCTTTTTCATAGTATAATTATACCATGAACGAAGAAAAAGAACAAAAATTAAATCAAGAGAGTATTTTTGAAGAGATGATGAAAGCTGGGGTTCATTATGGAAGAGCAAAAAGATTTACTCATTCTTCGATGAAAAATTTTTTATTGAAATCAAATAAAAATATTGAATTATTTAATTTAAAATTTACCTTGGAGAAACTTAATCAAGTAGCCGAATTTTTAAAAAAGGCCTTGCAAGAAAATAAAAAAATTTTATTTGTTGGCACAACACCAGCAAGTCAAGCTAAAATTAAAGAGATGGCTGAAATTTTAAATCAATATTATATAATTTACAAATGGATTGGTGGTTTTTTAACTAATTTTCAAACAATACAGGCAAGGCTTTTATACTTTAAAGATCTTTTAAAAAAAGAAGAAAGTGGAGAAATTAAAAATCTTTCTCCTCATCAAAGATCAAAGATTGAAAAAGAGCTTCAAAAATTAAAAAATTTTTATTCTGGTGTAGTTAATTTAGATTCTTTGCCTGATATAATTTTTATAGTTAATTTAGCTTTCAAGCAGCACAAAACTGCCGTTAGGGAAGCTTTAAAGATGAAAATTCCTATTATTGCTTTAGCTGGTTCAGATAATGATGTTAATAATATATTTTTATTTGTTCCTGGAAATGATAAGGCTCCAAGGAGTATTTCTTGGCAAATTGATTATTTAGTTTCAAAGATAAAATCATAATGGACCCCCAACTTTTAGAAAAAATAAAAAAATTAAGAGAAGAAACCGGTGCTCCTATAGGCAAATGTAAGGAAGCGTTAGAAAAAGAAAATGGTGATTTAGAAAAGGCAAAAATTTATTTAAGAAAAATTGGCGAAAGTCTTTTAGAAAAGAAAAAAGAGAAAGAAACTAAAAATGGAATTGTTGAAGGTTACATTCATTTTAATGGTCGAGTTGGAGCTTTAGTTGAGCTTTTGTCAGAAACAGATTTTGTTTCTCAAAATCCTGAATTTAAAAAATTAGCTCATGAATTGGCAATGCAAGTCGCTTTTATGAAACCTCTTTATTTAGACTTAGAAAAAGTTCCAGAAGAAATTTTAGAAACAAAAAAAAGAGAGTTTAGTGAGGATGTTTTAGATAAACCAGAAAAGGTAAGGGAGGAAATCGTTGAAGGAAGATTAAGAAAGTGGTCGGAGGAAGTTTGTCTTTTGGAGCAGCCTTATTTTAAAGATGAGACTAAAACAATTAGGGATTTGATTAATGAATATGTTAATAAATTTGGAGAAAAAATTGAAGTTAAAAGATTTGTTCGTTTAAGCAGAGATGAATAATTACTTAATTTTAGTTCTTGGTTATTTTTTTATTTTTTTAGCTACTATTTTAGCTTTTTATCGTTATCGAAAAATTGAATTAACAAAAGAAGATTTAGTTTATTGGCAAAGAATAGAAATAAAAATAAATGATTGGAAAAACAAGTTTTTTAAATTAATTAAAATTTCAGAAGAAGAAATTGTTTATCTTTGGAAAAATTTAATGGAAAAAATTTTAAGAAGAATAAAAATTTTTGGTTTAAAAATTGAAAGTTGGGCAGTTCAAAAATTAGAAAAAATGAAAGTTTACAATGAAAAAGAAAAAATTTAAAAAAATTCCAGTTTTACTTTTGGAAGATTTAGCCAATTTAGGTCAGAGAGGAGAGGTTATTTTAGTTAAGCCAGGATATTTTCGTTATTTGATTTCCCAAAAAAAAGCTCTTTTAGCTACTAAAGAGAAATTAAAAGAGGAGCTAAAGCCATTTGTTTTAGAAGAGAAAATTAAAAGTCGCGAAAAAGAAATGCAAAAATTAAAAGAAGAAATAGAAAAATTAGTTTTAGAATTTAAGATCAATCAATATTTACAAAAAATTACTAAAGAGAAAATTATTAAATCTTTAAAGGACAAGGGAATTAGTCTTTCGAGGGGTCAAATTGAGTTAGACCAAAAAATTCATCAAGAGGGTGAATATAATTTAAAAATAAAACTAGGCTTTAATATTTCAGCTAATTTGAAAATTAAAGTTATAAAGGGCTAAAATATCTTCTAAAGAAAGTTGATGAGGCCTAAGATTAGCTAAATGATTAAATTCTGAAGGTAAAATTATATTATTTTTTAGTTTTTTTCGAGGCTGTCTAAAAATATTTTTTAAAAAATAAACAAATTTTTCCGGATCATCTACTAAAGGTTTTTGATAAAAATTTATTTTCAAAATAACCGAGTCAACTTTAGGCTGAGGAGAGAAATATTTATTTTTAATAAAATCAATTTTTTCTACCGAGCCCCAAATTTTAAGCCAAAAAGCTAAAAAACTGTTTTCTTTTAAAATCTTCTCTCCCACTTCTTTTTGTAAAGTTAAAACAAAAATTTGAGGAAAATTTTCTAAAGTTAAAATTTTTCTAAAAATAAGACCGGTGATACTATATGGGATATTGCCTACAAGCTTATACTGATGATTAAATTTTTGAAGATCGGCTTTAAGAAAATTATCATTAATTATTTCTACATTTGGAAAAGAAGAAAATTTTTCTTTTAAATAGTTGGCCAAACTTCTATCAATTTCATAAACAATTAATTTTTTGGCTTTTAAAAGAAATTGAGTTAATTCACCGTGACCACCGCCAATTTCAATCACCAAATCGTTATTTTTAACTCTTAAATTATTACTAATTTCTTTTAAAAAAGGCCTTCTTTTTAAAAAATTTTGTCCTAATGATTTTTTCATTTTTTGTGATATAATTTTATTATAAGGTCGCTAACAACAAGATAAAAACCCATTTATAAAGCTTTTTTAATTTATGCTCTTTTATTTTTAGAAAGTTTTGCTTTTGCTCAAAGTGTTGATTTTAGCCTTTACGAATATCAAGAAAATTTTTTAGTAATTAAAAGCAAAGAAGACTTTTATCAAAAGCCGCCGAGTGAGTTTCTTTTTCCTTTGAGTATTGACCAAGAATTATTGAAGAATATAGTTAGTAATAAAGAAAAGAAAAAAAATTCTGGTTGGAAGTATACTGTTAAAAAAGGGGAATCACTTTGGCAAATAAGTAAGAAATTCAATATTCCTCTTCGTGATTTGCTTTATTATAATGATTTGACAGAAAATTCAGTTATTAAAGCAGGAGATAAAATTGTTATTCCTGGCGTTCAGCCAAGTGCTTTTTTGAATACACCTACTGAACAGTTTATTGGTAAATTTGTTTCTGCTTTAAAAGAAGTTGGCAATTTTGTTGTTCCTGTTTCTGGTTTTAATTGGGGGATAAAACATGGTATCAATGGCACTGATATTGCTGCTCCTTGTTTTTCTGAGGTTTATGCAGCTAATTCAGGTATAGTGGTTGAGTCAAGTGATGGCTGGAACAATGGCTATGGAAATTATATTATCATTAGACATCAAAATGGTTCTTATACTCTTTATGGTCATTTAAGTTTAAGAATATCACAAATTGGTGATAAGGTTGAAAAAGGTGATTTAATTGGTTATGTTGGTAATACTGGTTACACCTTGGGACCAACTGGTTGTCATTTACACTTTGAGGTTCGTGGAGAAGTTAATCCTTTGCTTAAATGAATTTAGACCAATTAATTAAGAAATTTTTAAAATTTTCAAGTTTAGCTTTATGGATTATTTTTATTTTAATTTTAATTTTATGGTATAGTAATAATAAAGAAGATTTTTTCCCTCAGAGACAAATTCCTAATGTTCCTAATCCAATTAATCCTTTTCGCTAATGCTTTTCATAAAACAATTTCAAAATTATATTAGTCAGATATCAGATATTCGTGGCTTAAAAGAAGAAGATGTTGAAAGTGCTATTTTAGAAGCTTTAAGTGTTGCTTATAGGAAGGATCAAGATCTTAAAGATGCATTAGTTGAGGCTAAAAAAGAGAAAAATGGTGAGATTAATTTTTATTTAGTTAAAATTGTTGTTAGCGATGAAGGAGTAGAAAGAGGAGAGATTAAATTTAATCCTCAAAGACAAATTTTGCTTTCTGAGGCAAAAAAGCTAAATCCTGAGGCAAAGGAAGGAGACAAAATGTATTTTTCTTTGCCAAAAATTGAAAACTTTAGTCGTATTGCTGCACAGACAGCTAAGCAACTTATTATTCAGAGATTAAGAGAAGCTGAGAAAAAATCTCTTTATTCTGAATTTAAAGAAAAAGAAGGAAAAGTTATTAGTGGTGTTGTTGAAAAAAAAGATGCTAATGGAAACGTTTATGTTAATCTGGGC
>Ga0197142_1004030_pt1 | contig 12044 bp, 6 predicted proteins | sample GBS60_MetaG_FD_148614 | JGI IMG/M metagenome (GOLD analysis project Ga0197142, IMG submission 148614) | Sediment microbial communities from Great Boiling Springs, Gerlach, Nevada, United States - GBS 60_MetaG | ecosystem: Environmental > Aquatic > Thermal springs > Hot (42-90C) > Sediment... | reverse complement strand
TCGGTGCGGTTGGGCGGCTCGGCCGGGTAGGCGGCCAGAAAGCGGGCGACGATCGCCCGCCGGGCCGGGTCCGTCGCGAGCGGCGTCCGTTCCTCCGGGCGCGGCACGAGCACGTTGCCGTTGACGCTGCCGCGCAGCTTCTCCTGACCGGCGTCGAGCGTCCAGTGCCCGCCCCGCCAGGCCGGGGTCTGGAAGGTAAACCCGTAGCGGTTCTCGCGGGCCGGTTTTACGTCGCCGACCTGAAAAAAGGAGCGCGCGCTGGTGGCGCTGTTTAAATGCTCATACCAGAGGCTGCCGTGGCGGCCGGCGCCCGAGGAAGGCGTTGCATGGAGGATCGGCGAGGGCGGATTGCCGAACTCGGCGCCGAAGTAGCCGGATTCGACCCGGAACTCCTCGATGAGGGTCGCCGCAGCGCCCAGGCGCACATTGAGCTCCTTGAGAGCATTGTTGTCGACGAGGTTGAACTGGATGTTCTCGTTGCGCCGGCTTTCACCGGCGGCGACGTTTGTCTTGCCGAGCAGGTTGAGCTCGAGCCGTTGGCTGTCTTCCGCGGGTGCGGCGTTTGGTTCCGCGGGGGGAGACTGCTGCGCCAAGGCGAGCGCAGTCGCCAACCAGGCCAAGACCCACAACCCGATCACCGTCGCTAGCCTCATCATAGAGGATCGGCGTGCGGATGGCACGGGAGAAGCTGCGTTTCCGATAAACTCCGAGACTGGGACGCTGGCAAGATGAGGGTCATTGAACGGGTGGCGGTGCTCGGCGCGGGCACCATGGGATCGCGCATTGCCGCGCATTTCGCCAACGCGGGCGTGCCCGCCTTGCTGCTGGACCTGGCGCCGGAAGACGAAGGCGACCGGAATCGGCTGGCGCGCAAAGCGATCGAGACAGCCTGGAGGCAGCGGCCGGGGGCATTCTTCACCGACGAGGCGCTCCGTCTGGTCGAGCCCGGAAATTTCGAAGACGACCTGGAGCGCATCGGGACGTGCGATTGGGTCATCGAGGCCGTCATCGAGGATCTGGAAATCAAGCGGGCGCTGTGGCGCCGGGCGGCGCCGCTGGCGCGCGAGGACGCGATCCTATCCACCAACACGAGCGGGCTGCGGCCGGCGGAGATTGCCGCCGAGCTGCCGCCGGAGGCGCGCCGGCGGTTTCTCGGCGCCCATTTTTTCAATCCGCCCCGCTACCTGCATCTGGTCGAGGTGGTGCCCACGGCGGAAACCGAGCCGGAACTGGTCCGGGCGGTGGCGCGATTCTGCGAGTTGCGGTTGGGCAAGGGCGTCGTCGAGGCCCGCCAGACGCCGAACTTCATCGCCAACCGGATCGGCTGTTTCTTCGGAGCGACCGTGCACCGGCTGATGATGGAGGGCGATTACACGATCGAAGAGGTCGATGAGCTCACCGGGCCCCTGATCGGGCTGCCGCGGACGGCGAGCTTCCGCCTGCTCGATCTCATCGGGCTGGACGTCTGGGCGGCGGTGCTCCGGACGCTTGAGGAGCAAGCCGCCGGTGACGCCTGGCGCGAGCGGTTCACGCCGCCGCCTTTTCTTCGCGAGATGATCCGGCGGGGCTGGCTTGGCGAGAAGACCGGGCAGGGATTCTACCGGCGTACGGCATCCGGCGAGATCGAGGTTTTGGACTGGAAGACGCTCGAGTATCACCCGCGGTGCCCGCCCAGCCTGCCGCCGGCGGAGACAGCTCGGAAAATCGAGGAGCTGCCGGCGCGCCTTCGGTTTTTGGTCCAGGCCGAGGATCGCGCCGGAGCGTTTCTCTGGAAACTGCTGCGCGATCTGTTCCTCTATGCCGCCTCGCGCATCCCGGAGATCGCCGACCGCGTGGTCGAAGTCGACCGCGCCATGCGCTGGGGCTACAACTTCCGGCTCGGCCCGTTCGAGATGTGGGACGCGCTCGGCGTAGAGGCGGTGGTGCGCCGCATCGAGAAGGAGGGCGGCGCCGTGCCGGACAACGTCGCGCAGATGCTCGGCGCCGGAGCACGAGCCTTCTACCGGCCGGCCGACGTCGCCGGTTTGCCGCGCACGGAATATTTCGATTTCCGTCGCGCGCAGTATCAGGCGCTCGAGCCGCGTCCGGGCGTCGTGGTATTGGCCGATTTCAAGCGAGCGCGCGGCGTCATTCGGCGCAACGCCGGCGCTTCGCTCATCGACGTCGGCGACGGCGTCCTCTGCGTGGAGTTCCACAGCAAGATGAACAGCCTGGGGCTGGACGCCATTCACATGGTGATGGCCGGCCTAGAGGAGACGAAAAAGAATTTCGAGGCGATGGTGATCGCCAACGAAGGGGAAGCCTTCAGCGCCGGGGCGAATCTCAACCTGCTGCTTCTGGCGGCCGAGGAAGCCGAATGGGATCAGATCGAGTTCTTCCTGCGCAGCTTCCAGCAGATGAACCTGGCGTTGCAGCGCGCGCCCAAGCCGGTGGTCTCGGCGCCGTTCGGCTACACCTTGGGAGGGGGCGCCGAGGTCGTGCTCCACACCACGCGAGCCCAGGCTTCGGCGGAGACCTACATGGGCCTGGTCGAGGTGGGCGTGGGTCTGATTCCCGCCGGAGGCGGCACCAAGCAGATGCTTGTGAACTTGCGCGATCCGGAGCGGGCCTTCGAGCTGATCGGCCAGGCCAAGGTCTCCTCGAGCGCCGCCGATGCGAGGCGGCTGGGCCTGCTCCGGGAATGCGACGGCGTGACGATGAATCCGGAACGGTTGATCGGCGACGCCAAGGCGCTCGCGCTGGCGCTCGCGCCGAATCACGTGCCGGCGCGTCCGCGCGAGGACATCGAGGTGGGCGGCGACGGGGTGTACGCGGCGCTGAAGATCAAGGCGTGGCTGGCGCACCAGGCGGGCCAGATCTCCGAGCATGACCTGGTGATTGCCGACAAGCTCGCCTATGTGCTGAGCGGGGGCCGGCTGAGCGGGCGGCAGAAGGTTTCCGAACAGTATCTGCTCGATCTGGAGCGCGAGGCATTTCTGAGCCTGTGCGGCATGGAGAAGACGCGCGAGCGCATCCGCCACATGCTCAAGACGGGCAAGCCGCTCAGGAACTGACGAGGAGGTTATGAGTGAGGAAGCCGTCCTGATCGATTGTTTGCGGACGCCGGTGGGCAAGGCGCCGCGCGGGGCGCTCCGCGAAGTTCGCCCGGACGAGCTGGCCGCGGTGGTGATCCGCGCCCTGCTGGCGCGCCATCCGGAGCTGGCGCGCGAGGAGATCGACGACGTCATCCTCGGCTGCGCGATGCCCGAGGCGGAAGCGGGCATGAACATCGCGCGCATTGCGGCGCTGAGGGCGGGGCTTCCGGACATTGTGCCGGCCATGACCATCAACCGCTTCTGCGCTTCGGGTCTGGAGGCGATCGCGCTGGCTGCGGCCCGGATCCGTGCCGGCGCCGCCCAGGCCGTCATCGCGGGCGGGACCGAGTCGATGAGCTTGCTGCCGATGTTCGGCCACCGCTTCGCGCCGAACCCTCACCTGGTCGACCACTACCCGGAGGTGTATCTGAGCATGGGGTTGACGGCGGAAAACCTGCGAAAGCGCTACGGCATAAGCCGCGAAGAGCAGGACGCCTTTGCGCTCCGAAGCCACCAGCGCGCCGTCGAGGCGCAAAGAACCGGGGCGTTTGATGAGGAGATCGTCCCCGTGGAGGTTTGCTCCAAGGCGGTGGTCGACGGGAGGTTGGCGACGGCGAGGACGGTGGTCGACCGGGACGAAGGGCCGCGGGCGGACACTTCGCTGGAGGCCCTGGCCAAGCTCACGCCGGTCTTCGACGCCCGGGGAACCGTCACCGCAGGCAACGCCTCGCAGATGAGCGACGGGGCGGCGGCGGCGCTGGTGATGGCGGAGCGGCGCGCCCGCCGGCTCGGCTTGAGGCCGCTGGCGCGCCTGGTCAGTTACGCCGTCGCCGGGGTTCCCCCCGAGATCATGGGGATCGGTCCGGTGGTGGCGATTCCGAAGGCGGTGGCGCTAGCGGGCGTCAGGCTCGAGGAGATCGGACTGATCGAGTTGAACGAGGCCTTCGCCGTGCAGGCGCTGGCGGTGATTCGGCTTGCAGGGCTCGATCCGGAGCGGGTGAACGTGCACGGCGGGGCGATCGCGCTCGGCCATCCGCTGGGTTGCACCGGGGCGAAGCTGACGGCGACGCTCATCCACGCGATGCGCCGGCGAGGGGTGCGCTACGGCCTGTGCACGATGTGCGTGGGGGGAGGCCAAGGGGCGGCGGCCATCTTCGAGCGGCTGTGAAGAAATTGGGGACAGTATACTCTTTCCCCAATTCCCGAGAGGGGAACGAGAAGCCATGAAAGGGGAGCAACCAGCAAGGGAACGAACGTACGGAGGGGAGTTTCTGATCCGGGCGGCGACGCCGGAGGAGGTCTTCACACCGGAAGACTTCACCGAAGAGCACCGCGCGGTGGCCCGGACCGCCGAGGAGTTCTACTGGCGGGAAGTGGCCCCGCAACTTCGCTCGATCCAGGAGGACCCGCTGGCCGCCCTGCCGGTGCTGCGGAAGGCGGGGGCGCTAGGCCTGACCGGGGTGGCCGTACCGGAACGCTACGGCGGCGCAGAGATGGATCTGGTCTCGGCGCTGGTGGTGGCCGAGCAGCTTGGCCGAAACGGCTCCTACGGGGTCTGGCATTCGGCGCACAGCGGAATCGCCACGCTGCCGCTCGTGCTGTTCGGGACCGAGCAACAGAAACGGAAGTATTTGCCGCGGATGGCCAGCGGGGAGTTGATCGGCTCCTACGCGCTCAGCGAGCCGGAGGCCGGCTCGGATGTTCAGGGGATCCGGACGCGCGCCACGCTCAGCGAAGATGGCCGCCACTGGCTGCTCGAAGGGCAAAAGATGTGGATCACCAACGCCGGAGGCGCCGGCCTGTTCACGGTCTTCGCGAAGGTCGACGGGGAGAAGTTTTCGGCCTTCCTGGTGGAGCGCGAGGCCGAAGGTCTGTCGATCGGCGCCGAGGAGAGGAAGATGGGCATCCAGGGGAGCTCCACCTGCGCGTTGTTTCTCGATCGGGTGCGGGTGCCGGTCGAAAACCTGCTCGGGGCGGTCGGCGACGGGCTCCGGATCGCCTACACGTGCCTGAACCTCGGGCGGTTGAAGCTGGGCGCGGGTGTGATCGGGGCGGCCAAGCACGCGCTGGCGCTCTCGCTCGGCTACGCCGCCGAGCGACGCGCGTTCGGCCGGCCGATCGGGGATTTCGGACTCATTCAACAGAAACTCGGTGAGATGGCGGTGCGCATCTTTGCCGCCGAATCGATGACCTACCGGGTGGCGGGCGCCATCGCGCAGTGGCTGGCACACATCTCATGGGAAGAGCCCGAGGCGCCGCGGAAGCATGTGGAGGCGCTCGAAGAGTTTGCCGTCGAGTGCGCCCTGGTGAAGGTCTTTGCAACCGAAGCGCTCGATTACGTCGTCGACGAAGGCGTGCAGATCCACGGTGGTTACGGCTTCCATCGGGATTACGAGATTGAGTGGAGCTACCGGGACTCGCGGATCAATCGGATCTTCGAGGGAACCAACGAGATCAACCGCCTGCTCGGCGCGAGCATGCTGATCAAGCGGGCGCGGCGGGGGCGTCTGGAGCTGGCCGCGGCCGTGAAAGCGCTCGAGAGCCGACTGCTTGAGGCGCAAGCGCCCGGCGACGATCCGGAGAGCCGGGCCGAGCGCGCCCGGCGGGCGACCCTTTTCGCGCTGGGCGCAGCCTATCGCCGCCACCAGACGGCGCTCGAGGAACAGCAGGAGATCCTGGCGGCGCTCTCGGACATGGCGGCGGAAACGCTGGCGCTCGAATCCGTCGCGCTGCGGGTGCGGAAGCTGCCGGGCAACGAACACGCGGCCGAGCTGTGCCGCTGCTACGCCGAGGAGGCGATGCGGCGGCTGGAGGGGTTCGGGCGGGCCGTGCTGGCGGCCTCGAGCGAGGGTGACGAGCTTCGGGCGAACCTGGCGATTCTGCGACGGCTGGCGGCCTGTGAGCCGACCGACGGCTTCGCCGCCCGGCGCCGGATCGCCCGGCGGCTGCTTGAGGCCGGGCGCTATCTGGTCTGACTGCCGTGCGGCCACGCGTCATCGTCCTGGTGGGGCTGCCGGGCTCGGGCAAATCGACTTACGTCAGGCAGCACAACCTGCCGGCGCTTTCCTCCGACGAGCTGAGGAAACTGCTGGCCGACGATGAGACCGACCAGACGCTGCATGCCCAGGTCTTCGCCACGATCCGCTATCTGCTGAGCCAGCGCATCCGCCTCGGCCGGCCGATCACCTACATCGACGCCACGCACTTGACTCCGGCCGAGCGCCGGCCCTACATTCTGATGGCACAGCGCTTGGGTTTCCAGGCGGAGGCGTTGTTTTTCGACGTTCCGGCGGAGGTCTGCAAGCAGCGCAACCGCGCGCGGCCGCGCGTGGTGCCGGAGGAGGTCATCGACGCCATGGCGGCGCGGCTGGTGCGGCCGAGCCGCGCCGAGGGTTTCGCCCGCGTCTGGGTGATCAAGCATCAGCCGCAGGGGCCGCTAGCGGCGGAACAGCGGGATGGCGAGCGTCGCCCAGAGCGCGGCGGGCACGAGCGCCAGCAGGCCGGTGAAGACCGCGATGGTGCGCACCGAGAAGCTCCAATCGATGGCGAGACCGGCGCCGTAAGAGACGATCGACATCGTCAGGACCATGAAGGCGAAGTCCGCCGAGAAGACGCGGCCGCGGAAGCGGTCCTCGGCCTGAAAATGCAGGAGCGTGGTCGAGAAGACCCAGATGAGCGAGCCGCCGGCATGCGCGAGGATGACGGCGGCGGCGGCGAGCAGGATCGTGGGCGCCACGCCGAGCGCCGTGTAGCCGCAAGCGATGGCTAGAAAGCCGAGGAGGATGCCGGTGAGAAGCCGGGAGCGGTCGCTGCCCGCCCAGTAGCCGCCGATGAGAGGACCGAGGAGGGCGCCGGCGCCGCGGCAGCCCATCAGCACGCTCATGCCGAGCATGCCGGCGCGGCTCTGATCGAGGTCTCCCAATCGGAGGGGGAAGACGCGCTCGCCGAAAATCGGCAGGATCACCCAATGGGCGCCCATGCAGCCCAGGCCCGCTTTGACCAGCAGGGTGGCGAGCAGGCGGGCATCACCCAGCACGTAGCGCAGGCCCTCGATCGCCGGCGAGAAGTCGGCCAGCTCGCGGAGCCGGAGGGGGCGCGCCAGCTCGGTGTGACGCTCGGTGAACTGCATTCGGCGCAAGAACAGGGCCGAAACCAGGAAGGTGAGCGAGTTGATGACGAAGACGGCCTCGCGCCCCAGGGCGACTGCCACCAGCCCCCCGAGAGCGGAGCCGAACATGAGGTTGAACGACCAGGTGGTGGAGGACAGCGCGTTGGCCACCAGCGTCTCCTGCTCCCCCGAGGTGATGGTGGGCACCACGGCGGTGCGGCCGGGTTCGAAGAAGCTCCACATGAAGGTCTGAAGCAGCAGCAGAAGATAGACCAGGGGGACCAGCTCCGCCGAGCGGACCGCCAACATGCCGAGCACGATGGCGGAGCGCGCCACGTCGGCGAAAATCATTACCCGTCGCCGACTCATCCGGTCGTTGACGACGCCGGCCAGGGGCGCGATGAAGAACTGCGGAAGCACCTGCAAGACAACGGCGAGGGCGACCGCCTTGGCGCTGCCGGTGAACTCCAGCAGGAGGCTGAAGACGGCGATGGAATAGAACCAGTCGCCGATCTCGCTCACCATCTGCGCCAGCCACAGCAGGCGGAAGTTCCGGTTGCTCTGAAGCAGCCGCCAGTAGGCGGAGAGCGAGACCGGCCCGGCAGCCATCTTAGGAGCGGAACGTGTACAGGCCCATGCGTTCCTTGACCAGCTCGATGGTCGAATTGGCGATGGGAGCGACGCGCTCGGCGCCCTCGCGGAGCACGCGGTCGATATAGCCCGGCTCGGCGCTCACTTCGCGATAGCGGCGTTGAACCGGCTCGAGCGAGGCGATCACCATGTCGGCGACGCGCTTCTTGGTCTCCCCGTAGCCCAGGCCCTCGAAGTGAGCGCGCATGGCCTCGTCGCTCCACTCGCTGAAGGCCTGGAAAATGTTCAGCAGGTTGCGCACGCCGGGGCCCAGGTCGTCGAAGTTGACCGCGGGCTTGGAGTCGGTGGTGGCGCGCATGATCTTCTTGCGGATCAGGTCCGGCGGATCGAGCAGCGCGACGGCGTGGCCGGGCGCCGTCGAGGATTTGCTCATTTTCGACTCGGGGTCGTCAAGCCCCATGATCCGCGCGCCCACCAGCGGCAGATGCGTCTGCGGCATGACGAAGGTCTCGCCGTAGAGGGCGTTGAAGCGCTGGGCGATGTCGCGCGTGAGCTCCAGGTGCTGCGTCTGATCGTCGCCGACGGGAACGATCTGGGCCTGGTAGAGCAGGATGTCGGCCGCCATCAGCACCGGATATTGCAGCAGGCCGTCGCCCACGGTCTCCTGCGTCGCCGCCTTGGCCTTGTACTGCGTCATGCGCTGAAGCCATCCGACCGGGGTGACGCAGGTGAGCATCCAGGCCAGCTCGGCGTGCGCGGGCACGCTGGACTGGACCATGATGGCGGCCTGCCTGGGATCGATGCCGACGGCAAGGAACAGCCCGGCGAGCTCGCGGATCTTGGCGCGCAGTTCGGAAGGGATTTGGTAGATTGTGACAGCGTGCAGATCGACGATGCAGTAGATGCATTCGTAGTCGGCCTGCATTTTCACCCAGTTCTTGAGCGCGCCGAGATAGTTGCCGATATGGAGGTCGCCGGAGGGCTGGACCCCTGAAAAGACGCGTGGTTTCATGCCGTTAGGGAGACAGAATACCATCGTAAACGAAGTTCAGGTGGAGAAACTCGTCTACGGGGGCCAGGGTCTGGGGCGGCTGGACGGCAAGGTGGTGCTGGCCGGCTTCGTTTTGCCCGGCGAGACGGTGCGCGTGCGAACGAGGAGGGAAAAGCCCGGACTGATCGAGGCGGAACTGGTCGACATCCGGACGCCGTCGCCCGAGCGGGTTGAAGCCAGCTGCCCCTATTTTGCGCGCTGCGGCGGCTGCCACTATCAGCACGCCGGCTATCCCTATCAGCTCGCACTGAAACGCGAGATTCTGCGCGAGGTGCTGCGGCGGGTCGGCAAGCTGGAAGTGACCGAGATCGACACGGTCGCCGGGCCGCCGCTGGAATACCGCAACCGGGCGCAGTGGCACATCTCGGGCGGACAGATCGGCTACCACCGGGCGCAATCGCGCCGTCTTTGTCCCATCGAGCGCTGCCCCATCTGCTCGCCCAAGCTCAATGAGGCGCTCGGCGCCTTGCGGCGGATGATCCGGCAGCCGCGGTTCCCGGATTTTCTGCGTACCCTCGAAATCTTCACCGATGAGGAGCAGGTGCAGATCAACGTGCTCGAGAGCTCCGGCCGGCGCCTGGCGCGGACCTTCTTTGAGTGGTGCGCGGCCCGAATCCCGGGACGGCATGTCGCGGCGCTTGAATACCGGGCGGCCGGCGAGACGTTTCGCGTCAGCCCGGGGTCGTTTTTTCAGACCAACCGTTTCCTGATCGACCGGCTGGTCGAGGTGGCGCTCGAAGGCGTCCAGGGCGCCTGGGGTGCGGATCTGTACGCCGGCGTGGGTCTGTTTTCGCTGCCGCTGGCCCGTCGGCTGGGACGGGTGGATGCGGTCGAATCCAGTCGCGCCGCCGCCGAGGACCTGCGTTTCAACGCCGAAGGCGCGGCTGTGCCGGTGGCGGCGCGGCACATGACCGCCGAGGCCTATCTGGAGACGCTCGAGACGGCGCCGGACTGCGTGCTCGCCGACCCGCCGCGGGCCGGGCTGGGCAGGCGAGTGGTGCGTCACCTTGCGCGGCTGAAGCCGCCGCTGCTCAGCTTGATCTCCTGTGACCCGGCGACGTTGGCGCGAGACGTCCGAGCGCTCGTCGAGGCCGGCTACAGGCTCGACAAGCTCACCCTGGTCGATCTGTTTCCACAGACCTACCACATCGAAAGCGTGGCGCGGTTGCGGCTCCGCTAGCGGCGGGCCTGTTCGAGCAGTGCGCGGATCGCGGACTCCTCTTGCGGGGAAGGCCGGGCGGCGAGCGCCTTCTCAAGAGCGCGGATCGCCTGGCGCTTGTCGCCCTTTTGAAGGTAGGCCCGGGCCAACTGGGATCGCCAACGCACGCGGCCCGGCTCACTCTGCGCCAGGCGCTGATACAGTTGGATCGCCTCGTCGCTCATGTTCCGTTTCAGGTAGATCGACCCCAGCGTCTCAGCGACAATCGGACTGGCCGGCGCTTTCTGATAGGCCCTCTGCGCCAGCCAGAGCGCTTCGTCCAGACCGTCGGGCGATTCGGCGAGCCAGTGCGCCAGGTTGTTCAGCGCCACGGGATGGTCCGGTTCAAGCTCCAGCGCCTCGCGCAACAGCGCCACGGCCTCTTCCTTTCGATTGAGCTCACCGAGCAACAAGGCCAGCCGGAGCGTCGCTGTCAAGCTGCTACGGTCCAGTTCCCGCGCCTTGCGGTAGTGAAGCTCGGCCGAGCGCAAATCGCCCCGGAAGTAATGCGTAGTCGCCAGGCGCTCATGGACCCGCGCATCGTTCGGAGCAAGCTCGAGGAGCCGCGCGAAATCCCTGAGGGCGGCATCATAACGTTTCGCGTTGGCCGCCACGGTGGCGCGCGCCAGCAACAGCTCGGGCGAACCGGGATTCTCACGAAGCGGGCGGCTCAGAGTCTCGAGCGCCTGCTCGAAGCGGCCCTGGGCCACGTACAACTGGGCCAGGCTCCACCAGTATTCGGGCTGCTGCGGCGCGGTCTCGTAGAGGCGTCGCAGAACGGGTTCGGCCTCGCGGTATCGTTTTTCGCGAAGATCGAGGTTCGCCAGCAGGAATTGAGCCTGGCGGTTGGCCGGTTGCCTGCCGAGGACCTGGCGGAGGATCTCGCGCGCCTGCCGCCAGTTCTTGGTCTCTAGCAGCGCCGTCGCCTTCAGCATGGCAGCGGCGATGCTGGCGGGCTGAAGCTCGAGAATTTCCGAGGCGAGCTGGACGGCAAGTTCCGGCTGCTGTTTGGCCAGGTAGATGCGGCCGAGCTCGTACCGCGGCGCCAGATACTCCCGAACCTGGACGGCTTCAAGCAAATGCGGGATCGCCCGGTCCAGGTCGCCGGCCGCCGCGTAGGCGCGGCCGAGGTTGTACCGCAAAACCGGGTTGTCGCGCTGGCGCAACACGAGCCCCTCGAGCTCGGAGATCGCCTCCTGGATGGCGCCCCGAGTGCCTGTCTCAAGAAGGAGCGCGCCACGCAGATGGCGAGCCTCGGCATGGTCGGGATCGCCGTCCAGGATCCGGTCCACCTCTTTCAAGGCATCGCGAAAACGTCTTTGATAGGCGAGCACGTGGGCCAGGCGAATCTGACAGGTCGGGCCTTGCGGGGGGTCGGCGGCTGCGCCCGCTCGGTAAAAGCTTTCGGCCTGCGTCAGCAGGCCGGCGCGGAGGCAGAAGTCGCCCGCGGCAAGGCGCCCGTCCGGAAATGCCGACGGATCGCTCGTAATCCGCTCGAGCAGGCGGTCGCGGGCCTCGGCCTGGCCGGCTTTGTGGTAGTGCTCGGCCAGCTTCAAATGCGCGGCAAGGCTCGAGGGCAAACGGCTCAGGCGGCGCAGGAGCACGGACTCGGCCTTGGTTTGCTCGCCGTTGGCCGCGTAGAGGTCATAGAGCAGATCGTAAGCGGTCTCGAAATCGGGCTGGGTTTCGACGGCATCCGACAGAAGCTGCTCCGCCTCTTGCCGCCGGCCCTGGCGGCCCAAGGCGCCGGCAAGGCCGAGCAGCAGGCGCCGGTCGGCGGGGTCCGAGCGGTGCGCCTCTCGAAGAAACTCGACGGCTTTTTCCAGATTTCCCCGCCCAATTTCCACAAAGCCGCGCACCCGGAGGGTCAGCCGGCGAGGCACCTGATGGTCCTCAGCCCGGCGGGTGAGGCTTTCGAGCTCGTCAAGCAAGTGGCCGAAGCGTTTCGGGTCGGTCTGGTAGACCGTAAGGTACAGGTCCGCAAGTTCCTCGTAAGGCTCCGGATTGCCCGGATCGAGCTCG
>Ga0197142_1004029_pt1 | contig 12045 bp, 12 predicted proteins | sample GBS60_MetaG_FD_148614 | JGI IMG/M metagenome (GOLD analysis project Ga0197142, IMG submission 148614) | Sediment microbial communities from Great Boiling Springs, Gerlach, Nevada, United States - GBS 60_MetaG | ecosystem: Environmental > Aquatic > Thermal springs > Hot (42-90C) > Sediment... | reverse complement strand
CACCACGCACCGCACGACGTAGCTCACTGCCGAATGGACGATAGCGCTTACGGCGTTCACCGAGCCGCGCACCGCTGGCGCCGATCCGCTGAAGTCCACTGTCATCTCACCACGCCGAATAGTAACTGTCACACGGATAGGGATCGGCTTCTCGCCGATGCCGTCATCATCCAGCGCGTCCTCAAAGGTATAGACGCCATCGGGGAGCGCAGCCAACATAGCCCGCGTCAGCCGTTCAGCATAGGCAATGAGCGCCTCGGCTTGTCGCTTTACTTCCTCTAGGCCGTAGCGAGCGACGATCTCCAGCAGGCGACGGGCGCCGATCTCATGTGCTGCACGCTGGGCCGCCAGATCGCCGCGCCGCTCATCCGGTGTGCGCGAGTTGCGCACGATGAGGTCCAGCACAGCCTGATTGAGACGTCCTGCTTCGGCTAACCGGATGGGCGGGATGATGAGACCCTCTTGGTAAAGCTCGGTTGCCAGCGGCATGGAACCGGGCGACATACCGCCCACGTCGGCGTGGTGAGCACGCGAAGCGACGAAGAAATCCGGCGCACCTGTTACATGGCGATCGGCATTGCCGACGAAGATGGGAGAAACAAGGGTGATGTCGGGCAGGTGAGTGCCACCCAAGTAGGGATCGTTAAGGATGATCAGATCGCCCGGGGCAAAGGGCGCCGTATGGGCGATGGCAGTCTGCACCGAGGCTGGCATGGCCCCCAGATGCACCGGAATGTGCGCCGCCTGCGCTAACATACGCCCATCGCCGAGGAAGACGGCACAGGAGTAGTCGCGCCGCTCCTTGATGTTAGGTGAGTAACCCGTGCGCCCCAGCGTGACGCCCATCTCTTCGGCTACCGAGGCAAAGAGGTGCTTGAAAATCTCCAGGGTGACAGCATCGCCGGGTGGAAGGTTCATGGGGCAGTGCCGCCGGTTTCGCTTTCTTCTGGTGGGAGGACACTGAACGCATCAGGCGGCAGGACGGCCTCAAGGTCAAAGCCTGCCCGCACGCGCATACGCTCGGCATGGATGATGTGTTCGATGGCCTCAACGGTGCGATGTAGGTCGCCCTCGCGGTTGAAGACCACGTAGTCGAACTCCTTGGCGGCGCGGATTTGCTCGTGGGCGGCGCGCATGCGCTGCCCCAACGACTCCGCGTCCATAGTCTCGTCGTGGCGCTCGCGGATGCGGTGGACGAGATCGGCGGGCGGAGCAGTAATGAAGATGGTGACACAGCCCGGGTAGCGTTCGCGCAGGCGCCGCGCCCCCACCACGTCCACTTCGGCGATCACCAGATGTTTGTCGGGGGGAATCTCCTCAAAGATGTCAGCGGGCATGCTGTAAACCTTGCCCAGCCCGTAGACATCGTGGCCGAGGGTGGTAGCGTCGGCCTCCATCAACTTACCGGCCAGCGCCAGCTCGCGGAATTGCTCCGGCGTGACGAAGTGATACTGCTCCCCCTCTACCTCGTCCTCGCGGCGCTCGCGGGTGGTGTAGGTGCGTACACGCCCCATCTGTGGATGGTTTGCGAGCAGTTGATTGATAATGGTATTCTTACCTACGCCGGACGGCCCGGCCACAACAAACAAGAGGCGCTCCAAGCGGCCTGTCGTCTGCTGGATGACGCGCTCCACATCGGTCAGCTCGTCAGGCATCTGCAAATGGCTCCCTCGGTAAAGGGCTGCAAGCGAGATCGGGCCGCATTATACCACAGCAATAGGGCCGTTGAGGCAGGTTCATCACGTGCGGTGGGGGAGAAAGCCATAGCCATGAAAGCCGTCATTCCAATGGCAGGGTTGGGGACGCGCATGCGCCCTCACACCTATAGCCGTCCTAAGCCGCTGATCACCGTCGCAGGCCAACCGATGCTCAAACACCTTATTGATACGCTGCGATCACTGAATATTGAGGAGTACGTTTTCATCGTTGGCTACCTTGGGGATCAGATCGAGGCTTACATTCGCTCTACCTACGACTTTAAGGCGACTTTTGTCGTTCAGGAGGAGTTGATCGGGCAGGCACACGCGGTTTATCTGGCCCGCCAGCACCTTGACGGGCCGCTGATCGTGCTCTTCGCCGATACGCTGTTTGAGGCCGACCTGAGCGTCATCCACACCACCGATGCCGATGCCATCGCCTTTGTAAAGGAGGTAGAAGACCCACGTCGTTTTGGCGTGGTGGAACTGGACGCAGAGGGTCGTGTGACGCGTTTCACCGAGAAGCCGGACAGCATGGAGAACCGCAATGCTGTAATCGGCCTCTACTACATCCGCGATTCACAGGCCATGTTGCGCGCCATTGAGAAACAGATGGCACGCCGACAGATGACCAAAGGCGAGTTCTATCTTGCCGATGCCTTTCAGGTGATGATTGACGATGGGGCGGTTTTCCGCACCCAGCGCGTGGATGTATGGCTGGACTGTGGCAAACCGGAGACGGTGCTGGAAACCAACCGCTATCTTCTGGAGCACGGGCACGACAACAGCGCCGAGGTAAGCCGCCCCGACGTGACGATCATCCCCCCTGTTTACATCCACCCCGAGGCTAACCTGCAGTATGCCATCATCGGCCCCCATGCGACCATCGCCGCAGGTTGCCAGATCAGCAACAGCATCATCCGTGACTCTATCGTCGAGGAAGGCGCCCGTGTGTGCAATGCGATCCTTGACCAGTCGCTGATCGGCCGCGAGGCGCAGGTTGTCGGGCGCTACTTTACGCTGAACGTTGGCGACGCTTCTTCTATAGACTTCAGCTAGTCAGGAGTAACCTCCCATGCGCAACTTTGTCTCCCAGCGGGTGCAGAGCATTCCCCCTTCGGGCATCCGACGCTTCTTCGACATCGCCGCGACCATGAACGATGTGATCTCGTTGGGCATCGGCGAGCCGGACTTTGTGACCCCTGAGCCACTGCTACGGGCGGGGATCGCCTCGCTTGAGGCAGGACAGACGCATTACACCTCTAACTCCGGCTTGATCGAACTGCGCGAGGCGCTCAGCGAGCACCTCAATCGGTTATACGGTGTGCACTACGATGCAGAAAAGGAAATCCTCATCACCGTGGGCGTCTCGGAGGCACTCTACCTTGCGCTCAATGCCATTTTGGACCCGGGCGATGAGGTCATCGTGCCGGAGCCGTGCTTTGTGGCCTACGTGCCGGAGGTCGTGCTGGCAGGCGGCAAGGCAGTGACCATCGCCACGCATGTAGAGCACCAGTTTCAGGTGACGGCGGCGGCCATCAGCGCGGCCATCACCCCGCGCACCAAAGCCATCCTGCTCAGCTATCCCAACAACCCCACCGGCGCGGTGATGTCGCGCGAGCGGCTGTTGGAGATCGCCAAAGTGGCCGAGAAGCATGACCTGCTGGTGCTTTCCGATGAGATTTACGATCGGTTGGTCTACGGCGTGGAGCATGTTTGCTTTGCCAGCTTGCCCGGGATGCGCGAACGGACGATCACCCTGGGCGGCTTCTCCAAAGACTACGCCATGACAGGCTGGCGCATCGGCTATGCGGCGGCCCCTGCTGACATCTTGGCTGCGATGCGCAAGATTCACCAATACACCATTATGTCAGCGCCAACAATGGCTCAGGTTGCGGCACTGGCCGCTCTAAAAGAAGGCGAGCCTTACGTCAAAGAGATGGTGGCAGAGTATGATCGCCGCCGCAAGCTGATCGTGAGCGGACTCAACCAACTAGGCCTGTCGACTTTCGAGCCGCGCGGCGCGTTCTACGCTTTCCCTTCTATTGCAGCCTCCGGCATGGACGAAAATACTTTTGCCGAGGCGCTGCTTCAGGAGGAACGTGTGGCCGTTGTGCCCGGCACAGCCTTTGGCGCAAGTGGCGCGGGCTTTGTGCGGGCTTCCTACGCCACCTCTTATGAGAAGATCGAGGAGGCATTAGAGCGCATCGCGCGCTTCATGCGCCGTCATGGGTGAGCGGAGGCACATTGCCCACCGCAACCCGCCGCCGGATGTGATGCGCTAACACGCCCGGCGGCATTTTTACAAGGGAGAACAGAGCAAGAGATGTTGCCTCAGAATGTTATCTTAGGAGCGCTGCTGATCTTTGTGGTGCGCGTGTTCAGCATTACACTCTCCACCATCCGTCTGCTGATCATGGGGCGCGCCCATCGAGGGATAGTATCCGGCCTGGCTTTTGTGGAAGCGTTGACCTTTGCCCTGACCTTCGGTGCGGTGGCCACCGACCTGACCAACTTGTGGTATCTGGGGGCTTACTGTGGCGGCTTTGCTGCGGGCACCTGGGTAGGGATGCTCATTGAGGATCGCGTGGGGCATGGCTTCGCTAGCATCAGCATTATCTCGACGGGCAAATCGCTCCAACTGGCCGAGGCTATCCGAGGAGCAGGGTTTGGCGCTACGCGCACCTCCGGCGAGGGGTCGGCGGGCAGTGTGGGGATGGTATGGGTGGTGGCGCGGCGGCGCGATGTGCCCCGCGTGACATCGATCATCAACGAGGTTGATCCGAAAGCATTTGTGTCCGTCAGCGAAGCACGCAGCGTGTGGCGCGGATTCTTAGGCTATGGGCGCACATAGCCAACGGCTCACTTTTGAGGAACGTCAATAGGTATCCTGCAAATGGGCGACAGGGAGCACGATCAGCCCCTCGGTGGGATCACCGAGAGCCGTCGCATTATGCGGCTCGCGCTCCACGATGTAGGCAGTGTAGGCCGCCATGAGCGCATCCAACTCGTCATGTCCGTAGATGATGTCCAGATCGAGCTGACCCGTGCGCAGGCGGTGGCGCGTCCACTCCTCTAAGGCACGCATGGGATCAGGCACGCCGACTCCTTCCTCATACAACACGAGTTGGCGCTGGAGCAAACCCTCTATGCTGGTTTTGGCATAAGGCCGCTTTTTGATCAGCACCGTGTAGGCGGCGTGAGGATAGGTCTCAAACAAGCGGCGTGTTCCCTGAAGAGGGTAATCCACAAAACCTGCTGCCCGCAATCTATCGTAGAGTGTCCACCCCACGCGCATCCAGCGCGGAACGCGTTGCTCATCGGGCGGGGTGCTGTATACAGGGATTCTGCGCCGCCGCAGCTCGTACTCGCAGAGGCGGTATCGGCTATAGGTGTTGCGATCGGCGGCTAGGCCCAGACGTGCGCGCGTGTCGGGATCGGTCAACAGCCCCCGATTGCGCCCCGCCGGTGCGTCGATGCCGCACACCGCTGCTGGGTAGGTGAGGACATCCGCCAGCACCTCCTCCAGTGGTACGCTGCGCAGCGTCTTGATGCGCAGTCGCCCATCAAGCACGGCATAGGTAACGGGGCGCATCCCCGCAGTGGGATCGATGCCGATGAAGACCGTCTCGTCCATCATGGTTGCCCCTTTCCTCCGCTTGAGGCGGCGCGGTGAGCGCCAGAGTCGGTATCCGAGAGGTGCTTGAACATGCGCACAATGCTGGCCGGGCACTCCGCAAAGCCCTGCGCCTCCAGGAGTGGGCGGATGGCCTCGTGGTGTCCACTGCTGGCCAGCCGCACATCCACCATGGTAGGCAAGGCGTTTCCTGGGCTCAGTGCAGCCTTTAGCGCATCAAAGTTGGCCGGACTTCCCCACCATTCGGGCATACTGGCCAGATAAAGGATAAGATGCTCGCTAGTGCCATGCCGATTAAGGTAAGCGACGGGATGTCCCTGGTCAATCACCAACCAGTGCATCCCCGCTTGGCGATAAGGGTCACGGGTTAAGAAGCGGGTCAGTGTGACCTTATCCGCAGCGTCTCCGGCGGATACATCCAGACGGGCAAAATGGCGGAAGGCGCTTCGGGCGGCATGCCCAACCAGTGGGAACAAGCGCACAGTGCCGCCGCCCTGAAGTGAGCTGAGAGCGCTACTGCTGCCGCGCATAATGCGCCAGTGGCCGCGCTCGAACCCTTGCGACTCGTAGAGGTGGAGTGCAGCCATGTTGTTGAAGGTGGTTGTCAGACCCAGCCACTCGCGGCGCTGTTCGCGGGCCTGCTGCTCGGCAAAGCGCAGGAGGGCCTTTCCCACACCGCGCCGCCGCCACGCGGGGAGCACGGTCAGCGCCTCAATGTAGAGTACCTGATACCAACCGCGCAGGTACATCCAGCCGACCAGTTGCTCATCGCAGAACGCACCGTAGCCTGATGTGGCCCAATGGAAGTACAGCGGCAAGGTCAAGTAGCGGCTTATGAAGCGCAGCGGCGGCGAAGCTCCCAGCCAGCGCTGTGCGGTGAGGTCGTGTTCCAGCAGCGCCGTGATAACCGCTTCGGCCGAGAGATAGGTCTGCACAAAGGTCAGTGGGCGGATGGCAATGCCGTTTGAAGGCACAACGGTGGCAGGCGACAAGGCTCAACATCCCTCACATGCGGCTGATGTGGCGATCAGTATACATCACAGCCCGCGCGTGAGGCCAGTATGGAGCACCTCGCAGGCGCTACCCGCACACATGCAGCGGCGTGATGTCTGCCCCACACTGGGGGCAATGGCGCGGCGCAGGGAGATATTCCCCGCAGTGGGGGCAGCGGCGTGGTATGGTCAAGTAGGGTGGGCAGACGTGCGGCTGCTCGGCGGGCGGGCACACATGCGGTGGGGTGATGTCCATGCCGCAGCGAGAGCAATAGGTGCGGCCCGGCAACAGCCCTCCACACCGATCGCAACGCTCTAACGCATAGGCCGGGCAGCGGTGCAGTGGGTCAGGGCGGGGAACGGCAGTAAGCGGCGCTGCCTTACAGCGGTGGCGCGGTGTGATGTCAGCGCCGCATGTGGTGCAGAAAAGCGCAGCAGGCAGCAGCTCACCACACTGTAGACAACGCACCGGTGGCGGCATAGGTGGGCAGGTATGCTCAAGTGGGCGCGGGGCGCAGGTGTGGCGCGGGGTGATATCCGCGCCGCAGATAGCACAATACGTGACGGTTGGAAGCATCTCGCCGCATTGCAAGCAGGGCTGTGCCGCACGCGGCAGGCAGTGGTGCTCGATTGCTCGTTCCATAGCGGCAACCTGCGCAAGTAGAATCCGAGGCGTTTCACTGATCGATACGCAGCAGCAAGGCGGATTGTTGCAGCCGTGACGGGTGCGGTATGATCGCCCTGTATGGATGACTCAACTGCCTTACACAACGCTCTGATCGGCTGGTTTGAGGCGAACCGTGAGGACCTCCCTTGGCGGCGCAGGCGCGATCCGTATGCCGTTTGGTTATCGGAGATCATGTTGCAGCAGACGCGGGTGGAGACGGTCATCCCCTACTATGAGCGTTTTCTGGCCCGTTTTCCAACCGTTGAGGCGCTGGCAGCAGCCCCTCTGGATGAGGTGCTTAAGCTATGGGAGGGGTTGGGTTACTACAGCCGGGCGCGCAACCTGCACCGCGCTGCTCAACAGATCGTCCGCGAGTGGGATGGGCGCTTCCCCAATACCGTTGATGATCTCACACGCCTGCCGGGCGTGGGTCGCTACACGGCGAGGGCTATCGGCAGCTTCGCCTTTGGCCTGGATGTGCCCGTGCTGGATGGCAACGTGATGCGCGTGCTGGCGCGGGTGTTCGATGTTCGGGGAGACATCCGCCTGCCGCAAACGCGGCGCGAGTTGTGGACGCTGGCGGAGCGCCTGCTGCCCGTCGGCCGAGCGGCACTGTGGAACGAGGGGCTGATGGAGCTAGGGCGGCGCATCTGCACACCACATGCGCCGCAATGTTCGCTCTGCCCGCTCCGCGATCGGTGCGAAGCGTATCGGCTGGGAGCGCAGGAGCAGCTCCCCATGCGTTCGCCACGTGAGCGGACGCCGCACTACGACGTGGCAGCAGCCATCATCCGCCGCGAAGACGGGCGTATCCTCATCACCCAACGCCCACTTGATGGGATGTTAGGCGGCTTGTGGGAGTTCCCGGGTGGCAAGCGCCGCGCCGATGAGACACTGCAAGCCTGCTTGCGCCGCGAGATTCGCGAGGAATTGGGCATTGAGATCGCAGTAGGGGCCCAGGTCGCGGTGGTGAAGCACGCTTATACGCACTTCCGCATCACGCTCTACGCCTTTGAATGCCGTCATCTGCGCGGCGAACCCCAGACGCTGGGTGTAGCGGATTGGGCGTGGGTGATGCTCGACGAAGTGGATGCCTATGCCTTCTCCGCCGCCGACCGCCGCATCATTGCAGCGCTGCGGGATGGTGGGCAGATGGCGCTGGAGTGGGGTGTGGACGAGGAGTAGGCTGATGGGGAATATACCCGCGATTAGCGTGGTAATGGTGACGCACAACAGGGCGGCGCTGCTGCCGCGCACACTCGCTGGCCTCTATGGCCAGACGCTTCAAGACTTTGAGCTGATCGTGCTGGACAACGGCTCAACGGACGGCACATGGGAACTGTTGGGGACAATTGAGCGGGCACGGGTACGCCTCCACCGCAATCGGACGCCGCGCCCGGCAGCCGAGGCATTGAGCCAGGCGCTGGCATGGGCAACAGGTCGCTACATTGTCTGCCATGAGGTGGGGGATGTCTCTGCAGCGCAGCGGCTGGAGCGTCAAGCGGCATTGCTCCGGCGGCGCGAGGATGTAGTCGCCGTGTGGTCGGCGGTAGATTGGGTGGACGAGGCGGGACAGCTGCTGCATCATGTGGATTACCCTAGCCGTCACCAGACGCTGTTGCGGCGCTTAGAGGAGGAAAGTTGCCCGGCAACGGGCGCGGTGATGCTGCGCCGCGAAGCGCTGGAAGCGGTGGGCGGCATACGCAAAGCGTTCGCGCTGGCTGCTGAGGTTGACCTTTGGCTGCGGCTGGCCGATGTGGGCAAACTGGCAAGCACCAACGAGGTACTCTATACGGCCTGTTTCCACGCCGATTTGCCCCCTGTGGCGCATCAGGCTCTCTATCGGGATTATGCAGCGCTAGCGCGTCTGCTTGCCGAAGAGCGGCGGACACACGGCGCAGAGCAAACTGCCATCGATACTGCGGCGGGTGCCATCAGCGCACGCCACGCAGCAATGAACCCGCTGGCGCGCCGTGCGATGCGCGCCGAGGGCTACCTCATCTGGGCGCGGCAAGTGCAGATGTGGAACGAGGCCGCTCGCCGTCAAGCACGACGGTTGTGGCTGCGTGCTCTGGCCGCCTGGCCCTTCCGCTCCGACGTGTGGCAGTACGCCCGCGAACAGTTGCAACGCTGACGGCAACAGGGTGGATGGTAAGCACCATGACACTGACCCAAAATCTCACTCGACTCACCCACACCGATCATGGGCGCGTCCTGTGGCTCTTTCACTATGCGCCACGCCAGCATCTGCATCTGGACTGGCATAGCCTTGAGCAGTGGCTGTCCGATCCGGCGCTATGTTGCCGTGTGTTGCGCGGAGAGGACAGTCAAGTATCCCTGCTGATGGGGGCCACGATCAATAGACTGGAGGAAGTGCCGGGCCGTCGTGTGGCTTGGCTGCGCTTCCTGCTGCCCGATCAGAACGATGAAGACAATCGCCTGCTGGATAGCTTATGGGAAGCTCTGCGTGCCGATCTGATCGCCAAAGGTGTGCGGCAGCTCGGTACTTTGCTGTTGCAGAGCTGGGTAACAAATCTGATCGCACGGTGGGGTTTTGCGCCTGCCTATTCGGTGGTCACTCTGCGTCGACTGGGCGGGCCACTACCTGCCGAGCCTGAACCGCCTTACGTCATCCGCGAGGTGACCCATGAGGCCGATCTGGACGTTGCCGCTGCCATCGACGCTCAAGCATTTGAGCCGCTGTGGCAGTACAACCGCGCCACGTTACGTATCGCTATGTCTCAAGCGGCCACGTTTAGCCTGCTGGAACGTGATGGGGAGGCGCTGGGGTATCAGCTCAGCACGGTTCACGGGGATGCGGGGCATTTGGCGCGGTTAGCCGTGCTGCCCACCGAGCAGGGCAAGGGGTTGGGCAAGCTACTTGTGGGCAGCATGTTGCGTTTTATGCTGAGGCGCGGCATCAACACCGTGACCGTGAACACACAGTCGGACAACGCCCGCTCACAGCGACTTTATCGGCGGTTAGGCTTTGAGCACATTGGAGAGGGCGTGCCGGTGTGGACGCTTGATTTGTGAGCGTTGAGTGGCGAACATCGCTATGTGCGTCACCATTCCGGCACGCCACACTCCGGACAGGCCATCTCGGCGTGGCGTATCCACTCCAGTGCCTCGGTAGGTGACATGAGGTCGGCGGCAACAGCAGCAACCTGTATGTGGTGCAGCGCGTTGTAGCGATCCAGTATGAGCAGCGCAGGCCGTCGCTCGCCAATGTGCTTCCTCCACACATCACCTTCGGCATCGGCAAGCACGGGGAACGGCAAACCGAGTTCCTCGGCGAGATGAGACGCCTGCGCTTGCGTCCCGGCAATAACCGCCAGCACCTCGGCGGGCCAGGCGCGGTATTCCTCGTAGTGGGCGGCGAATGCCCGCAGGATTTCACGGCCGGCGGCGTCTTCATCGGGCAATAGAATCAGCGCCACCGGCACCCTGTGCCGGTAATCGCTCAGCCGCACCGTCTCACCGCTGCTTGAGGGCAGCCAGAAGTCTGGCAGCGCCAGTTGCGCTGCTAGAGAGACCGTTACGCTCATCGCTCCCTCCTGTAATCCCGAACGCTAATACGTGGGCAGGCGGGGGTCGATCTGCTTGGCCCAAGCGTTGATCCCGCCGGCCATATTCTTCACCCGTGTGTACCCATGCTGGCGCAGCGTAGCGACCACGTCGGCGCTACGCCCGCCCGTCTTGCAGTAGACGATGATCTCGCGTGCGGTATCCAGCTCACCAAGGTGCTCCAGTATCTGCCCCTTGGGGATATGGTGAGTAGCCTGCGCAATGTCAGAGATTTCCCACTCGTGCGGTTCGCGTACATCCAGCAGGATGAAGTCCTCGCCGGCATCCAGCTTGGCCTTGACCTCCTGCACGCTGACGGTGGGGACCAACGCCTCGTTTTCGCTGTGGAAGGCGCTGCGGTCATGGCCCGGCATCCCGCAGAACTGCTCGTAATCGATCAACCCGGTGAGGGTAGGGTGCTCCCCGCAAGCCGGGCAGTCGGGATTCTTGCGCAGTTTCACAAAGTCAAAGGTCATGCGCAAGGCGTCGTAGAGCAGCAGGCGCCCGATAAGCGTCTCGCCGATGCCGAGGATGATCTTGAGCGTCTCGGTGGCCTGAATGGCGCCGATGGTGCCGGGCAGCACACCCAGCACGCCGCCCTCCGCGCAGCTAGGCACCAGACCGGGCGGAGGCGGTTCAGGGAAGAGGCAGCGATAGCACGGCCCGCTACGGGCATCAAACACGGTGGCTTGCCCCTCAAAGCGGAAGATGCTGCCGTAGACGTTCGGCTTGCCGAGCAGCACACAGGCATCGTTGACCAAATAACGTGTGGGGAAGTTGTCCGTGCCGTCGACGATGACATCGTAGGGGGCAAGGATATCCAACGCGTTCTCCGAGGTGAGGGGTGTGTTGTAGATTTCAATCACGACATGAGGATTGATGTCCAGCAGGCGCTCGCGGGCGCTCTCCAGTTTGGAGCGACCCACATCCTTGGTACCGTGCAGGACCTGACGCTGCAGGTTAGAGAGGTCCACCGTGTCGTAATCCACCAGACCGATGCGCCCCACGCCCGCTGCCGCAAGGTACATCCCCAGCGGCGATCCCAATCCACCCGCACCGATGATCAGCACACTGGCGGCTTTCAGCCGACGTTGCCCCTTCATGCCCACTTCCGGCATGATAAGGTGGCGGCTGTAGCGTTTGATCTCCTCATGGCTCAACTCAATCGCCTGAGGAGCGATATGATCCACGATGGTCATGCTTCTGTTCCTCCCCTTATCACCTCTGCGTCACCGTACCGAGAGATCGTCTACCGCCGCGATTTGGCGCTTGAGATGCTCTGCACGCGCCAAACCGTGATTGACACGCCGCGGCTGCCCGCGCCGATCCACAATGAAGGTGGTGGGCAGGCCCAGCACCCCCCAGCCGTCGGCAAGGTCGGGGCGCTCCAACGCATTGATGGCAATCACCTGCACACCATCAGGGCCTAGTTCGGCCTCCAGGCGCTCAAGCTCCGGCTTCTGCATGGTGCGGCAGGGAGCGCAT
>Ga0197142_1004028_pt1 | contig 12046 bp, 5 predicted proteins | sample GBS60_MetaG_FD_148614 | JGI IMG/M metagenome (GOLD analysis project Ga0197142, IMG submission 148614) | Sediment microbial communities from Great Boiling Springs, Gerlach, Nevada, United States - GBS 60_MetaG | ecosystem: Environmental > Aquatic > Thermal springs > Hot (42-90C) > Sediment... | reverse complement strand
TATCGGGCCGCTGCCCGGCGCGTCTCGAACCGGGCAGTCTTCGAAATCCCGGAGATTCTCGAGGAGGTCCTGGCCAAAGGACCCCCTCGGGTCAACCTTTAGAAGAGGAACTTCAGGCCGAACTGAATCACTCGCGCCTCGTTGGGCGCCCCGGGACCCTGGCTGGCGCTGGTGATGCGCCCGAAGGCATCCGGGGCGCGGATGTTCAGCCCCGGCGCGCCGAGGTTGAGTCGAAAAGAGCTCTGGGGTAAGTAAGCACGGTCCGCCCGGTGGAGATAGCACTGAATCAGGGTTTGTCACGCCAAGGCTGCAAAAGAGCCATTCCGAGCGAAGCGTTTAAGCCTACGTCGAGGCGGGAACTCCAACAAAATGATCCTGTGAGACTCGACACGATCAGGAGAGTCGGTCTAACCTGCCGTGGGCCATCCAAGATCGGTCACCCCGCGAGCTTTATCTGCAAACCTTGCTGATGGGCTTGTCCCACGGTCATTTCCGGGGTGCCGCCGCCCCTGGGCCCCCTCATTGCACTCAAATCGCCGTGGGCCAAATGCACGATAGGATTGAATTGTTGACGAAGCGCGCCTGCGTCAGGTTATACTATCCGTAGAGTGCAGGGCAGGAGGACAATTCGAGTTCGGCTTGCCGTCGCCGCTCTTGCATCGGCCTTCGTTGTGATGGCTCTGATGGGGCCGGCACATGCGCTGACGCACGCCGACCGTCGCTGCTCCGTCTGCATAGCCAACTCTCATGCGGTGGCGATAGGCGCACCGCCTGCAATCGCGCCGGCTCTGCTGATCGCCGATTTCCTGGTGGCCGGAGATCCGATCTGGCCCTCTGCCCCGCCGCTGATCGAGCGTACTGCCCGCGCCCCGCCCCTGCAGTAAGCATCGCTCCCGGGCTCGCACAGGTTACCGCCGCCATCTTACCCCCACGGTACCTTGATCTCTGTCTGAACGGAGGCAACCTATTGAAAACTCTGGTTGAAAAGAACGGGAGGTGTGTAAATGTTTGGCTTTCTCGGAACAAAGGCCTCGCGGTATCCGCTGGCAATAGCCGCCGGTTCGAGGGAGATACTGGTCGCGCTGGCGCTTTGGCTTGCCACGTCCTTGCCGACTTTCGCACAAAGTGTTTCGGCGGAGGTGACAGGCCGGGTGACCGACCCTACAGGTACGCCAATCTTTGGTGCTGTTGTCATCCTTCGTAACCTTGACACCGAAGTGGAGCTGCGGTCGGCGACGAATGAGGCGGGCTTGTTCCGCTTCGGCGGGCTGATTCCCGGTCGGTACGCCTTGGAGGTTCGCTCAGAAGGATTCCAGAGCCTTCGGGTGGATGGCATCCAGTTGCTGGCGTCCCAGCGTTGGGATCAGGCTATCAGGCTCGAGCTCGCCCAGGTTACGCAGGAATTAAACGTCGTCGCGCAAGCGGAAAGCCTCGAGACGGTGAGGACGCACGGCGCGCGCGGGGGCGCCTTGACCTCGCAAGAGGCTTCCGGTTTGCCCCTCTTGCAAGGGGTCAGGGGCCGGCTGTTCGGCAACCTGATGTTCAGTCTGGGCGGGATCTATCCGGGGCGGCTGCACGCCCCGTTCATCGCCAACGGCAACCGGCCAGTCGGGACGCTAAATCTCATGGTTGATTCGGCGGAATTCAACGACGTGCTTCTCGGTACAACCATGGGCCGCGGCACCACGGAGCAGCCGGTCTCCATGGAGACCGTGGAGAGCTTCGAAGCCCAGACCTCGTCCTTCAAGGCCGAATGGGGACGTTCCTCCGCTGCGGTGGTGAATCTCATCACGAAAAGTGGCTCCGACCAGTGGAGAGGGTCTCTCTACTACCTCTGGCAAAACAGCGCCCTGAATGCGCGCAATGCTCTGCTACTTGAGAAGCCGCATTCCTGGGCTCACGTCCCGGGCATGACGTTGGGTGGGCCGCTGAGACGCCGGCGCCTCTTCTTCTTCGCCGGATACGAGAATCCCGTTCGCAATAGTTACTCGGGCTCGACCGCGGTGCGCACCCTCACCGGGGAACAGCGGGCGCGGGCCGTCCGCGAGATCCGGCCCTTGGTGGACATCTACCCGCACCCGAACCTTCCGGGCACAAACCTCTTCGTAACGAACGTGCCGAATCCCCAGACCCTGAAGTCTATCACCGGCCGCCTTGATGCCCACCTCAGCCCGGTCCACCGACTTAGCTACCGGCAAACCTTTCTGAAGGCGATCGGCTACAAGTTTACAGCCATTCCCGCGGCCAGCCGGGACAGTTGGAACGGCAACCGCCTCTCATCGCTCAACTGGGATGTAACGCCAAACCCCAGGTGGCTCCAGCAGGCACGGTTGACCTATAGCACTTTTCAGAACCCCGTCCGTCTGGAAAACCCCTTTTTCGGCGATCCCGGCCTGCACGGGCTGGTGGGTAGCCTGCTAGTTACCGGCCTGACACCGATTTTGGCATTCCGAACAAATAACCGGATCGCAACTCACATCTACGGCGTCTCCGACGACGTGAGTTTGCTGTCCGGCACCCATCTCTTCAAGACCGGCGTCAACCTGCGCCGGATCCACGCCAATACAGCCCCGGAGACGAACTTCTACGGCACCATGGCCTTCCGCTCGGTGGAGGACTTCCTGCAGGGACGACCCCTTTCGTACAGCCTCAACACCGGTGATCCGCGCCTGGACCTGCGAGCCTGGGAACTCGGTCTGTACGCGCAGGACGACTGGCGCGTCTTCGAGGGCCTGACGTTGAATCTTGGCATCCGTTACGAGTATTACTCGGTCGCCCGAGACAAGTACGGTCGGCTCGGCTTTCTGACGCATCCTGACCGGAACAATGTGGCTCCCCGTTTCGGTTTTGCCTGGGAGTCAGGCGCAGCACGAGTCGTCGTGCGCGGCGGTTATGGAGTGTACTATAACCCGTTTGTGCTCAACATGGTGGGCGACACCCGCTTTGCGCCCCCACTGGTCTACAGTTACACCGTCGCCAATCCGACCTTGCCGCCCAGCCTGTCGGCTGCGCGCCTGGGGCTTAACCGTACGATTCTGGATTCCCGCCTGCGCAATCCCTTCGTCCAGAATTGGAACCTAACTCTGGAGCGACAGGTCTTCCGATCGGTGGTGATGGCGGCCGCTTATGTGGGCAGCAAGGCCGATCACCTGGCGCGGTCGCGGTTGCCCAATGGAGGTCCCAACCTCACCCAGGCCAGACGCCCGGATCCCTCGCAAGGCGTCATCACCCGGTATGAGAGCAGCAGCTCCTCAAATTATCACAGCCTCCAGCTCACCGTACGAGGCTCGCTTCCTTCCGGCATAATTTTTCGCGGCGCCTACACCTTCGCCAAGACCATTGACGATGCATCGGAATATGCAGCCGTGCCCCTGTCGGAGACGAACCTGCGGCTGGATCGCGGCGCCAGCGACCTGCATTTTCCCCACATATTCAGCGCACATGTTCTTTACCCACTTCCTTTCGCCCGGCGCCACCGTGGGCTCGGAGGCTGGCAACTAGCCGCCGTCGTTACCGCGCGGAGCGGGCAGCCCTTTAGCATTCTGAGTAATACAAACAACCTCTCCGGGGTCCTCAACAATCGGGTTCTGAATATCGCCGGAGCCATCATTCGGACGGGAAACGCTCGCCGGCCGTTACAACTCGCTCCGGGGGTGAGCCCCGCGGGTCTGACGCCGGCGGAAGGCGCGCTGGGCACATCTCCCCGCAACGGCTACCAGGCGCCCGGCGCCTTTGACTTCAACGCCTCCGTCGCCAAGACTTTCCGGGTGACGGAGCGCACTCGCTTTGACCTGCGTGTTGAAAGCTTCAACCTCATCAACCGCGTCAATTACGATCCTCCCGTGTCCAACATCGCGGATCCTCTGTTTGGGTGGGCGCTGACCGCCGGAGATCCGCGTCAGTTTCAACTTTCGTTGCGGTTAAGTTTTTGAGGGGCTCGAGCGATGTACGTGCTGTTACTGGTCACCCTGACTTGGACGTCTGCATTGAGCGCCGCCGGCGACCAGGAACCCGCTCGGATCGCCATCGTCACGAAGTACACAGCCGACTTCGAGGACGCAATCCGGTTGTTCGAACAGCGCTACGGCCGTGGCCGCGCTGTGTTTAACCTTTTGACCGAGAACCTCGACTGCAACGAGCTCGCCGGCCAGGATGTCCTATTCGTCCAGGGTCGGTTTTGGAGCCCGGAGATGCGGGCTTGCACGGAGATGGTCCGTCGCGAGCATGCCCGCGGGATGCTCGTCGGCGCCTCGACGCCAGCGCTGGTGCAGACAAACTGGGGAGTTCCGGCCGCCGCCCAGCTTGAGGGAGCGAGCGCCTACCTGGACGCCGGCGGCCAGGAGAACCTCGTCGGATTTTTGGCCTTTGTATACCGCAGCCTGAGGCCGCTGGGCGGCGTGGAGGTCCCTCCGCCCAAAGCGACAATCGCGGCAGGCATTTACCATCCTCGCGCGGCGGATGTCTTCGACTCACTGGCCGACTACCTCGCCTGGTACCGGCAGCACGGCGGCGTCGCACCGGAGGTGCCGATGGTCGGCATCACGTTCTTTGCAAGCGCCTACACCTACCGGGACACGGCCCATATCGATGCGCTCATCGAAGCCCTCGAGCGCCGAGGCCTGGGCGTCATTGCCGTCTTTGCCTGGCCGCTGCGACGAGCCGAACCCCTTCTGTTCGAGGCCGGAAAGCCCCGCGTTCACCTCTTGCTCGCGCTGAACCTCCTGATGCGGAATCCGGACAACGAAGAGTGGCTTCAGGCCTCGGGCCTCCGGGTCATCAATCTCGTCACCACGCAGGAAACCTACGAACAGTGGAAGCACTCGGTGCGCGGGTTGCCTCCAGGCCGCCTGAGCACCCAGGTTGGTACGCCAGAGCGCACGGGCGCCACCGAACCCATTCTCATTGCCGCCGCCCAATCTCCCGGGTCGAAGCTTCAACCCATCCCGGATCGAATTGAAGCCGCGGCTGAACGCGCATACCGCTGGGTGCAGTTAAGCCTCAAGAGGAACAAGGACAAACGTCTAGTCCTGATTTACTACAGCAATCCTCCGGGAAAGGGGCTGCTGGGTGCAAGTTATCTGAACCTGATACCCAGCCTGGTGGCTATTCTGAAACGCCTTGCCGAGGAGGGGTATACCGTGGGCGGCGCCGTACCCGACGAGGAGCAGCTTAAACGGCTCATGCAACTGGGAGGCGCTAATGTAGGCGATTACGCCGAGGGCGAACTGGAGGTAATGGCGTCGCGTGAGCAGATCCATCTCTGGCCGGTCGAGGAATACGAGCAGTATTTTCGCATGCTGCCCACTGATTTCCGCCGAGCGGTTGAGTCGACATGGGGCCCTCCCGAGGGCTCCCGACTCATGACCGTGCGCAAGAACGGGAAACCGTTCTTTGTGCTGCCGGGCCTACGGCTGGGTAACATCTTTCTAGGACCCCAGCCGCTGCGTACCAATTATGAGCAAGCCGCCGCCACGGCCCATGACCGTAACACTCCGCCTCCGCACTCCTATGTTGCGGCATACCTCTGGTATAAGCATAAATTCCAGGCCGACGCCCTGATCCATCTCGGTCGTCACGGCACGCTGGAATGGTTGCCCGGCAAGGACGTCTTGCAGGCCGGCTCCGACGCTGGCGAGGTTCTCACTGGCAACTTGCCACACCTCTACTTTTACCTGGTCGACGGCGGCGGGGAGTTCTTGCACGTCAAGCGCAGGGCAGGCGGCGTGATCATCAGTCACCTGACTCCCCTGTTGGCGGCCTCCGGCATGCCACCCGAACTGCGACAACTCAATGACGCTCTTGAGAACTATCACCGAACGAAGGATGACAGCCCTGACTTGGCCCGAACGTATGCGGAGATCATCCGCTCCGAGACACGGCGGTTACGTCTGGACGACGGCTGGGGCGAGGCCGCCGATAGGCTGAGCGTGAGCCGGTTAGTCGAGCTGACCCAACAGTACTTGGATGACGTTGTCTCGCAGGCCGTCCCTTTGGGTTTGCATACGATCGGCGTCTCCCCTCCGGAAGCCGCGGTGCGGGAAGCTCTGGAGCTATTCATCCGTTCGGGGTTGACCGCCGTCGGCGAGGCCGAAGCCCACAGCCTGGCCAAACGCTGGGCAGAGGCGTTGTTCGAGGGATGCGTCATCGACGAGCCCGACGCGGCCCGAGCCCGGGTCCTCGCGGACGCGCAGGAGTGGCTGACGAACCTAAGGAGATCCCCGCGACAGGAGTTGGACACACTCATCCGAGCCCTTGACGGTAGCTATGTCCCCACAGGGGTTTCCGGCGATCCTTTACGAACGCTCGGCGCCTTGCCTACGGGCCGGAACATGCACGATGCGGACCCGCGCCGGTTTCCCACGCCCGCGGCATGGCAACTCGGCCGCCAAATGGCCGAACGGCTGCTGGAGCAGCAACGCGCCAGGCTCGGCCGTTATCCGGAAAAGGTCTCCATGGTGCTGTGGTACGGTGAAGCGACCCGCCACCAGGGCGTCAGCGAAGCTCAGGCTCTGGCCCTGCTGGGTGTCGAGCCGGTCTGGAATGGTCGCGGCGAAGTCGTTGACGTGCGTCTTATCCCGCAGCAAGAGCTCAAACGACCTAGGGTCGATGTCGTTCTCACTATCTCCGGCCTTTACCGCGACGCAATGCCGGACAAGGTGGCGTTGCTCGATAAAGCGGTCCGCCTGGCTGCCTCTGCGCCCGACCCTAATCCAATAGCGCGTAACAACGAGCGGATCGCCGAGCGCCTGATCGCCGACGGCGTGGAAGAGAGCCTGGCCCGCCGTGCAGCGGCCGCTCGCATCTTCGGGCCGGCGCCCGGAGCCTTCGGAGCGAATCTGGGCGGCATAATTACCAGCCCGGGCGATACTCACAATCAGGAAGCCGTCGCCGAAACGTATTTTCAAAACATGGGCTATGCTTACAGCCAAGAACTTCACGGCGAGCGCATGCCGGCGGGTTTACGGGCGCAACTTGCCGATAACGAGCTGGTGATTCATTCCCGTTCCACGAACTTGTACGGCGTTCTGGACAATGATGAGACCTTTCAGTTTGCCGGAGGACTTTACGCCGCCACGACAGTTGCGTCCGGGAAGGCGCCCGAATTTCTGATCTCGAATGTTCGCCAAGCGGGTCGGGAACGGTGGGAAGCCATGAAATCCTTTCTGGAGCGCGAACTGCAGACGCGCGCCTGGAACCCCAAATGGATTGAAGCCATGAAAGCCTCCGGCTACGGCGGCGCTCGTGAGCTTGCCCGCCAGATCGAGCATCTCTATGGTCTGCGCGCAACGGCCCCCGACCAGGTGAGCGTTGAGGTCTGGCAGGAGGTATTCAATGTTTACTTCAAGGACAAACTCAAACTCGGCCTGCCCAAGTTCCTGAAGGAGCAGAACCCGCACGCCCAGCAGGTGCTGACGGCGCGGTTGCTTGAAGTGGATCGATTGGGAATCCACCGATTCTCCGATGCGGATCGTCGACTTTTACTTGCGACTTACATTGATTCCCTCGTCAGAACAGGCGCCGGCTGTTATTTTACCGTCTGCGGACATCCCAAATTGACGGCACATATTCGGCGCGAAGCCCGCCGCCTGGCGGCGGCGCCTCCAGAAGACCTGAAACGGCTCCAACAGCATCTGGCCCGCATCGCCGGTGCGGCAGGAAACGGCGAAGGTCGTCAGCAGAGCACCAAGGCGCCTCAAGCCGCGACGAGCCTCCCGCCGCGACCGCGGCCGCTGTTCGACCGGATCGTGGTGCGGCCCGTCATCGAGGACCTGCTACGCAGCAAAAATCGCGAACAGATCGCCGTGGGCAGCCTCTTGATTCTGCTGGCGACCGTTGGCGTCGGCGTCCTCCACGGCCTGGTGCGGCGGAAGCTTCTTGCCCGCAACCGGCTGCTCGCTTTGAACTTGGCGCAACGCTAGGGCTCCTGGCCACGAGCTCAACACGATCAGCCTGAATTGTTCACGCTTGGCACTCCGCGTGAACGCGCACCGGCGGCCGGGGGTCGTTCCGAGCCGCCTCGCCGGTGTGGGGCGGCGGCGGCGGGACCTCCGACACTTCCCGGCCGAGGCCGGCTCAGCCGGTACCGCCGCCCCCGCCACTCGATCTCGCACGCGTATGCCGACAGCGCCAACCCCGCCAGCCAAATCCAGGGGGTCAACGGCGCCCGGCAGGCCAGCCGTTTGCCGAACCGGTCTGCCCAAACTCGGGCCGCGGGCAAGGCCGACGCCGCCAATCGCATCCAGCCGTCCGCTTTGAGAATCTCCTGGGCAGCCAGCAGCACGAGCAGACCCCAACCCGCCATCTCACCGAAGATCGACGCAGCCAACGACGCTATCGTCGCCCCGCAGTAGACAGCCGTCGCCCAAAGCGACATCCGCCAAAGCCCTGGGTTGTAAACGCGCGTGATCACGAGCTGGCGGCGGACCCACGCGGTCAGCCCCCGCGCGGTGACGTGGTCGGTCGAGGCAACCAGAGCGCCCGGAGCGAAGCGAATCCGCATTCCGGCGCGGCGCACCGCCTCCGCCAGGGCGTAGTCGTCACTGACTGTCCCCCGCCAGGATTCGAGCACGCGAGCCTGGATGAAGGTTTGCCGGCGGATCGCCATCGCGCCGCCCCAGACCAGAGGGCTGTCGCCGTCGCCGAGCGAGCCGAGGATTGAGCCGTTCCATAAGGCCCGTAGGAGCGAGGGGGCGTCCGGCGGCTCGGGAACATAGACGCGGTAGCCGGTCGCGGCGCCGACGCCGGGCTCCGCCAGCGGCGCCACGAGCGCCCGAAGCCAGCCCGCCTCCACCCGCCCGTCGGAGTCGGCGAAGGCCAAGACCTCGGTTTCCTCCGATGCGTGCCTGACGGCGGCGACGAGGTTATTGACTTTCTCGCCCGTCGAGGGATCGCCGTCGCCCGCCAGAATGAGCCGCGCCCTCTCCGGCGTCACCCCCGCGGGCACGTCCTCGGCGCAACGGGCAACCACGATCAGCTCATAGTCGGGGTAGTCCTGCGTGGCAAGCGAGCGCAGGTTCTCCGCGAGGCCCTCCTCCGGCCCTTTCACCGGAACGATCAGCGTGACGCGGGGAAGGTAGCGGTTCTGGCAGCGGTCGGCCAGGCGCTCTGCGTAATAGCGGCGGCTGCGCCGGAGAGCGACGAGCGACCGCGCCGCAAGCGCCAGCGCCGCCGCGGCGAGCCCGTAGACGACGGCGTACACTGTGCGGCGGAGGGTTCAGGCCTGCGCCCCAGTCGAAGCCGGAGAAGCGCTCAATTGCCCGTAGAAGGCTTCGGCGGCCTCCCGGCCGCTCGCCTTCGCCCGCCAGCCTTGCGCGGCGAGCGCCCGTTCGAGCGCCTCGAGCACGGCGAGCACGTTCTCTTTGGTTGAACCAGCGCCCATGATGCCGACACGCAGCACCTTTCCGGCAAGCGGTCCGAAGCCGCCGAGCACCTCGATGCCGAATTCGTTGAGCAGGCACTGGCGCACCTTGACATCGTCAATCCCCTCGGGCAGTCGGGGCGTGTTCAAAGGCCAGAGCCGATGCGGCTCAGCCACCAACATTTCAAGACCCATCGCTTCTATACCGGCGACGAAGGCCCGATGGTTGGTCCGGATGCGCTCGAAGCGCCGTTCGAGCCCCTCCTCGTAGACGATCGCCAGCGCCTCCCGCATCGCGTAGAGCAGCGAAGCCGACGCCGTGTGATGGTAGCGCCGGTAGTGGTAATAGTCCTCGAGCAGCCTCAGGTCAAGGTAGAAGGATCGATTGGGCGCACTCGGCTGCCGCAGCCGCTCGGCTGCACGCGGCGAGACGGTGATGGGCGCCAGTCCGGGCGTACACGCCAGCCCCTTCTGCGAGCAACTGTAGGCGACGTCGATGCCCGTTTCATCGACCTTGACCGGCATGTTGCCCAGCGTGGTGACCGTATCGGCGATGACGATGGCGCCGACCTCATGCGCCGCCTCACAGATCGCCTTGCCATCCTGCACCACCCCCGTCGAGGTCTCCCCGTGTACGAAGGCCACCACGGCCGGCCGCTCACGCCGGATGAACTCGCGCGCCTCGCCGGCGTCGAAGGCCTCACCCCACGGTCTCTCCAAACGCACCAGCTCGGCGCCCTGACGGCGCACCATTTCCGCGATCCGCTCGCAAAAATAGCCGTTGACGAAGACGGCGACCTTGGCGCCGGGTTCGACAAAGTTGCTGACGGCCGCCTCCATGCCTGAGGTCCCCGTGCCGGAGATCACCAGCGTCAACTCGTTGCGCGTTTCAAAGACGTATTGGAGCAGCTCGCGAATCTCGGCGGCCACGTCAAAAAGAAAAGGATCCAGGTGCCCTACAATCGGTTTACGAAGCGCCTCATAGATGCGCGGCTCGACCGGGCTCGGGCCGGGGCCCAAGAGCAGGCGTTTCGGCGGCTCAAGCGGAGGGTAGCTGTCACGCATAACCCTTCGAGTGTAATCAGGAAGCGGATACACGAGTCAAATGAGGGGACCCGCGTTACCGATTGACCCGCTTCTGCCGCGGATTCTCGAAAGCCTGAAAGCGCAGCCGAACCTGGTGATCGAGGCTCCGCCCGGAGCGGGAAAGACCACGAGGGTGCCGCCGGCGCTCTTGGAGCTTCAGCCGGGCCAGGTGCTGGTGCTCGAACCCCGCAGGCTGGCGGCGCGCCTGGCCGCGCGCCGCGTCGCGGCAGAGCTCGGCGAGCCGGTGGGCGCCGGCGTCGGCTACCAAGTGCGATTCGAGAGCGTCGGCGACGCCGCCACCCGGCTGTGGTTCCTCACCGAGGGCGTGCTTACGCGCCGGCTGATTAGCGATCCGGAGCTCGAAGGCGTCTCGGTGGTGGTGCTCGATGAATTTCACGAGCGGCACCTCGAGACGGATTTCGCCCTGGCTCTGCTGCGGCGGCTGCAACGCGAGAAGCGGCCGGAGCTGCGCCTCATTGTCATGTCGGCGACGCTCGAGGCGGCGCCGGTCGCGCGTTTCCTGGGCGACTGTCCGGTGATTCGGGCGGCGGGACGCCTCCATCCGCTGGCGATTCACTATACGCCGCACTCGGCGCAGCCGCTTGAGGAGCAGGTCCGCGCCGCACTCGCGCGTTTGACCGAGGGAGGCCTGGACGGCGACGTGCTCGTCTTCCTGCCCGGCGCAAGCGAAATCCGACGCGCCATGCGGGCCTGCCAACCTTTAGTAGCCCGGCACCGCCTGCTCGCTCTGCCGCTCCACGGCGACCTGGCGCCGGAGGAGCAGGACCGGGCCGTGACGCCGACCGGGACCCCGAAAGTCATCTTCTCGACCAACGTGGCAGAGAGCTCCGTCACCATCGAGGGGGTGAGCGCGGTGATCGACAGCGGTCTGGCGCGCCAGGCAAGCGATTCGCCCTGGTCCGGCTTGCCCCTGCTGCGCGTGAGCCGCATCAGCAAGGCCTCGGCGACGCAGCGCGCCGGCCGCGCCGGTCGCACGCGACCCGGGCGCGTCATCCGGCTCTACCCGGAGCAGGACTTCCTGCGGCGGCCCGAGCGGGAGGCGCCTGAAATCACGCGCCGCGAGCTTTCCCAGATCGCGCTTCAGGCGCACGCCTGCGGAATCGCCGACCTAGCCGAACTGGCGTGGCTCGACCCGCCGCCCCCGGGCGCTCTCGCCGCCGCAGATTCGCTGCTCCGACGGCTCGGGGCCGTCGACCCGCACGGGCGTCTCACCGAGGCGGGCCGACGCATGGCCTCCTTGCCGCTCCATCCGCGCCTCGGCCGTTTGGTCCTGGCGGCGGAGGCGCGCGGCGCGGGCGAGCCGGCCTGCGCCGTGGCGGCGCTGCTCAGCGAAGGCGAGCGCCTCGCTTCGGGAGCCGGCGACCAGGCCGGACCTTCCGATCTGCTGGCGCTGCTCGATCAGGCGCGATCGCCCCGCACCGATCGGCTCATCCGTCAGCTCCGGCGTCTCGTGCGGCCGCGCCGTTCAGAAACCTTGAAGGAAGAGGCTTTGCTCAAGGCCGTCCTGGAGGCCTTCCCGGACCGCGTCGCTCGCCGGCGGCGCGACAACGAGCTGCTGCTCGCCTCAGGCGGGGCCGCCAT
>Ga0197142_1004027_pt1 | contig 12048 bp, 10 predicted proteins | sample GBS60_MetaG_FD_148614 | JGI IMG/M metagenome (GOLD analysis project Ga0197142, IMG submission 148614) | Sediment microbial communities from Great Boiling Springs, Gerlach, Nevada, United States - GBS 60_MetaG | ecosystem: Environmental > Aquatic > Thermal springs > Hot (42-90C) > Sediment... | reverse complement strand
TTATGTCTCCAGCCTGCTCGCCAAGCTCTCCGTGCGCGACCGGACGCAAGCGATCATCCGGGCACGTGAATTGGGGTTGATCCGGTGATCCAGATCGCTGATTGAGAATGATACTTTATGAAGATAGATGAATAAACGCTAAAAACGCATCGCATAGGGTATAAAAGTCATCTAGTTTACCGAAAGCACTTTTATCTTGGATTTTGACCTGCAAGTCTGATAATGTTCCTTCACTCATCGAATAGATTTCCTTCGTTCAGCATTCTCAAAATCGTACTGTATCCATTTTTCAATCGGCCAATCTTCAACGAGTTCGATACGACGAACAGCCCATTGGCAATATTCGAGCGAAATGTCACATCCCTTCCAGCGCCGTTGGAGTTGTTCAGCGACTACGGCTGTTGTGCCAGAACCGAGAAAGGGATCGATAATCACATCTCCGACATTGGACGAGGCTAATACGAGCTTGCGCAGAAGCTCTTCGGGTTTTTGAGTGGGATGCGGCGTTTTTTCATGCATGCCATTGCAGGTAGTCGGTATCTCTAAAACGTCTCTGGGCTTTGCACCTCGCGGATGCGGCTGCCACATGTGGTGACGCCTTTTCCCTCTCCCGTACTGACTGGTCACGGCCTGGGGATGTTCTGGATATTTTAGCGTATGATGGCCATACGGAATACGAATATCATCAATATTGAATGTGAATTGTCGGTTCTTTCGGAAATGAAGAATACTTTCGTGTGAACGACCCCAATCTCTGCCAAGGTTTGCTTTATTTTTGTAGTGCCAGATCAGCCAACGACATCCTTTGAAGAATCGCGATGCGGGGAGCCTCAGATCGGCAATAATTTCAGAAAATCCACAAATGTACAAGGTTCCGGTTGGTTTCAGCACGCGGGCCGCTTCAGCAATCCATTGCAATGACCATTCAACATACACAGCTTGTGATTCGAATGTGTCCCATGCTGCTTTTTGAATGTTGTACGGTGGATCGGCAAAGATCATGTCTACAGATTCAGACTCCAGGGATTGAAGCCAGGCAATAGCATCACCGACCCATATCTCACCATGGGGATGTGAGTAATAAAGAACCGGCTTTTCAGGAGTGATATGCTCTCCTTCGAGGTTATAGATCGTTCCTTTAAGGAGCTGCTGACCAAAAAAGTAGGAATTTCTTTGTTACGGATATACGACCTAGAGGGTTCATCTATTTCGGAGTGTGAAGAAATCTGATCATGAAATGCTTCCATACACTTTGTTCTATCTTCCTAAGAAAAGAGAAACCATGTCTAGGAATACTCTAGCAAAGAGACATGGGTCTGTCAAGGATAAGAAACAATCCTTCGTAATGTGCATAGCGTATTGTTTCAATAGCGAGGCGAAATATGTTTCACCTCGCTAATTCCCTCCATTTAACCGACTCGTTTTGCCGTTTGGGTGCTGTACGTGCTCTCGAAGATTTTATCGGCGTTCCCGGCCTCAAACCCTTCACGGCGATGCTCACGACGCAGTTCGTGCGGGGGGAGATGGGCAAATTCATCGAGTGGTCGCCGTTCGGCAAATTCGACATACGAGCCGGCGATCTGATGCCGTTCGCCACCGGCAAACTCGGCCCAGATCATTTCAGCAACCGTGCTCGACTGGAGCAATTTCCCATCGGGGCTAACTTTGATCTTCCCGCCAGCATCATTGAGCTTAAAGCCATGCCGCTCGAGGAAGGCATTGAAATCGGCAATCGTGTTATATCCGGTTGGGAGGTTGTGAACGGTGATAGTGAAATGATTGAGATAATAGCGATTATAAATCACCCATGCGGCGTACTCACTCTCGGTGGCCAGGCGCTGATAGTCGGCCCAGGTTGGTAATCGCCAGAGCGGACGATGGAGGAAATCGTCAACCTGAGCAGCGTCGTTTAAGTCAAGGGTGTCAACCGGATCGGCGGTAACTTCATCGGTATAGCTACGAATGATGGCCGCTGCTTCTGGTGAGAGATCATTCACCCGCAATTCAGAGATGAAGATACGCGGCAGATCGGGACGTGGTGGATGATACCAGAATGCGTCGAGCTTTTTGGCCGGGAAGTGGTAGCGATCACGACGTTCGTAGCCGTAGTGCAGAAATATCTTTTCCAGAGAGCGAATCCCCAAGTGTGGCACGCCCATGGTACGGAAAGCAATATGATCGTTCTCGATCTGGTCAGGCGTTGCGATAATCCCCTCGGCAACCATCGCATGGGCAATCGCGGTGACGTCTGGAACCCGTTCGCGGTAACGGCGCATCAGTCCATCCAAAACTTGCTCGAAGATGTGGATACGGTCAATAGTTGTTGTCATAGCTCCTCACGAATATTATTGTGCACCACGCCAGCGTGGTGGCATACTGATGACTCTATCATACTCGACAACCGGGCAATCATGGGATACGCCAGAAGTTGGATTCGGTTGCAGGTAGGGCTTTTGGGGATTTTCGCCCTGGGTGCGCGGGCCGCTGGCCCGCGTCTTGCGATACGTGGCTGGAAACCATTGTTTGACGCATCAACATACCGGTTGAACCCCCTAGTTTCAGGTCATTGGTGTTGACGAATAGAGCAATGGCAACCAGACTCGTACTTCAGTGCCATCGCCGGGGCGTGAAATGATAGTTACATGACCATCGAGAGCCGCAGCCCGTTCCCGCATCTGACGCAAACCCAGGTGACCGGCTGGCGGTTCTTCGCCCGGATTAAACCCAATTCCGTCATCGCGTACATGAATGATCAATCCCTGGTCACGAACTCCCAGTTTGACCCAGACACGACGAGCCTGCGCGTGCTTGGCAACATTGTTCAGTGCTTCCTGAACAAAGCGAAAGGCGGCCAGTTCCAATACCGGCGGTATATCAGGGGGCAACTCGGTGAAATCGATGGCAACATTCCAGTCGTGTTGTTCGGCAAACTCCTGAACGAAGCGACGGAGCGCACCGGCAAAACCGAGCTGTCCAATTTCAATCGGGCGCAGGGCAAAAATTGCCCGTCGTAACTCTTCGATCTGGCGTCGCAGATTACTCTTGAAATCGGCAAACTCGGTGCGTAAACGCTCTGGCTCTTGTTGTAGCCAGTCTTCCCACAAATCGATCCGCATCCGCATAAACGCCAACGATTGGGCAACGCCATCGTGCAGGTCACGAGCGATGCGAGTACGCTCGGCGCTGATAGCGCGTTCAACAGCAGCTATGCTGGCAATAACTCGGTCTCGGCGCCGACAGTTAATGATTGCTTCAGTCAGTTCACCGGCTACAGTTGCTAACAATGGCTGTCGGCTTTCAGCCGCGGCTGCCTTATCTTCTTTCAAGAATGCCTCAATCCATCCAATAGGTTGCGCTGCTCGTTCGACTAGCGGTAAAACCAAACACGCTGTCCAGGCACACGGTTGTTGTGGTTGGCGTAAGACTGGCTGAGCCGGGGGAATGGTGATTGAATGTAGATGGAAAGCGGTTCTTGCGCGTTCGAGTGCGACTGCATCTATCCCGGTAACTCGTGCCGTATATGGCTGTCCTTGCTCGTCAATGAGAATAATCGTGGCGGCTGCCGCATTGACTAATCTGGCTGGCAAAGTAATGGCGTAATCGAGGACTTCATCGAGTGTCGCACTCGAAGCCACGCGCTGGTTCATTTCGTAGAGTAATTCCAGTCGCTCATTACTTTCGCGTAGCGCCGCAAGCATTTGCGCTTCATTCGACATACGGAGCCGCTCTTGTCGAATGGCCCAACTGAATACCGCCCAGATCGCAGCAAAGGCGAGGAGTCCCCAGACAATCGGATCAATGGTTCGACCAGTTGGCGTTTCCATCGCCGCGTCGAAGAAGATGCCTTCTACCATCCGGGTTAGTGCAAATAGCAATCCTACAACTGCGGCGAGCGGCCAGCGCAAGCGGATCAGCAATTCAATTGTATTGGATGGCGGTGATTTCATGGGTCTTTCTGGATAATGCGTTCAAAGGCCCGATAGTGTAATGGGAGAGCCTGTTCGAGATGACGATCAGCTACCGCCCAGGTATGCGCACCATCAGGAAGAGCAGCTTGCGGGGTGGCATTGGCGATACCCAGAGTAGCTAGTGCCCGTAGTAAGTACTCACCCCGATAAAAGTTTGAACCCCATGGTTCAATATGCTCTGGCCCATATTGGATCATCCAGCTAATTCGACGCAGTGCAGTTCTATCGGCCTGCATAAGCAGGCAAATCGGGTTATGATCGTGCAATTGCTGCCAGTTGCGTGGACGACCTAATGCCGGGTCAAACATTGGCGCCGTAAAGAGTGTATCGTAACGACGCGGTCTGCGACCACAATCACTGGCGTATGGGAAGGAGCCATCGTAGGCACTGACACTTACGAATAGCTCCGGACGCATAGCAACGGCTTTAATCGCCATATAACCACCAAGTGAAAATCCAGTAATCGCTCTGGCGTGTGGATGCGCGTTGAATCGGCGCTCAACCAGAGGGAGTACCTCATCGAAAAAGAAGGTAGCGAAGCGACCATGCCCGATACCCGGTGCATCGGTTAACTGTGGCGCAACAAAATCGGCCAGCAAACCGGGAATGCGATTGTCGGTACTGGCTAAACCGGGCATAACTAATAACATTGGGCCAATCTCACCCCGTGCTCGTACTCGTTCGTAAACATCAATAGCGCTTCCAATCCGGCTGTCATCTTCACGTCGATTGACCCACTCGCGTTCGTGACCGCGCAAGAGATAGACAACCGGTAAAGCCGTTCCATCAGGATCATACTCTGGTGGAGTATAGATATACATTCGTCCGTTGACTCCCAGACTTGTGCTGGGCCATTCGATCAATTGGGCACGTGGATCGATCTCCATATTACTTCTCTGGCGGTGTATTCAATAACCGGTCAAGCAAGTCGGTCGCGGGAGTTGTGCTCTCGTGTCGTAGTGACGTTGGTAGGTCATCGGGCGAAGATACCTGCCGGTATGCTGGTGTTAACGGATCGGTGATAGCTGCTCTCTGCCACGACAACGGTGGCGGCAAATCGGTGATAACCGGTCTCTGCCACGGTAATGGTGGGGGCAGATCGGTAGGGGCTAGTGGCGATGTGTGCGGCGACTGAGCCGGTATGTCATAGCGACCACGTAAGCGCTGCCGCCAGACGTAGCCGATAGCAGCGATAAGTGACGGCAAGAGGGCTAGGCCGGCCACCACTTGAAACACCAAACCTCGTGGCGTATTGGGATTGAGGAAGGCGATAACGGCCGCCGCCGCCGCCAATATCAGGCCACCTGCCCATAGACGATGAAACCATCCTGCATCACGCCAGAAGAGGGTCAGCCCGGCAACCATTGTAAGCAGAGTGATGAGTGTTACGATAGTACCGACAGTGGCCAGTGACCAGGTTGCCAGACTACCTCCTCCTAGGATAAACACTAGGCAGCCAAATGCACGCACCGGACTCCGAAAAAGTACCCTCAACAAGCGACCGATTCCTCGCATATGTGCTCCGACGGTTTTATTCCTTGCAGCATTCCATGTTCATTGTGCGTGAAGGTTCGCTTGCGTGCAAATGGGTTCTGGCGTGTTTCTGAAAAAAGCACCAAGATGAACGTCGTCGCTTTCCTAGCGAACGTCTGGAACATCCCTTTCCGGCAGAGGAAGTAGAGGAATAAACTGGTCATTCGATCATTGTAGGTGCGAGGCACCGCCTGGCACTAACCCTCCCATCGTTCACCCGTAGGGCAAGACACACCGTACCCCTACCTATGATACCGCTAGCAAGCGTGTTGATCACCTGTGCAATCCGGTCAGGTCGTTTTCAGCGAAGTCAGCACGTTCCCACTACGGCAGTTCCTAAAGCACTGTACTGATCGTCAATCGTGTGGCATCCAGATAATAGATTTCGTCCATCTTGAGATGACGACGAGTTATTCGAATAGGCTCTTAGCCAGAGAACCCAACCAGTCCTGTTTGGCGTGTTTATTGCGACAGGCGACAGGTTCTGCTGGCTTTCCTCAGAATACATACGGAGAAGGTACGGCGAGCGATGGGTTCAATAGGAGTATTTTCAGATACGTCCCTGAAATATTGGCGCTTCGTAAAACAGACCCTGGCGAAACATGGTACCATACCGTTAGTAAGAGATTCATCAGTTGCATCGAAACGAGAAGGGCCTGGCAACATTGGTAACCGAAGTTGTGGTTACGGAGCAGGAGGAAAGGCCCTCTCAGAAAGGTGCCTCGTCGGAGATAAAGCTATGCCACGAGTCCTGATTTTACATGCGTCGGTAGGAACCGGCCATAAGCGTGCGGCTGAAGCACTGGCTGCCGCGTTTAGTCGTCGTCAGCCAGGCGAGGTACGAGTCGAGGATGTCCTCGACCACACCTCACGGCTTTTTCGCCTTGCGTATGCCCGGTCGTACCTTGAATTGACCGACCGGGCACCGTTGGTATGGGGATATTTTTACAATCAGACTAACGCCGATCCGAATCTGGCTGAAATCACCAACAATATCCGCAAGCTGGTTGAAAGTATCGGTACCAACGGACTTAAAGAGGTTTTGCGTGCATTTCAGCCGGATGTGATTATCTGTACCCACTTTCTACCGATGGAGCTGCTGGTTGGGTATAAGCGCAGTGCTCGCCTGAACGAACCGATTTATTGCGTGATTACCGATTACGCAGCCCATACCTTCTGGACCTATACCGAGATTGATGGCTATTTTGTCGGTGATGAACAAACGCGCAATCAATTGATCGAGCGTGGGGTAAGTCCACAACAAATTGTTGTGAGTGGCATTCCAATAGATCCCTGTTTTGCTCAGCCGAACGATTGCAAGTCGGCGCGCCAGCGTCGCGATCTTCCCCTAGAAGGTACCGTCGTTACCCTCTTTGGTGGGGGAATTGATGATGAACATGTGCGGTTGATGGTGAGCGGTTTGATGCAGAGTCCGCTAAAGGCTACGCTGATCGTGGTTGCCGGTCGCAACACGACATTAGTCGAATCGCTGAGCGACTTTATCTCTACGCCTAATATTGAGTTGCGTGTCTTAGGATTTGTTGATTATGTTGATGATCTGATTACCGCAAGCGATCTGGTCATTACCAAAGCTGGTGGTTTGATCGTAAGTGAAGTAATGGCACGTGGCACCCCGATGATTATCGTCGATCCGATCCTTGGCCAGGAGGAATGGAATGCAGACTATGTGGTGAGCACCGGTAGCGGCATCCAGTTACGTCTGTGTGAGTCGGCGCCGCGAGCTGTCTTGACACTGTTGAACCATCCAATGATGTTGGCCGAAATGCGGCGATGTGCCCAAGCTGCGGCCCATCCACGGGCTGCACTCGACATTGCAGAAAAAGTGATCGCCGATCTTGCACATCACGTTCACGATTGAGTTATGATGAACCGACAACCAATTGATGTCTTGTTTGCCATTTCTGATACGGGAGGTGGTCACCGCAGTGCTGCGGTGGCGATCAGTGCTGCGCTCGAACTGATGTCGGGGAAGAGGATTACCTGGGCTATCGAAGACCTCTTACAGGCAACGAATGTGCCCGGTATTCGTAGTGCTCCCGGTATCTACGACCAGTTATCAACCCGCTGGCTTAAGCTGTACAATTTCTCGTTTCGCCTGACCGACTCACAATCGACCGTGAGTTTTCTTTCGCGGATTGTCTATCTTATCGCTCGCCAGAATCTCGATCGTCTGCTCAGCGAACGACAGCCGCGCCTAGTTGTCGTCACCCACCCGCTCGTTCATCGGCTGGTCTGTGCCGCTCGTCGCCGCCGTCGGCATACGTTTCGCGTTCTGACCGTCGTAACCGATCTGGTTTCGTTGCATGCTTCCTGGAGCTACCCCGGCGTTGATCTGGCACTCACACCAACCGATGAAGCCTATCGATTGATGCACAAACGTGGCATGAAGCCTAGCCAGCTTCAACGTTGTGGCTTTCCGGTGCATCCGAAGTTTGCTGCTGAGAATCGCGATGCGCCAACGGCTCGTCGTGATTTGGGGTTTGATCCAGAACGGTTTACCGTACTCTTAACCGCTGGTGGGGTTGGTTCCGGTCGACTCGGTGAATTGGTCCAAACGCTTGAGCAACAGATGCCCGATAAGCAGTTTCTGGTCGTCACCGGTAAGAATCGTGCGCTCTACGAAGAGCTACGAAACGGGCCACGGTTGCCGCATACCCATCTGTTTGGTTTTGTTCACAACATGGAAGAGTTAATGGCGGCCAGCGATGTTGTGGTGACCAAAGCCGGCCCAGGAACATTGATGGAAGCTCTGGTGATGCGCAAACCGGTGATTGTCACCGAAGCGGTCGGTTTGCAGGAACACGGAAATATAGATTTTGTTCTTAATTACGAGTTGGGGTTCTTCTGTCCAACGAATGAACGAATTGTAGCAGCTATTGCCAGCCTTGAAGACCCAGAGCGCTATGCGGCAACGGTAGAACGGCTTAAGCACGCTGTGCCACGTGATGGCGCGATCCAGATTGCCCGTATTATTCATCAGCAGTTAAACCTGCAATCGGCGATACGTCAGGTGTAGCGGAGCTTTCGTACTTTGGAACATAATATCGGTGACGCGATTGCACTACAGCAGGTATAGCGTGGTTTCGTGCGATCAATCTCATGGCGATTACCTAAGAGCAGCAATCGGCTCAACAACCACTAACCGCGCAATTGCTGAAGCCAGGGTTCAGGAATACCCGTAGGCCATAAGAATACCGGAACTACCGTCTGCGTGGCAGTCGGTCATATCGGTATCGTATTTGCGGCGCACGACAGCACACACGACCTGCACATAAAACTGGTACGCTAAGCAGTTGCCCGGCGCGCCGAATGTAGCGTACCAATTACATCCCTCTTTCCCTCACCAGGTGTCGGACTTGTAAGTTTTAAGCTCCATCCGTTCCTGATTGTATATCCCACACAGACAATTGCCAGCAGTGTTCCAAGCTTCTCGATCACCGTCTACATTCTTCACACCGATCGCGATCACTCCCAGCGTGCTAGAGGACGAGTGGCAACACTCGCAGCAACGCGCCGTTACCGTTGTCCCATTTTTCCTACTTTGCAGTGCATGAATCGCTCTGCCAATCTGGTTGCCAACACCGAACACAATCTCGCCTGGCGTATGTGCCCCTCGTTCGTGCTAGGTACGGATTCTCAGAGCCTGATCAAAAACCCGGATTTCTTATTGGGAACGTATCGTGCCCGTGAAACCATTGCGTCAGGGATTGCCAACATGCTTTTGTGCTAGCCACGCTCCGTCCCCCCTTCCTCTTCCACACGGTGAGAGGAAGGAGGGCCAGTTGCCCGCCAACGTTCCCCTCACCATTCTGGCGATACCATGGTCGCGCCTTATCAAAAGCCCAGGTTTTTGATCATACTCTCAGGCTAACATCGTGCAGATCAAACCTTCAATCTGCTCGAGCGACGGTAGGGTTGTCTGTGGCTGAAATGTGCATGGCACCCCTAGTGCATCACCAACGAATAGACCGCTGATCACACCGACAATCTGTTTGTCCCGTTCCAAGGCAGTCTCCTACTTGCAGACACCGGAGATGATTGTACTGTACCACACCGCGACCGGTCAGCAGTGTGCAAAGGGGCTAGTGAAGAGGGAAACACCTCTCTGTTGTTCCCAACTGACACCTACAACTCTGCCAAATTTGCCTTTGGCGAAGCATTTCTTAGTAGTAGAGACCGAATCCAATAATTGCTGTTGATTGGCCTGACCCTATCGTGGAGGAGCACCTGTATGCTACGCTACGGTCTTGCATTTGTCCTCATTACCGGACTCCTTGTTGTTGGCTCGTTGTCGATTGCTCAAGCCGGCACAAAACCAAACCTTCCCGAATATCGAGGCACGCTGGAACAGGCTGTGCAGGCGGCGATTCGCGAGCAGGTGACATTACCGACCGATGCTGCTCTGTTCGTAAATCCGATTGCCGAATACGAGCAATGGTACTTTGGTTCGGTCGGTGTCTTCACTGAGCATACGTTACCGGACATCTATCTCTTCCTGGCAAAACAGCAGCGCGATACGTGGGCAGTGGCTATTGAAGATACCACGCATTTTGCAACTGCCTTGCGAATTATTCCAAGACCATTACTCACGCCTGAGCAGTGGGCTACGCTCACGTCAGATCAACCGATTACGCTCGCAGCCGGTGAAGTGGGGACATTGCAAGATGACCGTGGGTTGACTATGGGGTTGCCCTGGTCGGTCGGCGAGAGTCGGTATTTAACGCAGGGTCCCCATGCGCCGGGCGGATCGACATTGGCAGCGCTCGATTTTGCCGGTTCGCCTGGTGCGCGGGTTCACGCTGCACGTAGTGGGGTTGTCTATCATGCCTGTCCCGGTGCGGCAGATACTTACGTGCGGATCGATCACGGTGGTGGCGTGGAGACTCATTACTATCATCTGGACTCAATCTCTGTTCCGAATGGTCAGTGGGTGAGTCGTTGGGCGCCGATTGGGGTGCAGGGCACGAAGGTGCGCTGCGGTGGTTGGGTGACCGGTGCGCACTTTCAGTTCTGGATCAAAGTGAATGGACAAAACCTGGCAATTGACGGAATTGATATAGGTGGCTGGCGGGTATCCGGCAATTGTATGGTGCGCATTCGCGATGGGTTGAGCCGCTGTGTCAACAGTCTGATTATTAACGAAGGTGCTATTGGTACGGGGTACACCATCGGTCAACCTAGTGATCGGGTTGAGGTGTTTGAGCAGGCTTACAACCGCCATGGTGGAGCGGCGAAGGTTGGTTATCCTGTTGGGCCAGCTCGTTGGCATGGTAACACGAACCGGGTGCTGCTACAGGAGTTTGATGGCGGCGAGCTTGGTGCGCTGTTTATCGTGCTTGACCGCCCGAGCGATGAGCAGGTTCGTGGTACACCAGCTTATATTATTCGTGGTGGAATTTGGTATCACTACAGACACGTCTTAGGGGCGTGGGATTCGTGGCTTGGTCCACCTACAAGCGATGAATACATTAATGCCGATGGTAAACCGCAACAAAACTTTCGTAACGGTATTCTTATTTATCACTCATCGGAAAATGTTGAAGCACGTCCGTGGCCGACACCCGTGGACGGGCAGTGGCGCATCGAGTATCGCAATTATCTTTCCAATCCCTCAAACGTTCAGATGGGACCAACTTGGGTCAGGAATGGAACCCTTTATCCCGTAAATAGCCTGTGCTGGGGTAACGGCTCTCCTCTTGATGGTAAGTGGGGTGTTTGGGCAGATTATTTCACAGTACGGATGAGTGGACGGTTTTACTTCGAGGAGGGCCTGTATCGCTTCCGCGCTCGGGCTGATGATGTCATCAACCTCTACATCAACCAGAACCCGGTGATTCGCGACGAGGATGCCAGTCGGGTGAATGAAGAATACGTGGTTGATCGCTACATCAGTGCAGGCTACCACAATGTATTGGCCGAGTTCACTGAATTAACAGGGCATGCCTGCCTTGAGTTCTCGTGGACGAAATTGCCAGCCCCTGAACCGCCGAGCAATTTGCAGCAGACGGATCGCACCCAAACCAGCATTACTCTCACTTGGCAAGACAACTCCACGGATGAAACCGGCTTCTACATCTACGTTCAGAACGGCAACGATTGGAATCGGATTGCTACGTTGGGGGCGAATACAACCACGCACACTATCACCAGTTTGCAGTGTGGGCAGTCGTATACGTATCAGGTTAGTGCCTATAGCAATGCGGGTGAATCGGCGCCAAGCAATGTCGTAACGGCAACGACGGCGGATTGTCCACCGCAACCGCCGAGCAATTTGCAGCAGACGGATCGCACCCAAACCAGCATTACTCTCACTTGGCAAGACAACTCCACGGATGAAACCGGCTTCTACATCTACGTTCAGAACGGCAACGATTGGAATCGGATTGCTACGTTGGGGGCGAATACAACCACGCACACTATCACCAGTTTGCAGTGTGGGCAGTCGTATACGTATCAGGTTAGTGCCTATAGCAATGCGGGTGAATCGGCGCCAAGCAATGTCGTAACGGCAACGACGGCGGATTGT
>Ga0197142_1004023_pt1 | contig 12054 bp, 8 predicted proteins | sample GBS60_MetaG_FD_148614 | JGI IMG/M metagenome (GOLD analysis project Ga0197142, IMG submission 148614) | Sediment microbial communities from Great Boiling Springs, Gerlach, Nevada, United States - GBS 60_MetaG | ecosystem: Environmental > Aquatic > Thermal springs > Hot (42-90C) > Sediment... | reverse complement strand
GGTAATTACCTACCACAAAGGGCACAAAGTACTTCACAAAGGACACAAAGGGGCAATCAAATCCTTTGTGACCTTTGGGAAGCCTTCGTGTCCTTCGTGGTTTTCTACAGAACGGTGCTACGGTAGGTAGTTACCCCTGGGGCTGAAAATGGCCGCTCTGCCCGGCCCTGAGAGCGTGTCTAAAATTCGCTTGTAGTCAGGCACGGAGCGTAGCGGAGTGCTGTTTGGGGCCTGTGCAACGCCACTCCGCTGCGCTGCGGGGCTCACTACGGGCACTTTCAGGCTTTACGGCCAGGGGCAGGTCTGGTAGTCGGCGCCGATGATCAGGCGAAAGCCAGAGGGAGATTCTCCGTCCTCCTGATAGGTGACCCGCTCGTCCGGAATCCCGAATATCTCCTGCAGATAGTCCACCCCGGTCCCCTTCGCATAGGCCCGGAAAACCACCAGGGTGGTGTGGGGGTAATCCCGGCGATCCGGAACGCCGACGGTAGCGGGAAAGCCCGCGCGGACCAGCCGGTCCACTGCCAGAAGATCCCAATCCGGGTTCGGGGTCCCATTCCACACTTCCACCGGATTGAAGACCCGGTTCAGGCGGGATTCCGGCACCGGAGCCATCGCTTCTGCCAGGACGGGTTCTATCCGTTCCCACTGGGGCAGAAACACCCTTCCGCCGTGGGGAGTGGTCCAGGGCACCACCAGACCCTGTCCAATGTTGTAGAAGCGAACGTTCTCCTCCTTCAGCCGAAGCGCCGCCTGGGCCAGATTCAGAATCTCGGTCAGACCGAGATCCGTGACTACCATCTGACGGACCTGCTCCCATAATTCTGGAACCTGCCGCAGTGCTCCCATACTCCGCGCTTTGCGCCAGATGGCCTGAAGCACCTGTTGCTGGCGACGCTCGCGAGAGAAAACGCTGGTCGTCAGCCGGGAGCGGGCGTACCAGAGCGCGGTCTCCCCGTCCATGTGGTGCATCCCCGGCTCCAGAGTGAGGATCGGATACTCTCCGCTTTCGTCCGGATACGGCCAGTAGTCGCTCAGGCGGCAGTGGACGGGGATGTCTACGCCCCCCAGCGTGTCCACAATGCCGATCAGTCCGTCAAAGTCGGTCCGCACAAAATAGTCGGCGCGGATGCCCAGGTTGTACAGCAGGGTGTCCCGGAGCAGCGCGGTTCCCCCACCCGGATAGCCGTGCGCTTCCCCGTAGTAATCCGCGAAATTGATGCGGCTCATCCAGAACCCGGGGATGTAGACGTACAGGTCCCGGGGGATGGAGATAACGGAAACCGCCGGGCGACCGGTCTGTACGGAGACGACATGGATGGCGTCGGTGTGCCATTCAGACCACCCCGGGCGGCGGTCGCTCCCCAGGACGACGATGTTGATCGCGTCGGAGGCTACCGGAACCGGGGGCACCGGGGTGGGAACGGGGATCGGAGTGGAGAGCACCATCTGCCAGGAAATGCCAGGGGTGGGGAATGGTGACGGGACGACCATGATGGGCGTCGGGGTTGGCGTCGGCGACGGCATCGGCGATGGTGTCGGCGTGGAGGGAGGTGTGCGGGTCACCGTGGGAGTGGCCGTTGGGGGAAGCGGCAGAGTAGCGGTCGGGGTGAAGGGAGACTCTGGGATGGGGGAAGGCCAATGGGGCGAAGGAGAAGCGCCGGCCGCTACTGCCGGGGACGTCTGGTGGACCGTCATTCTGCCCGCTATCGCCACCGCGCCGAACACCAGAAAGGCCACCACAACGAGGGCCCCCATCCCCAAACCACGTACCCCGGAGGGCCGGGGATGAGGAAGCGTTGCGGCTTCTGACTGAGGAGTGCTGGAAACCGGGACGGTCGGGCTTTCTCCCTCGGAGAAGAGAGCGGTGATCCCCTGCCACAGGTCCGTGGAGGTAGAGAGGGGGGCCTCCACGTTGATAAACATGCCTTCCAGCCGATGGCGCAGGTCGTATTTGGGATTCTGGATGCTCATGGCAGTACCCGCGACTCCCGGATAGAAAGGGCTGGCTCAGATACCATACGGCCCGACAGGAGTTCCGCGGCCAGAAGACGATATTGGTTTGCCCCCCGGCTCCTGGGGGCATACCGGTTGATGGGTTTGCCCGCGGTTCCGGTCTCCTTTAAACGGGCATCCACTTCTATGACCGTCTGCAGGACCCGGTGCCCCAGTTGCTGCTGCAATTGCTCCAGAATCAGGGAAGAAAGGCGGATGCGCCGGTCATACATCGTGACCAGGATGCGATAATCCAGGGATGGGTTGGTCCGTTCCCGGACCAATTTGGCCATCCCAATCGTCTGGCGCAACGACCGGGCGGCGTAGTAGTCGCACAGAACGGGGATCACCAGCAGGTCAGCCGCAGTGAGCGCATTCAGGGTCAACGGACCACAGGCAGGAGGACAATCTATCAGGATGACGTCGTACAGGCCGTCCTTCAGCGCGCGAATCTGTTGCTTAAGGAGAAACTCGTAGCCCTTCTGGCGATAAAGGACTTTGTTCACCACCGAGAGGCTCTGGTTGGCCGGGACAATGTCCAGACCGAACGTTCCAGTCTCCCGGCTGGCCCCAACCAGGGAGAGGTGCCCCAGGAGGACTTCGCCGACCGTATAGCGGATGCTCTCCGGCTTCAGCCCCAGAGATAGGGTCAGATGGGCCTGGGGGTCCAGGTCCACAAGGAGGACAATCTGTCCCATCTCCGCCAGACACCCACCCAGCGAGAGGCAGGTGGTGGTTTTGGCCACGCCCCCTTTCAGGTTACTAATTGCAATCACAGTGGTCATCGGGACCCCCGTGAACCCCTGTCGGAAACGAGAGAGTGCCTTTTCCCCGCGAGAGAAGATACGCCATGTGCAACTTGTTTTTCCCAGAGGTATTGGAGCCCTTTGGGGCCTTACACCAGATTGCCCCTCCCCCCTTCCCCTCTCCCCGCTGCCGCTGTGCGGCGCGGGGAAGGGGGAATTGAGAAGGGTTTGAGGCGGGCGGCGGAGCCGCCCGCCTCAAACCCCTCCTTTTCTCCCCCTTCCCCTCCCCGAAATGAGGAGGAGAAGGGGGCCGGGGGGATGAGGAAGGGTCAGAAGCAGCTGGCTACCCATCCATCAGTTGAAGTTGCATATGACGTTATTTCCCAATGGAATTGGGCGTGACGTCATCCCCAATTTTAGCCCATTTTCCAGATGGGGGTGTTACGAGGGTGTTACAGGGGGATTACGCCATCCGGACAGGTTGCGTTCTCCGCCATTCTGGGGTTTAATATGCGGGGATGAAAAAGAATCTGATCGGGCAGAAGTGGCTACTCTGGGGACGGCTGACCGTTCTGGCATTGATACTGGCGACCGTCAGCACGTTCCTGCTTTCCTTCCCCGTGCTCCCTTCGGGCCGCGTGGTCCTGGAAGAGGGAGATGTGGCCCCCCGGGACATTCGCGCACCGCGCCGCATCACCTATGAGAGCGCCATCCGGACTGCCGAGCAGCAACAGCAGGCGGAGGCCGCCGTCCCCCCGGTCTATACGGCGCCGGACCCCAACCTGGCCCGTCAGCAACTGGAGCGGGCGCGCCAGGTGCTGGATTATCTGAGCGCCGTCCGCGCCGACCCCTATGCCACTCCCGCTCAGCGCCGGGCCTGGATTGTGGCTGTGCCCGAATTGAAGGGCCTGCCGCCGGAAATCGCCGACCTGCTTCCCGTCCTCTCCGACGACTCCTGGAACCGGGTGCAACTGGAAGTCCTCAACATTGTTGCGGAGACGATGCGCCAGGGGGTGCGAGAGGACGGCATAGACCAGGCGCGGCAGCATGCCGCCGCACTGGTCGGACTGGACCTCTCCAGCGATGAGGCGTCCGTCACCGCCGCGCTGGCCCAGCGGCTGATCGGCCCCAACTCGTTTTACGATGAGGAGGCTACCCGGCGGGCCCGTCAGGAAGCGCGGGAGGCGGTCCCCCCGGTCATCCGCACATTTGAGGCCAACGAGGTGATCGTGCGGGAGGGGCAGCGGGTCAGCGCCCTGGACCTGGAGGCGCTGCAGGAACTGGGCCTGCAACAACCCCGCACCCGCTGGACGGAGGTCGCTGCCAACGGCATCCTATCCGTACTGGGCGTACTGCTGATGGGGGTCATCCTGGCCCGCTTCCAGCCGGACGTGTTGCAGGAGGGGCGGAAATCGCTTCTGCTGACGCTGCTGCTGGCTCTGTTCCTGGCGCTGGTCCGCCTGATGGTCCCCGACCGAACCGTGCTGCGGTATCTGTTTCCAGCACCGGCGCTGGCGATGCTGGCGACCGCCACGCTGGGCGCCCCCGCAGGTCTGGTCGCCAGTCTGCTGGTGGGGGCCGCGATGGGCCTGGTCGGCGATCACTCCCTGGAACTGGCGACGTACGCGACGGTGGGGGGTGTCACGGCCGCTCTCGCCGTCCGCCATACCGACCGCCCGGCCGTCCTGTTCCGCGCTGGCCTCATCGCCGCCACCGCGACGGTGGGAGTGCTGGCGGCCTTTGCCCTCTTCGCGGTCCACCCGGACCCGCTCTCCTTTGGCCTGGCCCTGGCAGGAGCGATCACGAACGGACTGGTCTCCGCCAGCCTGGCCCTGGCCGGGCTGTTTCTCCTGGGCCCCCTTTTTGACCTGCCCACCACCTTCCGGCTCCTGGAGTTGAGTCGCCCGGACCACCCGCTCCTGCAGCGGCTGCTGCGGGAGGCACCGGGGACGTACCACCACTCACTGATGGTCGCCAGCATGGCCGAACAGGCCGCCGAACGGATTGGCCTCAATCCGCTGCTGGTCCGGGTGGGGGCATACTACCACGATGTTGGCAAAATTGCCCGTCCGTACTTCTTCGCGGAGAACCAGTTAGAGGGCACCAATCCCCACGACCAGTTGGACCCCCACACCAGCGCGCAGGTCATCATCGGGCACGTCCAGGACGGGCTGGAACTGGCCCGCCGCTACCGCCTCCCGCGCTGGATTCGGGCCTTCATCGCCGAACACCACGGCACCAGCCGCGCGGGATTCCAGTATGAGCGGGCGGTGGGACAGGCCGGCGACCCGGCATGGGTCAACGAGGCGGATTTCCGCCATCGGGGCCCCCGTCCCCAGAGCCGGGAGACCGCGCTGGTGATGCTGGCGGACCGGTGCGAGGCTGCCGTCCGCGCCCGTCGCCCGACCACACCGGAGGAACTGGCCCGGGTGGTAGAGGAGATGTTTGGGGAAGTTCTGCAGAGTGGGCAGTTGGACGACTGCCCCATCACGATAAGGGAACTGAACGAGGTGCGAAAGTCCTTTGTATTCACGCTGAAAGGGGTTTCCCATCCCCGTCCGTCGTATCCGAAACCTTCCGCCAACGGATGACCATTCCGTTCCCTTCTCCCGGAGGGCCAGACTTCAGGGAGTGGTTTTGCGGCGGGCGGCTTCGCCGCCCGCCGCAAAACTCATCAGGGGTGTGTCCCAGTTTCGTCGGGCTGGGCCGTCGGCCTTTCCGCCTGGCCGTAAACGGCCAGGCTCAGGCAAAGATGAGGCGCTAAAGCGCCCCTCTCCGCCCTGGCAACTCGTGTTCCTGAAAGGCTACCGAAGGGAGAGGGCGCTTCCAGCGCCCTGTGCAATCTCAGCCAGGCCGTTTACGGCCTGGCCCACCGGGCCCCGACGATTTTGGGACGCACCCCTCATCAGCAGGCGCTTGACAACAAGCGTTTTTCATGGTAAACTCTATTGCAAGAAGATTCTTTATCACAGAGACCGCACGATGTTGCGCTTCCTGGCTGTGACTACCACCACTATGGCTATGGCGATGTCCCCGCTACTCGCCGGGGCGTTCGCGCGCAGGTGGTAGGGCAGGCGGCCAACAACCTGGGTATCCCACAGTAACGCTCCGGCACAGTCCGGAGCGTTTTTTTATTCTGTCGTGTTGCGTGGGCGGCAATAGCCGCTGGAAAGCACCATTCTTGCTCCAGGAGGTTGCAATGACATCTAACAACAAGCCGAAGACGCTGGTGATGAAGTTTGGAGGCACCTCGGTCGGGACGCCCCAGGCAATGCGGCAGGCCGCTGAGATCGTCCGCCAGGCCAAAGTGGACTGGCCGAATCTGGTGGTGGTCACCTCGGCGCTGGCAGGAGTCACCAATTTGTTGCTGGAAAGCGCGGCCCGCGCATCCAGGGGCGACCGTCTCTTCGTTGCCCGGGCCGCTGATCAGTTGCAGCGGATGCACGAAGAGATCATAACTGCCCTGATCCCCAACGAGGATCGGCGCGCGGCCGTTCGGTCCGAGTGTGATGCCTTGCTGGCCGAATTGGACCTGCTATGTCAGGCCATTGCCATTCTCGGTGAGGCTTCCCCCCGCGCATTGGACGCTATCGCCTCCTTAGGCGAAAGAATGAGCGTGCGCGTGCTGGCGGCGGTGATTGAATCGCTGGGAGTGGCCGCGCAATGGGTGGAAGCCACTCGCCTGATTTCCACGGACGAAGCCTTCCAGAACGCTCACCCCAATATGGGAATCACAATCCAGCGATGCCGTCAGGTATTGACGCCGATGCTGGAGGCGGGACAGGTGCCGGTGGTGACCGGTTTCATCGGTGCAACCGAGGATGGCGCGATCACCACCCTGGGACGCGGCGGCAGCGACTACTCGGCGGCCATCCTGGGCGCGGCTCTGAACGCCGACGAGGTCTGGATTTGGACCGATGTGGACGGCGTGCTGACTGCCGACCCTCGCCTGATACCCGAAGCGCGCACCGTGCCCTATCTGACCTATCGCGAGATGGGCGAACTTGCCTATTTCGGTGCCAGGGTCCTGCATCCCAAGACGGTACTGCCCCTCATTGATCAGGGCATCCGATTGCGGATCTGCAATACTTTTAATCCTCAGCATCCGGGTACGTGGCTGGTGAAAAATTCCAGGAATTGTGGCAGTGGAATTATCAAAGCGGTGACCGCCGCCCGCAAGCAGCGATTGATTACGATTGAGGGGCGCGGTATGATAGGGGTGCCGGGCGTCGCATCGCGCGCGTTTCAGACAGTCGCCTCCACCGGGACGAGCGTCTCGCTTATCAGTCAGGCTTCCTCCGAACAATCCATTTGCTTTACTGTTCCCGAAGAGGCCTGTTCGCGTGTACTTCAGGCTCTCCACACAGCCTTTGCTCGCGAACTGAGCGCGCGCGATATTGATCGCATCTGGGCCACCGAAGAGGTCGCGATTGTCACGGTGGTGGGCGAGGGCATGATTCACACACCGGGTGTGGCCGGGCAGGTGTTTAGTGCTCTGGGCGAAAAGAACATCAACGTGATTGCCATTGCTCAGGGATCTTCGGAAGTATCTCTCAGTCTGGTGGTGGCGGCAAGCGATACGGAATCCGCGGTTCGTACCCTGCACAATCTGATTCTCCGCGCTATGTCTAATCACTCGTAACCGTTCGGCCTGTGGCAGCTACCGCTGGATTTCCAATTCGTCGTAATACCGATAGCGTTTGTTTCGGCCAGCGCCCATCGCCCGGACGTAAACGTCCGGGCTCATCGTGCGAAGCCCTTCGGGCTGTTTTTCGCCCCCGAAGGAGGCTTTGCCGATTGAGCCCGACGGTTTACCGTCGGGCGAAGTGGCCGTAACAAACACAGTTGGTATAACGCCGCCTCGCAATGACGACAGGTAGGTAGTTGGCTCTGCGTGCTCTGCGGTCTCTGCGGTAAAGAGACCTTTTTGCAGTGAAGTCACAACGACTTCATCGTGCATCCGCGTGCATCCGTGTCCTGTTTCTGGTAAAATCTATGCCTGGAGGAAGAAAATGACAGAGAGAATCCCCGTTCTCGTGTTGGGCGCGACCGGCAGTGTCGGACAGCGCTTCGTCCAATTACTGGACGGTCACCCCTGGTTCCAGGTCGTCGGACTGGTGGCATCGGACCGTTCGGTCGGGCAAAAGTACGGCGAGGTTTGCCACTGGCTGTTGGCCGATCCGATGCCGGAGTGGGCACGGCAAATGACCGTCCTGCCCGCAGAGCCAGGCGTGGTGGAGGCTCGTATCGCGTTCTCGGCGCTGCCGGCGGAGCAGGCACGCCAGATAGAGCCGCAAATGGCGCGTGCCGGATTGGCCGTCTGTTCCAACGCTTCGGCCTACCGTCAGGAGCCGGACGTCCCCATCCTCCTGCCGGAAGTCAACCCGGAGCACCTGGCGCTGATCCCGCGCCAGCGCCGTGATCGGGGCTGGAAGGGGTGCATCGTCACCAACCCCAACTGTACCAGCACCGGTCTGACCGTTGCCCTGAGTGCCCTCCAGAAGGCCTTTGGGGTAAAGCGGGTCATCGCCGTTTCGCTCCAGGCTCTCTCCGGGGCAGGGTATCCAGGCGTGGCTTCATTGGATATTTTTGACAACATCATCCCCAATATTCGCGGTGAGGAGGAAAAGGTGGAGTGGGAACCGCGCAAAATGTTGGGGAAAATGAACGGCGAGACCCTTGAACTGGCACCTTTCGCCATCTCCGCCCATACGAATCGCGTCGCGGTGGTGGACGGCCACACGGTTTGTGTCAGCGTGGAACTGGAGCGCTTTGAAGGGGTGGAGGCTGCTGCCGAAGTCCTGCGCACCTGCCAGGCGCCGGAGGTCAGCCGGGACCTGCCTTCTGCTCCCCGGCCAGTCATTCTGGTCCGCGACGAATGGGACCGCCCCCAGCCCCGCCTTGACCGTATGGCTGGCAGAGGAATGACCACGGTCGTGGGTCGCCTGCGAGCGGATCCGGTTTTCCATCTGAAATTTGTGGTGCTCTCGCACAACACCATCCGCGGCGCGGCGGGCGGCTCAATTTACAACGCCGAATTGCTGGTCAAGACAGGGCTGGTCCCGTAGGAAACCGGTTCTCCCTGTGAGCGGGAAGGTCAAACGGGAAGGGAACCGGATGGGGGTGAAATGCCGGACGAACCAGTAGAGACCGACGTCCTGATCATTGGTTGCGGCGTTGCCGGGGCGACGGCGGCGCTGTTCCTGGCGCGCGACCGCCAGCGACAGGTGACATTGATCACCCGCGCGACCGACCCCGAGGAGAGCAACACCCGCTACGCGCAGGGGGGGATCGTGGCCCTGGGAGAGGACGACAGCCCCGATCTGCTGGTCCAGGACGTGCTGGCCGCCGGGGCCGGCCTGAGCCTCCCCGCCGCCGTCCGCATCCTGGCGGAGGAGGGGCCCCGGCTGGTGGAGGAGTTACTGATTCGGGAATTGGGTGTCCCTTTTGACCGGGGGCCCGATGGCCGTCTGGCCTATGGCCTGGAGGGGGCCCACTCCCGTCCTCGCATCCTCCACGTCGGCGACGCGACCGGGCGGGCCATCATCGGCGCGCTGGTCGCCGCGCTGCGGGAGTATCCCAACATTCGCCTGGTGACCGGCGCCACCGCGGTGGACCTCATCACCTTCCCCCACCATGCCCGAAATGCCCTCACCGTCTACGACCCCATCACCTGCCACGGCGCCTACGTGCTGGACCGGTCCACGGGACGGGTGCACCGGTACCTCTCCGGAGCGACCGTGCTGGCGACGGGCGGGCTGGGGCGCATCTACCGCTACACTACCAATCCGGAGGGGGCCCGGGGCGACGGTCTGGCGATGGCCTACCGGGCCGGCGCGCGCGTCATCAACGCCGAATACATCCAGTTTCACCCCACTGTCCTGGCCATCCCTGGGGCGGAGGGGTTCCTCATCTCCGAGGCGGTACGGGGGGAAGGGGGACGGTTGCTCACCCCCGACGGCCGTCCGTTTATGCAGAAATATGCCCCGGATTGGGGCGACTTGGCCCCCCGGGACGTGGTCGCGCGGGCCATCCATCAGGAAATGGTGGTCAACGGATACCCCTATGTGTTGCTGGACATCGCCTCCGTCCTCCCGCCGGAGCGGATTCGGGAGCGCTTCCCCACCATCTACGAACGGTGTCGGTTGCTGGGACTGGACATTACGGCCCAGCCCATCCCGGTGGTCCCGGCGGCCCACTACTTCTGCGGCGGCGTCTGGACCGACGAGCGGGGCCGGACGACTATCCGGAATCTCTACGCCGTGGGGGAGGTGGCCTGCACCGGGGTGCACGGGGCCAACCGGCTGGCCTCCACTTCGCTCCTGGAGGGACTGGTCTGGGGACAGCGCGCGGCGCGGGACATCGCCGCGCGGGGGACACTTCCCGTCGTCTCCCCGGAGGAAGTGCCGCCCTGGGAGGAGACCGGGGTGGAGGAGGCGGACCCCGCCCTGATCTGGCGCGACCTGCGGGCCATCCAACACACGATGTGGAACTACGTGGGGCTGGCCCGTTCCGAGCGGCGGCTCACGCGCGCCCTGCGGGACCTCCGCCACCTGAAAGAGGAGATAGATGACTTCTACCGGACCAGCCGGTTGAGCGACGGCCTGGTGGGGTTGCGCCACGCAGTGCAGGCCGCGCTCCTGGTCGCCGAAGCTGCCCATCACAACCGCCAGAGCCGGGGCTGCCATTACCGGGAGCCGTAGCGATTCTCCCTGTCGTGGTGGGCCCGCAGGGGATCATTTTTCGGCGGCGGCCTTTGGCCGCCGCCGAAAAATGATCCATCCCCCCGGAATGACGGACCACCACTCCGTTATGCGCCGGAGACTTCACCCGGAAGCCCCCGCCCGGGGAGCACTCCCACCGAAGCCTGCGGCGAGAGCCGCCTGCCAGTATCCCTTTATACCGCGGGAGTGGGCATCTCCACAATGGCCAGCGCGTCAGCGGGGCACTCCTTCACGCACTGCCCGCAGGCCACGCACTTGAACGGCTCCAGCAGGTCCGGGTGGTAGAACATCGCCAGGTACGGGCAGAAACCAACACACGAGAGACACCCCACACACAGTTGCTTGCGCAACCGGACGATGCCCTGCTTATCCCGATACAGGGCCTGAGTCGGGCAAACCGCGATGCACTCGCCGCACTGGACGCAGAAGGTGGCCTGCAGGGGACCCGAGCCCTCATCCCGAATCACAATGCTGGATTTCGCCGCGTCAGGGGTCTTAAACCAGGTCTCCGCGCAGACCTCCTCGCAGATGTGGCAACCGACGCAGAGTTCAGCGTTATAGGAGAGGACTTTCATGGCAGTTCTCCTTGCGCAGATGGGACTGTTCCGGCGTGCCTGTATCTTACCAGAAAATGCCCCAACAGGCAACTTTTGCAGGACACCTGGGTGCGTCCCAGGTTTGTCGGGCTGGGCCGTTGGCCCTTCCGCCTGGCCGTCAACGGCCAGGCTCAGGCAAAGACGAGGCGCTATTGCGCTTTAACAAATTGTTCCGACAATAGCCGAAGGGGTGTGTCCCAATTTCGTCGGGCTGGGCCGTCGGCCTTTCCGCCTGGCCGTCAACGGCCAGGCTCAGGCAAAGATGAGGCGCTAAAGCGCCCCTCTCCGCCCTGGCGACTCGTGTTCCCGAAAGGCTACCGAAGGGAGAGGGCGCTTCCATCGCCCTGCACAACCTCAGCCAGGCCGTTTACGGCCTGGCCCTCTGGGCCCCGACGATTTTGGGACACACCCAGGACACCTGCTCGCAGTTGTCCCTTTTTGACAGATTCGCCCTTTGGTGCTATACTATAAGTTCACGGGTACGAAGGTAAAATCAACATGTGATATGGTGCGCCAAAGGGGCTGTTGACCCCCTCATCTCCCTCTCCCCATCGCTTCCCTCTGGGGAGGGGAAGGGGTGAGGGTACAACCGAAAGTGCGGATTTTGCCTGAATGCGTTCGCGAGTTATCTCTACAGGGGGAGCGGAATGAGCATCCGGAACACAAATCACAAGAAATCCTACGCCCGAGCGGTCAGTTCACTCAACCTGCCGGCCCTGATAGAGGTCCAACTGAAATCCTACGAGTGGTTTCAGCAGGAGGGCCTCCTGGACCTGTTCACCGAGATTTCGCCCATAGAGAGTTATACGGGCAATCTCCGGTTGCACCTGCCCAGCCGCAAGCCTGAAAGCCAGCAACTGGGGCTCCGGTATCGCTTCGGCAAGCCCCCGCACAAGCAGGAGGAGTGCCTGGAGCGAGACCTCACCTATTCCGTGCCTCTTTACGTGGACATGGCCCTGGAGAACCGGGAGACGGGGGAGATCAGCCGCAGCG
>Ga0197142_1004022_pt1 | contig 12057 bp, 14 predicted proteins | sample GBS60_MetaG_FD_148614 | JGI IMG/M metagenome (GOLD analysis project Ga0197142, IMG submission 148614) | Sediment microbial communities from Great Boiling Springs, Gerlach, Nevada, United States - GBS 60_MetaG | ecosystem: Environmental > Aquatic > Thermal springs > Hot (42-90C) > Sediment... | reverse complement strand
GAGGCCGCTGCGCGCCCGCCCGAGCGACCCGTCCCTCGCTCGCTTCCCTTCCACCGCGGGGTGGAGCAGCGGCAGCTCGTCGGGCTCATAACCCGAAGGTCGTGGGTTCGAATCCCACCCCCGCTACCTGTCTCGCCGCCGGGCCCGGCAGGCCGAGCTCGGGCCCGGTGGCGTGTCGTTCTTCACACCTCGCGGTCAGACCGAGGCATCGGGCCAGTAGCCAAACCGCTGCGACGCTTCAGCGGTGCCCGTTGCTCCCGAACCGCTCCCGCCTTCCCCGCTTGGTGCCCTCAAGCGTTCCATCTCCCTTGAGTCGTCCACGCGACTCCCTGCGGCAGTCTCCGGAGTCATCGCTTGAGGTGCCGGGAAGGTGCCTGCGCTGCGTGATGCGAGCACATCACGGAACCGGGGAAGGAGCGCCGTGAGGATCGCTCCATCGCTCGCCTCGCTGGCTCGTCGGGTGAGGACTAGCTCGGCCTCCTCCGCGCTCAACTCGGTGATCAACGAGAGACCGCCAGTCCCCGCGCCAACAATGACCACCCGGTCACCAACACGCACTACGTGCAACATGCCCGACCCACCGAGCGGCAGCGTCTCAATCACCTCGAGCAGTCCGCTGCTGCCCGCGACTCGGGCCATACGACGGTTGAGGTAGCGCAGCCCTCGAATCGTGCCGTAGGCCCCGGCGATCACCACCACTAACGGGGCGACCATGCTCGCCATGATGTCCCAGGCAGACGGGGCGCTAGCGAACCGATATCCCGACTGCTCCAGCTCGGCATACCCTTGCGCCAGGAAAGCGCTGCCGCCATCGTTTTCGACGATTGGCTCTGGCTTTGGGGCACTCCCCCCGCGCAGGCCCGTCAAGAGCTGCGCAACGAGGAGGCTTGCGACCACCGCGCCACCGAGGAGCAGCCAGCGCAGTGCCCCTGGTGGGCGGAGTATCGTAGCGAGCCGGGTCGGGAACACGCGCGCTCCCTGCCACATCAGGCGCCACCGCTGCTCGCCAGCCGCTTCTCAGGGGAAACGATCTCGACGATCCGAATTGCGAACTTCTCGTCCACCACGACCACTTCGCCACGGGCGATCAGCGTCTTATTGATCGTCAGGTCAACCGGCTCACCGGCTAGGCGATCAAGTTCAATCACCGAACCAGGACGTAACCCGAGGATGTGCTTAATCTGCATCCGCGTCGAGCCGAGCTCGGCCGTCATCTCAACCTCGACATCGCGCAGCAGGTCGATGGGGTAGATTGGGGCGCCGCTCGGCTGGTCAGTGAAAGCCGCAAACGTCGCCTTTTGTACCGGCAGCTCGCTTCCCCGAGTGCCACGGTGCTCGCCTGCACTCAGTCCACCGCGTGCGTCTTGCTCCATTTCGCGTCACCTCCCTCGTCAACCTCTGTCGCCATTACCGACCACTCGTCCGCGCAGAGTCCGGTGATCCGCACGGCAAAGGACTGTCCCCGACGCCCAGGAAAGCCGAGGAAGCACGGCTCGTCCTCCACATACACCCGGAGTGGCCGCGTAACCGGCGCCTGGAACAACACCACGTCACCAGCATCGAGCTCAAGTAACTCCGCGACCGTCAGCACGGTCCGACCGATCTCGACCCGCACCTGAAGCGACACCTCCTGCAGCTGCGCGGCGAGATCGGCAATCGATTCACTGCCAGTCGTCCGACGCGGGTTGGCGAAGAGCACACGGGCATTAAGGCGCGGCATGATCGGCTCGAGCGTCGAGGCCGGGAGCACCACCGTGATAGCGCCCTGCGCATCGAACAGCCGCACGTCGTGGCGTACCAGCAACACGATCTCGCTCGGGAGCATCCCCTGCAGCTGCTGGGCCGACAAGACGACCTCGCAGCGGGACTGCTGGAGCTTGACTACATGCTCCCACGCGCCCACCAACTCGCTGAAGATCCCGTTGCCGACATCCTGCAGTAGCGACAACTCGATCTCGGTGACCGTCACGCTCGTGAAGGACGGACGCTCTTCGCCAGCTCCCCCGAGCATCCGATCGATGAGCCGCGAGGCGATCCCGAAATCCAGTTGCACGATCACGCGGCCAACTAGCGGTTCCAGCTCGGCGAGATAGAGGACCGTCTGCGACGGGAGGTGATCGAGGTAATCTCCGAGCGTCGTCTGTTCGAGCTGGACGAGCTCGACGTGGACGGCCGCGCGCACCTGTGCCGAGAGGTGGTTGCTCACATAGCGGTCGAACGTCTCGTGGATGCTCTGGATCGAACGGATATGGTCCTTGGAGAACTTGTCTGGCCGGCGGAAATCATACGTCACCGGCTTGCGCGAGCCGCTTCTCGCACTCCGACCACCGGTAATCGTGGACGACCGGCTCGGCTTACCCGACATCTGCCCTCCGCTGACTTCACTGGATGACGAACTGCGCCAGATAGACCGCCTTGATCTCGTGATGAGGGAATAGCGGCTGCAGGCGATCTGCCAGCTCTTGCTTGAGCGCCTGCTTCCCTTCCGGCGTTGACACGTCGGCGACCGTCTTGGCGGTCAAGACCATGGTGAGCACGTCTTGAATCGCCGGCCGCAACGGCTCGATTTCCTTTGCGAGGAGCTCCTGCTCGTGCTTCAGTTCTTCGCCTTTCAACCGCTCCGGGTCGACGCCATCGACCGCCAGTTCGATCACGATCTCGGCCTTTAAGTACCGAAAGCCGCCCGGATCGGCGAGGTTGACCACGCGTTCACCCAAGGAGATGGGGAGACCGCGTTCCGGTTTGTCGTGCCCCTTCGGCGGAGCCGCCTCAGCTGGCTGGCCACCGATCGCGACGTTCAACACCACCGGGATACGGACGACGCCGAGCGACGATGCTGCCAGTACACCGAGCACAAGCACGAGCGGCACGACGAACAGGATCCGGCGACCGATCAGTCGCTTCACACTTCTCCCTCTCGCCTATCCCGGTTTCACGGCAACCCGGCGCCGGACGGTGGTCCGGGGACCGGTTGCACGATCACGATATCCACTCGCCGGTTCTTGCGCCGTCCCTCGAGCGTGCTGTTGTCAGCTCGCGGACGATACTGCCCGTGACCCACAGCCGAGAGCCGCTCGGGCGGGAGGCCGGACACGTCGGTGAGATACCGCACCGCCGAGACTGCGCGCATCACCGAAAGCTCCCAATTGTCCGGGTACGCCCCGGCCGGTGGGGGCACATTGTCGGTATGCCCCTCCACTCGCACCTGGTTCGGCAAGGCCGCCAAAATTGCCGCGATCCCATCGAGAACACGAGCCGCCTCTGGCCGGAGCTGCGCCTGGCCGGGGGGAAACAGCAAGGCATCGGACAAATGAATGACGATCCCCTCGTACGTTAACTCCACCTCAGCCGATTCGCGGTCGAGACCGAGTCGCGTCAGCAGTGCCATCATCTCGGCCCGCACCCCGAGATACGCGGCAAACCGCGGATCCTGCTCCAAAGGCGTCGCGATCCGCCGTGCCGGAGCCGCACCCTCGAGGACGTCGAGGTTGAACGCGGCGCGCAGTGAGGAGCTGACCCGCTGGAACTTCTCGAGGTCAGCGCGCGAGATCGAGTACATCACCACGAAGAAGACGAGCAGCAGCGTGATCAGGTCAGCATAGGTGATCAGCCACCGTTCGTGGTTCTCGTGCTCGTGTTCCTGGTGCCGAGCTCGCCTGGCCATGCGGGTCTACTCACCTCCGGGCGCCATCGCTCTGGCACCGATCTGCACTGCTCCCTCCTTCGGCGCGCGCGCAGCCCGTGCCGCCGGCGGGAGCAAGACGATGAGCTTCTCGCGAAGCATGCGCGGGTTCTCACCAGCCTGGATGCCAAGGATCCCCTCGATGATGAGCTGGCGCTCCTCCACTTCCTCCTTACTTCGCAGTTTCAACTTGTTGCCGATCGGCAACCAGAGCAGATTCGCTGAGGCCACCCCATACAGCGTCGCCAGGAAGGCAACCGCGATGGCCGGACCCAAGTGATCTGGGTTCTCAAGGCTGCTCAGCACGTGCACGAGCCCCATCACCGTCCCAATAATCCCCATCGTCGGCGCGAACCCTCCCATGGTGGTAAACATGCTGTAGGCGCGCTGGTGGCGGGCCGCCATCGCTTCAACATCGGCATGCAAGATCTGCTGTGTCAGCTCAGGATCGGTACCATCGACCACCAGCATCACTGCACGCTTGAGGAACGGGTCTTCGAGCGGATAGTTCTCCAGCGCAAGCAAGCCGTCGCGGCGGGCGGTTTCGGCGAGCTTGACCAGCTCCTCCACGAGTTCAAGTCTCCGGTCAGGAGGCGTCATCATTGCCCGAACCATCAGCTTTGGTATGGCGAGTATGTCGCTGAGAGCGTAACTGGTCATCGTCGCACCGATGGTGCCGCCGAAAACGATCATCGCTGCCGTGATGCCAACGAGCGACTCCAGATGACCGCCTTCCATCAGGAAGGCCACGATCAGCGCAACGAACCCGACGACGATGCCGACCAGCGTCGCGATATCCATATCGCTTCTTCCTCACTCGACGTCCGAAAGCGTCACCTGCCCCGACCGGACCTCTGCACCGGTCACCGGGGCGAGCACTGCCCGGCGATAAGCGACCACCCGCCGCACGATCTCGTCGACCGGCTCGCGGACCATGAGCCGCCTCTTGGTCACGAGCACGAGCACCGTTTCCGGCACAGACTCAATCGACTCGATCAGTTCCGCATTGACCACCATTTCCTCACCGTCCAAACGGGTGACAGCGATCATCACCGACCTCCGGCCTGTCCCCACACGGAAGACAGGAGTCTCCCATCGGAATGACCCCAGTGCCACCCCGTCATCAGTCCTGACCACGTGAGTACAGTCGCCTCAGCCGCGACCCGGACAGGCGCCCTACTGCCTCGGTACTGCTGTACCCGGCCGAGCCGGGACGCACCGCGCATGCCGGCTGTCCGGATCCCCGTATACAGTGCCACAGCGGGAAGACAGAGCTGCCGGCTTACGGCCGGGTCAGCAGGTGTGTGCTGGGATGCACATGGGCATCGAGCATACATGGTGTCACGCACCGACCACCTCCGGCCGGTTCCCGACCTGGGCGTACCGCCAGCTGCGCTGCCTCGGTCTGATGTGCACAGCGCTCGTCGTCTCGGCATGCGGAATGAGCGCCACCATCGGAAGCACCAGGATCGACGTCCAAAGCAGCCCGCCAGGCGGCCAATCGAGCCCGCTCGCCGCCGGGCTCGAACTCGTCTTCCTCCTGACACTGCTCAGTCTGCTGCCAGCTCTCCTGATGGTGATGACCTCCTTTACCCGCATCGTCATCGTGCTCTCGTTCGTCCGGAACGCGATCGGCATCCCCCAGCTTCCACCCAACCAGGTCGTGATCGGCCTCGCGTTGTTTCTGACGGTCTTCGTGATGGCGCCGGTCTGGCAGGAGATGAACCGAACGGCACTGCAACCGTACCTCGCTGGCGAAATCGACCAGCGTACCGCCCTCGACCGCGGGCTCGTCCCCCTGCGCCAGTTCATGTTCAAGCAGGCGCGAGAGAAGGACATCGCCCTATTCATGAATCTCGGCAACTTGCCCCGCCCGCGTAACCCCGATGATGTGCCGACCTGGGTACTGGTTCCAGCATTCATCCTCAGCGAGCTCAAGACGGCGTTCATGATGGGTTTCGTCCTCTTCATCCCCTTTCTCATCATCGACCTCATTGTCTCCAGCACGCTGATGGCCATGGGGATGATCATGGTTCCGCCAGTGATCGTCTCGCTCCCCTTCAAGGTGCTCCTGTTCGTGATGGTCGATGGCTGGGACCTCCTCGTGCGGTCACTCGTCACCAGCTTCGCCTGAGAGGGGGGACCATGAACGAGCTGATGCTGCTGGAACTGAGCCGCGCCGCGATCACCACGCTTTTGCTGGTACTCTTTCCCCTCCTCGCCGCAATCTTGGTCGTCGGTCTACTGGTGAGCGTCGCTCAGGCCGTGACCCAGGTTAACGAGCAGACGCTCGTCTTCATCCCAAAAATCGTGGTCGCATTCCTGGTCGTGCTCTTCGCTGGTTCGTGGATGGCGCGGCAGTTAACGGCCTTCACGATCGAAGTGCTGGCCCTCCTGCCGCTGTTGCGGCAGTGATCGGGAACGGGGGATCGCACCGATGATCATCGATTCTCCGCTCGTCCCCAGCTCGATGGCGGTGCTCATCCTGATGTCGGTGCGCATCGGCCTCGTCATCACCTTGATCCCCGGTCTGAGCGGCCGCTCGGTACCGACTCAGGCCAAGGTCGCCCTCACGCTGCTCCTCGCGCTGATGCTCAGTCCCTTCGTTCGGGCCGATGCGGTTGCGCTCAGCCAGGTTGATCGGTTCCTGCTGGCGCTGGCGCAGGAATGTCTTATCGGCCTGGCACTGGGTCTGGCGGTCTCCATGACCTTCTCCGCTATCGAGATGGCAGCCAGCATCATCAGCTTCCAACTGGGGTTCAGTCTGGCGAACGTGTTCAACCCCAGTTTGAATCTCCAGGGAACCGCCCTGAGCACCCTGTACCTTGTTCTGGCTGCCCTGCTCCTGTTCCTCACCAATGGGCACCACCTGCTGCTGCTTGCCCTCCAGCGCAGTTTCGAGACCATTCCGCTGGGTGGGGTACGCCTCTCGCCCCGAGCGGACGCGGCAGTGCTCGAACTGAGTGCGCTCATGTTTGCCGACGCTCTGCGCATCGGCCTACCCATTGCGGGCACGCTCCTCGTCGCCGACGTCGCACTGGGCATCCTCAACCGGATGGTGCCGCAGATGAGCGTCTTTTTCGTAGGGTTGCCGGCCAAGATCTTCGCCGGCGTCCTCCTCCTCGCCCTGACACTCCCCTTCCTGCTGCGTGTCCTTTCCGACGTGGTCACCCGGCAGCTCGGCGAGACGATGCTGCGGATGCTCCAGGTTTTGCAGTAGGGTTGCCATGGCGAGCGAGCGGACCGAACGAGCGACACCACGCCGCCGACAGGAAGCCCGCAAGCAGGGCCAAGTAGCCCGCAGCAACGATTTGACCTCGGCCCTGGGGCTGCTCGCCTTCGGCCTGTTTCTGCCGTGGTACGGCTCCTACGCTTTCCACCGCCTCGGCCGCTACCTGGAGGCAGCCTTCGGCCAACTCCCACGCGGCGAACTCACGACGCTCGAACTGATCCGGATCGGCGGATCAGCCGGTTCGGTCTTCCTCGAAATCACGTTGCCACTGCTCGGACTGATGCTCGTCGTCGGGGTTGGGAGCACGCTGGCGCAGGTTGGCGTCGTCTTCGCGCCAGCGGCGCTCAAGCCTGACCTCAAGCGCATCGACCCGTTCACGGGCTTCCAACGGATCCTCTCGCGACGCGGCGCCTTCGAGACGGCAAAAGCGGTGGGGAAGATCGTGGTGGTCGGTCTGGTGACCTACCCGCTCGTCCGTGCCGATCTGGCGCTGTTCGCGAGTCTGACTGGTGCCGACCCGCTGGTCATCGGCCAAGCGATCGGGCAATCGATCCGTGACCTCGGCCTGCGTGCTGGAGCGGTCTTCCTTGCGCTCTCGCTGCTCGACTACGGGTTCCAGCGCTGGGATCTCGAGCAGCGGCTGCGGATGACCCGCCAGGAGCTGAAAGACGAGCTGAAGCAGACAGAGGGCGATCCGGAGATCAGAGCACGCATCCGCCGTCTCCAGCGCCGTTACGCCCAGCAGCGGATGATGGCCCAAGTACCGAAGGCAACGGTGGTCGTCACCAACCCGTTACACCTGGCGGTCGCTCTCCGGTACGAGGCACGAGAGATGCGGGCTCCAACCGTGGTGGCGAAGGGAGCTGGTCACTTGGCCGAGCAGATCAAGGCACTCGCTCGGCGGCACGCCGTTCCGGTCATCGAGCACCGCACGTTGGCGCAGGCACTCTATCGGACGGTCGAGATCGGTCAGGAGATCCCGGTGGGGCTCTATGAGGCGGTCGCCGACGTGATCGCCTACGTCTACCGGCTCCGTACGCGCTAGCGAGCCGGAGGGGGAACAGGATGTCGGCCGGACCGGACCAAGCGACGGTCGTCGGACTGAAGCGACTAATCCGTTACAGCGACGTGATGCTCGCCGCCGGGGTGGTAGGCATCGTCGCGATCATGATCATCCCGGTGCCGACAAACCTCCTCGACGTGCTGATCACGACCAACATCGCTGCTGCGATCACGATTTTGCTCGTCTCTCTCTATGTGCAGGAACCGCTCGACTTCTCGGCTTTCCCCTCAGTCTTGTTGCTCGCCACGCTGTACCGGTTGGCGCTGAACATCACGTCCACCCGCTTGATCCTGCTTGAGGGAGACGCTGGCGAGGTGATCCGCTCGTTCGGCACCTTCGTGGTCGGGGGGAACTACGTGGTCGGCATCATCGTCTTTTTGATCCTGGTAGTGATCCAGTTCGTCGTCATCACCAACGGTGCCGGCCGAGTGGCCGAGGTAGCTGCGCGCTTCACGCTCGATGCGATGCCCGGCAAGCAGATGAGCATCGATGCCGATCTCAACGCCGGGCTGATCAGCGAGGACGAGGCACGTCGGCGTCGTGAAGAGATCGGCCGGGAGGCTGACTTCTACGGCGCTATGGACGGTGCCAGCAAGTTCGTCAAGGGTGACGCGATCGCTGGTATCGTGATCATTGCGGTCAATATCGTCGGTGGCATCGCCATCGGCACCCTGCAGCGCGGGATGGCGCTCGGTGACGCACTACAGACCTATGCCTTACTGACTGTCGGTGATGGACTGGTCTCGCAGATCCCGGCGCTGCTCATCTCCACGGCCACCGGCATTATCGTCACAAGGAGCGCCGCAGATACGAACCTTGGACTCGATGTCGCTCGGCAGATTCTCAGTACGCCGCGTGCTCTGGCGATCGGCGGCGTGCTGCTTGCAGTCCTCGGTCTAGCACCGGGCTTGCCCAAGTTGCCCTTCTTCATCGGTGCCGCTGCGCTTTTGTCGACCAGCCAGCTCCTTCGCCGGCCACCGTCTCCTTTAACGAGCACCACGACCGCACCCGCCGTCGAGCCGGAAGACTCGCTCCCTGAACTCGTGAGCGTCGACCCGCTCGAGCTGGAAATCGGCTATAGCCTGATTCCGCTCGTTGACCAGACAGCCGGCGGTCAGCTCCTGCGGCGCATCACCCTCTTGCGCAAGCAGATCGCCCAGGAGCTGGGCATCGTCGTCCCGACCATCCGGATCCGCGACAACCTGCGCCTACAGCCGAACGAGTACCGTGTGCTGCTGCGCGGCGTGCGGGTGGGACAGGGTGAGATCTATCCAGACCGCTTGATGGTGATGAGCCCGGCAGGCGGTCCGCCACAGATCGACGGGATCCAGAGCAAGGAACCGGCCTTCGGCCTACCAGCCGTCTGGGTGCAGGACTCCCTGCGCATCGCCGCTGAGATGCACGGGTATACGGTGGTCGATGCGGCGTCGGTCATCACCACTCACCTTAGCGAGGTGATCCGCAGCCACGCGGCCGAACTCTTGCGCCGGCAGGACGTCCAGCGACTGCTCGATCTCGTGCGGCAAGGCCACCCGGTGGTCGTCGATGAGTTGATCCCCCACCTCCTTTCCCTGAGCGAAGTCCACCAGGTTCTGCAGCACCTGTTGAGCGAGGGGATCCCGATTCGGGATCTGGTCACCATCCTCGAATCACTCGGAAACCATGCCCGCAGGGTGCGCAACGTGGCTTTGCTTGCCGAGTACGCGCGGGTGGCGCTGGCACCGGTGATCACCCAGCGGTACGTCGAGGCAGACGGAAGCCTGTACGCGCTTACGCTGCATCCCGAGCTCAGCGCCGAATTGGAAGAGGCCGTCCACCATACGGATGACGGGCCACAGCTTGTGGTCAGTCCAGACCGTCTCCAGCGGTTGGTCGCCAATCTGGCTCACGAGATGGAGCGGATGGCCGGACTGGGACACCAGCCAGTGTTGCTGGTACCCGGCACGATCCGGCTGGGCGTCAGCCGGCTGCTACGCCGCTCGCTCCCAAACCTCGCGGTGCTCGCCTTCCAGGAAGTGGTACACGGTGTACAGATCCACGTCCAGGGATCGTTGAAGGGGTGATGCAGTGTCACAGACGTACCGTGCTGCGACCGTCCAGGAAGCGATCCGCCTCGCCAAGGCAGAGCTTGGGCCCGATGCCCTCATTCTCGACGTGCGCCGAGTCAGCCCTCTGGTTCCCGGACACAGCCGGGAAGGAACGGTCGAGATCAGCGCCGTCGCCGCGTCTTCACCGGACGGACGCCTCGGGCCCAACGGGTTCCCACCGGTCGCGCGTCCCAATGAATCAGTCACCTCTCCCCAACCGGCAGCAGCGGCGTACCACGCGCTCAAGCGTCACGGGCTCAGCCCGGCTCTGGCCGACCGGCTGGCGCGCACCTACGAGGCGAGCCGGACGTTCACGCCCCAGGAGCGGCGCGCTGCGCTCGCGGCGGTCATTGGCCGGCGCTTCGCCTTCACCACACTCCGGCCAGAGGGACAACCGGCCATTATCGCGCTGATCGGCCCGACTGGGGTCGGCAAGACGACCTCGATTGTGAAACTGGCCTGCCAGTGCCGCGCACAGGGACTCCGCGTCGCGTTGCTCGGGCTGGACCCTAACCCGGTGACCGGGAGCCTCCTGCTCGCCTGGGCAACTCACCTAGACCTCCCGTGCGCTATAGTGAGCACACGGCAGGAGCTGGCCCAGGCCATCGCCACGGCCAAGCGGGCTGCGATGATCCTCATCGATACCCCGGGCTGCAACCCCTACGAACCGACCCAGCTCAAGCAGCTCCGGGACGAGCTCGGCTCCCGCGACCCCATCGCTTGTTGCCTGACCCTGGCGGTAACCGGTGACACCAGCGAACTTATCGACATTGGTCGTCGCTTTCTGCGCTTGAACCCGACCGCTCTCTTGCTGACCAAGCTCGACGAAACCAGACGTGCCGCAACCGCTCTGGCGCTCGCCGAGCAGCTGCGCCTGCCGTTGGCTGGGCTGGCGACAGGGTCACAGGTACCGGATGACCTCGTGCCCGCGAGTCCCGCTGCCCTGGCAGAACTGGTGGCCTGGACACTCAGTCATGACCTGCGGCGGTCAGCGGCGGCGATAGGACTGACGACTGCCCGCAGATAGTACCTCCCGACCGCACCACCTCGGACCAGCGGGTATCCAGCCGTGGCGCGATTGGCCGCTATGCTGGTCTCCGTCGGAAGGCGTTGATCGAGGGGTCGATTTTGTCAGGGCCGATACCCAGGGGATCCGCGATGAACCGCATCCAGCCGACACCGACGCAGCCCGACGAGTCCAGCGCCGATCCATCCACCGGTCGCCCGCTCATCATGTTGATCGGACTCACAGTATTTCTGGCCACCTATGTCCTCGGAATCCTCCGTCAGCAGCCATTCGTCTGGGTGGCTGCGAGTAGTGCGCTGGGCCTGCTGGTCATGGTCGGCGCTGGACTCCTCATCGAGCGGATCATGGGCTCCTCGGTGCACGCGGAGGCGTTGGCGGAGGACGGACCGGCAGCCACGTACACCCCCACCCCACCGATTCCGACGAGCGAGCCCCGAGTCCACAGTCAGAGTGCGTCGATGATCCCGGACACTGGAGATGACTGATGGCGGCGCTGCCATCGACCAATCTCGACCAGCCCGCCCCACTGTGGCAGCGCTACTTGGGCGAGCACGATCCGGAGAGCCGGGAGCAGCTCATCAAGCAGTATGCGCCGCTGGTCAAGTACGTCGTCGACCGTCTCAGGATCTCGCTGCCACCCAGCCTGGAACGGGACGATTTGCTCGGCTACGGCACCGTCGGCCTGATCGAGGCGATCGACCGCTTCGACCCATCGCGGGGCGTCAAGTTCGAGACCTACGCCGCTCTCCGCATCCGCGGCGCGATCCTCGATGCCCTGCGGACACTCGACATCGTGCCCCGAGCGGCGCGCCACCGGGCTCGCCAGATCGAGCAGGCGACGCGAGAACTATTCGCTGCATCTGGCCGCATGCCAACTGAGGCCGAGCTCGCCGAGTACCTGGGACTCAGCCTGAACGAGCTCCACCAAGTCATCCAGGACGCAGCCTGCCTGTTCCTCCCTCTCGA
>Ga0197142_1004021_pt1 | contig 12057 bp, 11 predicted proteins | sample GBS60_MetaG_FD_148614 | JGI IMG/M metagenome (GOLD analysis project Ga0197142, IMG submission 148614) | Sediment microbial communities from Great Boiling Springs, Gerlach, Nevada, United States - GBS 60_MetaG | ecosystem: Environmental > Aquatic > Thermal springs > Hot (42-90C) > Sediment... | reverse complement strand
CGCAACCTGGTGACGGCGTGCCGGCCGTGTAACCTGATCAAGGGCCGGCACGTGTTCAGGAACTTCGACGAAGCCAAAGCCTACGTGCTGCAACGCAGGGAAGAGCTGCGCAAGGAGTGGGAGGCTCGCATGGCCCGGCTGAAGGGCCACAAAGCGGCGGCGCCGAGCGCCGGGTAAGCGGGTTAGTCCAGACCGCACCCGGACTGACGCCCGGCCCGCGGCTGTAGCATAACCTTTGATGCTGACACGAAGAGGATTCCTGGCGGCAACGTCCGCCGCGGTTGCCCCGCGCGAGCGGCGCCCGAACTTACTGTTCCTGATTTCCGACGACCACGCGGGGCACGTCCTCGGGGTGGACGGCGATCGCCTGGCCCGCACCCCGAACTTGGACCGGCTGGCGCGCGATGGCGTCCGTTTCGCGCGCCATTATTGCAACTCGCCGGTTTCGACGCCTTCGCGACAGTCCTTCCTGACCGGGCAGATGCCCCATTCGGTCGGCGTGACTGTGCTGCGAACGGCGCTGGAAGAAGGCAAGCCGACGCTGGCGCGGCAGTTGCGGACGGCCGGGTACCGCACGGCGGTTTTCGGCAAGATGCACTTCAATCGCCCGGCTGCGCCAGGGCTGCACGGTTTCGATGTAGCCATGACGGAAGACGCGGCGAGAAAGGCCTGGCAGGCCGACGTGCGCCCCAGGCCTGTGCCGCCCGACATCCGGACCAAGCCGCCCTGGCGACCTTTCAAGGACCCCGCCCGCATCTGGCTGAACGCCGACAAGCTGCCTTACCCGCGCTACTACGAGGACATGCTCGGCACTTACATTGCGCGCCGGGCGGCGAAGTTTCTGGAGGAAAGCAAGGATACGCCGTTTGCGCTTTGGGTAAGTTTCCACGAGCCCCATTCCCCCTTTGACTTTCCCGTCGAGGATCGGGACCTGTTCGATCCCGCCCGTTTCACTCCGCCGCGCGTCGGACCGGAGGACGCCTGGCAAATTCCGCTGATTTTCCGGGACCTGACCGAGCAAGACAAAAAGGGGATTATTGCCGCCTATTACACGTCGGTGGCCTACCTGGATCGTAACATCGGGGTGGTCCTGGACAAGCTTCGGGAGCTGGGACTGGAACGGAACACGCTGGTGATTTACATGAGCGACAACGGCTACTGTCTGGGCCACCACGGGCGTTTTGAGAAACATTGCAGTTATGAGCCGGCCATTCGTATCCCGTTGGTCATGAGTTGGCCGGGGCGGGTCCGGCCCGGGGTCGTGAGAGACCTGACCGAGGCGGTGGACCTGGCGCCGACGGTGCTGGATCTGCTCGGCCTGGAGCCGTTGCCCGTACAACACGGCCGCAGCCTGCGGCCTTACCTGGAAGGGGGGCGCCCGGCGCGCCGGCGGGAGTATATCTTCAGCGAGTATCTGGAGAACGAGGAGGCTTGCGTGCGGACCGAGCGCTTCAAGCTGGTGTTCTGCTCGGGCCGCCGGGAGCGGCAGGACGGCTACAAGACGGATAACCCGACCCCCGGGCGGTGGACGCGGCTTTACGATCTCGAGAAGGACCCGGGCGAGTTTCACGACGTGTCAGGCAAACATCCGGAGGCGGTCCGGCGCCTGATGAGCTTGATGCTGGAGTGCTTCCGCCGGACCCACCCCGAGGCGCGACGGGAACCGGCCGGGCTTTCCGTACCGGAGGCGCTGGAATTCTACCTGCGGCCCAGGGACGCCTGAAGTGGTCGCCGGTTTGCGTTAGTGTGGAAACCATGGCCGAGATTCTGTACCGCAATCGTCGTGCTTTCCGCCTGGACAATGGCGAGCTGAGGGTGACCGTGCTGGTGGAAGGCGGCCACGTGGCCGAGATCTTCGATCATGCCTCGGGCGTGAATCCCCTGTGGACCCCGCCCTGGCCTTCCATCGAGCCCTCGCGCTACGATCCCGACCTGCATCCCGAGTACGGCCGGAATGCGGAAAGCAAGCTGCTGGCCGGCATCATGGGACACAACCTGTGCCTCGATATCTTCGGACCGCCCACCGAAGAGGAAGCTGCGGCCGGGCTGCCGGTGCACGGGGAGGCCTCGGTGGCGCCGTACCGGATCGAAGGAGAAGGCGACCAACTGAGGGCCGAAGCGGAACTGGAGGAGGCGCGGCTCCGGGTGGCCAGGACGATCCGGCTGGCGCCGGGGAGCCGCGTGGTCGAGTTTACAGAAGCAGTCGAAAATGTTTCGGCCACGGACCGCCCGGTGGGCTGGACCGAGCACGTGACGCTGGGGCCGCCTTTTTTGGCCAAGGGCCAGACCCTGTTCCGCGCCACGGCCACGCGGTCCAAAGTTTTCGAATCCGACTTCAGCCAGGGCAAGGGGCGCCTGAAGATCGGGGCGGAGTTCGACTGGCCGTGGGCGCCGTGCGTGGACGGCGGCGTGGCGGACCTGCGCGTGTTCACCGAGGCGCCCGAGTCGGGCGAGTTCACCACGCACCTGATGGACCCGGGGAGGGAGCACGCGTGGTTTGTCGCCTGGTCGCCCGCCGCGCGCCTGGCCTTTGGTTACGTATGGCGGCAAGCCGACTTCCCGTGGATGGGGATCTGGGAGGAGAACTACTGCCGGCCAAGCCCGCCCTGGAACGGCCAGACCCTGACGCGTGGCATGGAGTTCGGGGTGTCGCCGATGCCGGAGAACCGGCGCCAGATGATCGCGCGTCGCGAGATGTTCGGCGTCCCGGCTTTCCGCTGGATTCCGGCGCGCCGCCGGATCGAGGTCCGATATGCCGCGTTCTTGTTCCCCGCGGCGGCCGTGCCGGAGGAGGTCGCCTGGGACGGGCGCGGCGTGGTAGAGTTAAGGTGAGCGACGCAGGCCGGGTTGACGGTGGCGACAGCCCGTGCCTACAATGAAGTGAACCAAGGAGGACCCATGCTCCGCTCCATCGGCCTGCCCGAGCTTCTCATCATTTTGGGCGTTGCCGTTCTGTTGTTCGGCGGCAAGAAGATTCCGGAAGTCGCCAAGGGCTTGGGCGAAGGCATCCGCAATTTCAAGACTGCGTTGAAGGGCGAGGACAAGCCGGAGGAGAAAAAGCAGGCCTGAGCTGCGGTCCATCGCCCTTCTCCAGCGGCTCACATACGGGAGGTGCACAAAAAACCCCGCGCCCCGGCGGGCGCGGGGTTTGCGTTTTTCAAAGGCTCTCGTTCCCGTTACTTCTTCTTGGGGGGAACGATTGCGTCCCGGACAGCTTTGGCCACCCGGAATTTGACCACCTTCTTGGCCGGGATCTTGATGGTCTCACCGGTGGCGGGGTTGCGCCCGATGCGGGCCTTGCGCTCGGCGCGGACCAGCTTGCCGATGCCCGGCAGCACGAAGAGGCCGTTCTTTTTGGTTTCGCGGACGGCAATCGAGGCCAAGGTGTCCAGAAACTGCTTGGCGACCTTGTTGGGGACCTCGCACGTGGTGGCGATTTCCCGGACCAGTTGCGTTTGCGTCATCCTCTTGGCTTCAGCCATATACCTCCTTCACGATTCTCCCGATTGAACCGGCCCGGCGGCGTCTCGAGGGAGGCCTGCGCGGGCCAATAGCATCAAATCGCTTCAATGATAAGGAAAGTTTGCGCGGAAGTAAAGAGAAAAATGCACGGAAAGCCCATTTTTAGGGCTTTTGGCGCTAACCTGGATGCGCGGACGCCTGCGTTGTGGGCTCGCAAACCTCAGCGCGCACGGCTTGCCGCGACGGGCGCGGCTTTCGTCGAGGATTCCGGCGGGGCGGCGTCGGGGGCGGTGCGGACCAGGCCCAGAACGCGGCGCAGCTCCGTCTCCAGGCGGTCCGCGATTTCCGGGTTATCGCGCAGGAACTGGCGCGCGTTCTCGCGGCCCTGGCCAATGCGCTCGCCCTGGAAGCTATACCACGAGCCGCTTTTCTCGACGAGATTGTGGGCCACGCCCAGATCAATCAAGTCGCCCTCTCGCGAAATACCCTGGCCGTAGAGGATGTCGAATTCGGCCTCGCGGAAGGGAGCGGCGAGTTTGTTCTTGACCACTTTGACCTTGGTCCGGCTGCCGACCACGGTCTCGCCTTCCTTGATGGCGGCCACGCGACGAATATCCACCCGGACGCTGGCGTAGAATTTCAGGGCTCGCCCGCCGGTGGTGGTTTCCGGGTTGCCGAACATTACGCCGATCTTTTCCCGGATCTGGTTGATGAAGATCAGGCAGGTATTGGATTTGGAGACGATGCCGGTAAGCTTGCGCAGCGCCTGCGACATCAGACGAGCCTGCACGCCTACGTAGGCCTCGCCCATTTCGCCGTCCAGCTCGGCTTTGGGGACCAGGGCGGCGACCGAGTCAATCACCAGCACGTCAATCGAGCCGGAATTGATAAGGGCGCTGGTGATTTCCAGAGCCTGTTCGGCGTAGTCGGGCTGGGAGACCAGCAGATTGTCCACGTCCACGCCGAGCTGGCGGGCGTAAATGGGGTCCAGCGCGTGCTCGACGTCAATGAAGGCAGCCATTCCGCCTGCTTTTTGGGCGCTGGCCACCACATGCAGGGCGATGGTGGTCTTCCCGGAGGCCTCGGGGCCGAAAATTTCGCTGATGCGGCCGCGGGGGAAGCCGCCGATGCCCAGGGCGGCATCGAGCGAGATCGAGCCTGAGGGGATGACCGAGACGGGCACGATGGCCTCCCGGGACCCCAGACGTACGATGGACCCCTTGCCGAACTGTTTCTCGATCTGGCTCAGGGTCAGGTTGAGCGCGCGGGCGCGGTCCTTTTCATCCATGAGCAATCCTCTCCGCTCGTTGCCGAGCCGGGCAACAAAGAAATTATAGCGGTTGCAAGAATGCGCGGGGCGCTACAGCCGTGGAGCGTAGTAACCCTTGCGGGCGCGCACGACGAGATCGCGTCGGCCTTTGACGCGGACGTCCACACTTTGGTAGCGCCCGTCGGTTCGCAGCGGCTCCGGACGGTAAAAGATGTTGTACTGGTGCCGCAGCTCGTTGGCGATGTTCTCGAAAGATTGGGCGAGGTCCTCAACTTTGAAGGGAAACAGGGCCAGGCCGCCCGTCTGGGAGGCCAGGTACCGGAGGACCTTGTCTCCGTCGGTGTCCGTGCGGGTGATGTTGGTGGAGATGGTGTAGATGACCACGTCGGCCTTCTGGGCCATTTCCAGGGCCTGTTCGCGGGTGGAGCGACTCTGGTTATCCTCGCCGTCGCTCAGCACGACCAGCGCCCGGCGGAACTTGTGTCGCGGCTGCTCCTGGGCGAGCTTGTCGCGGCAGGCGAAATAAATGGCGTCGTACATGGAGGTGCCGCCGCCGGGCCGCAGCTCGCGGATGGCGGCCGCCAGCCGCTCGGGGTCGTCAGTCATGTCGGCAACCAGCTCGACGTTGGTATCGAAGCTGATGACCAGCGCCTTGTCGTAGCGCGGGCGCATGACGCTGTTGAGGAACTCGATGGCGGCCTCCTGAATGAAGCGGAAGCGAGGCCGGATGCTGTTGCTGGTATCCAGCAGGAGCGCGATGCGCAGGGGCAGGTCGGATTCGGCCGTGAACTCGAGGATCTTCTGGGGTCGCTTGTCCTCGTAAATCTCGAAATCGTCCTTGCTGAGGTTGGTAATGAATCGTCCTTTGCGATCGGTGACGGTGAAGAGAATGTTGACGCGGGTGACGTCGAGGATGATGCGGGTCTTTTCGTCGTCCAGTTGGACAGGTTGCGAGCCGGATGGAGGCTGGCCGGGGCGAGACCGTGACTGCTGGGCGGCCAGCAGGGCTGCCCCGAGCAGTGCGAACCAGACCAGGCGCCGCTTCATGACATCCCCACCTTGATTATAGGGACTGTGGGCGGGCGCTCACAATGGCCGCAGCGCTTCCGCCTCGAACCGTACCCGATGTACACTGTGCGGTGACCGAGGCTCGGGAGGATGATATGAAGCTTACGCGCAGAGGAGTGATCCAGGCGGCGGGCGCCGCGGCGCTCGCTCCGGCGGTGGCCGAGGCGGCTCGCAAGCCGTGGCCGATCGTGGAAGGGCCGGACACGCCGAAGCTGTGTCTGGGCATGTGGGACGGCGGGGGCGACCCCAAACAGCCCGAGATCAGCCTGCGCCGGATCAAGCAGCTCGGAGTGGACTATGTTCTGGGCGGCGGCCCCAAGATTCCCTGGCAGGAAGAGGAACTGCGCGCGCGCATCGAGAGTTGCAAGGCCCAGGGTCTCACCCTTTACAACCTGATGATCTCCGGCTTCCCCAACGTGATTTACGGACGGCCCGGGCGAGACGAGGAAATCGAGAAGGTAATCCAGTCCATCCGCGCCGCGGGCAAGGTCGGCTTGCCGGTCATCGAGTATAACTTTTACGCACACCGGGCGATGGAGGGCTACTACGAAGAAACGGGCCGGGCCGGTTCCGGGTACACGGCCTTCGATTACGACCGGATGAAGGACCTGCCGCCCTTGCCCGAGGTAGGGGCTTACAGCGCGGAGGAGCTCTGGAAGAACCTGACGTATTTCCTCAAGGCGATCGTGCCCGAGGCGGAGAAGGCGGGCGTGCGGCTGGCGCTGCATCCGAACGATCCGCCCGTGCCGCTAAGCCGCGGCTCGGCTCAGATCATGTCCACTGTGGAGGGCTGGAAGCGCCTGATCGAGATCGTTCCCAGCCCGGCCAACGGCATCACGTACGACTGCGGCGTGACCCGCGAGCTGGGCGAGGACCCGGTGGAGGTCTGCCGCTATTTCCTTTCCCGCAAGCGCATCAATCACGCTCACTTCCGCAACGTCCGCGTGGTGAAGCCCTACGTCAAGTACGCCGAGGTCTTCCCGGACAACGGCGAGGTGGACATGTTCGCGGTGATGAAAGAGCTGGTGCGGGGCGGCTACACAGGCACGATTTACCCGGAGCATCCGCGCGCGCTGGATTACGACCGCCAATGCGGACCGATCCGCAGCATTTATCCGGGCGGCGGGGGATATGCGGGCATCGCGTACAACGTGGCCTACGCCCGAGCGATGCTGCAAGCGGCGCTGGTGTCCTGAGAGTCCGACTCAGGCGTCTTCGGCAGCTTCCAGGGGATCGAGCAGCTCGGGATTGCGCGCAAGGCGGCGCAGAACCGCCATGATGCCGCCTGCGGTGAATCCGGCCGCGCGCAGCCGACGGTAGACCGAGGCCACGCCTTTGGGCTCGGCCAGGACATCCTCCAGGGGCATCTTGCGATATTTGCGGCGAAGGAAGTCCTCGATCAGGCGGGTCTCATCGGTTCCCTGATACGCTTCGACCACCGCCTGCTCGGCCACGGCCGGAGCGATGCGCCGGCGACGCAGCTCTTGCAACACCCGGATGCGACCCACCCCCTCGTTTTCCAGGCGGAGCGCGGCGTAGCGTTCGGCCAGGCGACGGTCGTCCAGATAGCCCGACTCGCGCAGGCGGCGCAGCACCCCTTCGGCTTCCTCTTCGGAAGCGGCGCGCCGCAGCAGCTTCCGGCGGAGCTCGCCGATCGAATGAGCGCGCGCGGCAAGGGCTTTCAGTGCATACTCCAGCAGCGCCTCGCCTTCCAGCAGCCTGGGTTTGCGCTCGCCTGCCACGGCTTTGTTTATGACTCTAGCACGCCTGCGCCGGGGCGGCGGTCTTTTGCTAGCCTGAAAGCGTGCGGATCGGCATCACCTGCTACCCGACTTACGGGGGGAGCGGCATCGTCGCCACGGAATTGGGGCTCGAGCTGGCCAGCCGGGGTCACGAAGTGCATTTCATTTGCTACGCGAATCCCATCCGGCTGGATCCGGAGACGCCGCGGATTCACTATCACGAGGTGGAAGTTTCAACCTACCCGCTGTTCCAATACCCGCCCTATAGCCTGGCCCTGGCGGCGCGGATGGCTGAAGTGGCCGAGCGCGAGCGGCTGGATCTGCTCCACGTGCACTACGCCATTCCGCATTCGATTTCGGCCTTGCTGGCGCAGCAGATGCTCGAGCCGCGCCGGTTGCCCTTCATTACAACGCTGCACGGGACCGACATCACGCTGGTGGGGGCGGACCGCTCCTATTACCGGATCACCAGGTTCGCCATCGAGCATTCCGACGGCGTAACTTCGATCAGCGAGTACCTGAAACGGCGCACGCTGGAGGTTTTCCAGGTGCGCAACCCGATCCGGGTGATCTCGAACTTCGTCAACTGCGAGGTCTACCAGCCGGACCCGGAGCGGAGGGCGCGGAGCACGCTGGCGCCGGCCGGCGAAAAGGTGCTGATGCATGTTTCCAACTTTCGCCCCATCAAACGGGTGACGGATTGCATCCGCATCCTGAGCCTTGTGCGCCGGCAGGCGCCCGCGCACCTGGTCATGGTGGGAGACGGGCCGGAGTACGCCGCCGCCCAGAGCCTGACTTCCGAGCTGGGCCTCGAGCGGCACGTGACGTTCCTGGGCAAGCAGGCGCGTGTGGACCGGCTGCTGCCCTTGGCGCACGTCCTGCTGCTGCCCAGCGAGCTGGAGTCGTTCGGATTGGTGGCTCTGGAGGCCATGGCCTGCGGCGTGCCCCCTGTGGCGACCAACGTGGGTGGATTGCCCGAGCTGGTCACGCACGGAGTGGACGGATTCCTGGAAGCCGTGGGCGATGTGGAAGCGCAAGCCGCGCGAGTGGTCGAGCTGTTGAGCGACAGGGCGCTCTACGCTCGCATTTCGGCTGCGGCGCGCCTGACGGCGCAAACGCGGTTCTGCACCACGCGGATCATTCCCCAGTACGAACGGTATTATCAGGAGATCTGCGAGCGCGCCTCCGCCATGAGGGCCTGAGCGCGGGGCGCATCAGGGCTTCAGCACCGCCGCCGCACTCGCGAACTCCAGCACACCCGAGGGGAAAATTCCCAGGAACAGGGTCCCCAGAGCCGAGGCCCAGAGTGCTGCCTTCACGGCGCCGGGCGGCGCCGTGAGATCGGCGGTGGCCTCAGCCGGCTCCCTCATGTACATCACCACCAGGATGCGCAGGTAGTAATAGGCAGCCACGGCGCTGTTGAGCAATCCGAGCACCGTCAGCCACACCAGACCGGCCTCCAGGGCGGCCTTGAAAACATAGAACTTTCCGAAGAAACCGCCGGTCAGGGGCACGCCGATCAGGGAGAGCAGGAACAGGGAAAGCAGCGCGGCCACCGCGGGCTGGCGCCAGGCCAACCCCGTCAAATCCTCGACCTGAACGTATCGTTCGCCCTGGCGAGCGAAGTAACTCACCACGGCGAAGGCCCCGACGTTCATGAAGATGTACGCGGCGAGGTAAAACATGGCGGCGGCCGCGCCCACCGAAGAGTGGGCGGCCACCGCCACCATGACGTAACCGGCGTGAGCGATCGAAGAGTAGGCCAGCAACCGCTTGATGTTGGATTGAAGCAGCGCCGCGAAGTTACCGATCACCATGGTGGCGAGGGCGGAAGCCCAGACGATGCCCGCCCACTTTGCGGTGACAGGCTCGAACGCCGTCATGAAGACGCGCAACAAGCCTGCGAAGGCGGCCGCTTTGGGCCCCGCCGACAGGAAGGCGGCCACGGGAGCGGGCGCGCCCTGGTAAACATCCGGCGCCCAAATTTGGAAGGGGGCGGCGGAGACCTTGAAGGCGAAGCCGACGAAGATCAGCGCGGCGGCCGCTCCCACCAAGGGGTCCGAGGAAGCCGTCGGGGTCCGGAGCACGGCCCGAATCTCCGCCAGCGCGGTGCCGCCGGCGGCGCCGTAGATCAGGGCAACGCCGTACAGCAGGAAGGCGCTGGCGAACGACCCGAGCAGGAAGTATTTCACCGCTGCTTCGTTGGCCCGGCGGTCCGCGCGCAGGTAACCCGCCAGCACGTAGCTGGCAATGGAAGAAATTTCCAGAGCAATGAAAAGAACGATCAGCTCTGCGGCGGAGGCCATCAGGCATTGCCCGGCCGCCGAGTAAAGTAACAGCGCGTAATATTCGCCCCGTTCGGCGCCTTCGCGCCGCAAGTAAGAGCCGGAAAACAGCGTGACGAGAATGGCCGCCACGATGACCACGAAACGGAAGAAGGCGGCGAACCCGTCGGATGAGACCAGGTTGCTGAAGGCCGGGCCGGGCTGGCGATACGCGATGGCCGCAGCAAGCAGGGCGGCCAGCAAAGCGGCCAGCGTGAAGCGCCCGAGCTCGCGTCCGCGCCGCGCCCCGGTGAGGCCCTCCAGAACGAGCACGATCGTACCGGCGAGGATGAGCAGGATTTCGGGGAGCAAGCGCAGGAACTCGACGCCCGCGGGAATGAAGGATGACGTCATGGCCTGGCCTCCTCGCGCGGCGATCGCAATTCGACCCGGATTTCCGTGGTGGCGCGGGTGCGTTCCAGGATCCAGGCGTTGGTTTGCCGGATGGGCGGCAGGAAGGTCTCACTGGCCACTCCCAGCCACACCATCAGGGCCACCAGCGGCAACATGGCGGTCCACTCGCGCTTGTTCAGGTCATAGACATGCGTCCGCACAGCCTCCGGCGGCGGTCCCAAGAATACGCGCTGGTAAAGCCAGAGCATATAACCGGCAGCCAGGATCACGCCCGTGGCGGCGAGCACCGCCCAGCGGAAGTTGACCTGGGCCGTCCCTTGCAGCACCAGATACTCACCCACGAAGTTATTCAGCAGGGGCAGCCCTGCGCTGGCCAGGGCCGTGATCATGAAGACTGCGGCGAGATTCGGCGCGGGCGTCGCCACCCCGCCGTAGTCGGCGATTTCCAGCGAGTGCTTGCGCTCGTAAAGGTAGCCGACCAGGATGAAGAGGGCGCCCGTGGAAATCCCGTGGTTGATCATCTGATACACAGCGCCGTCGGCGCCGAGCGGATTGAAAGTAAAAATGCCCAGCACGACAAAGCCGAGGTGACTTACCGAAGTGTAGGCCACCAGTTTCTTCATGTTCGGCTGGACCAGGGCCACCAGCGCGCCGTAAATGATGCCGGCGATGGCCAGCGCGACAATCCAGGGAGCGCAGTCGCGGGAGGCCTGCGGGAATAACGGCAGCGAAAAGCGCAGCAGCCCGTAGCAGCCCATCTTGAGCATCACCGAGGCCAGCATGACGGAGCCGGCCGTGGGCGCTTCCACGTGGGCGTCCGGCAGCCAGGTGTGCAGGGGAAACAGCGGCACTTTGATGGCGAACGCCAGGAAGAAGCCAAGGAAGAGCAACAGGCCTTCGGTGCGCCGGAAGGCGAGGTTGCCGGAGGCCTGCAAGCGCAGCAGCTCCACGTAATCGAACGTGCCCGCGTAGGCGTACAGATAGATGATCGCCGCCAACATGAGCACTGAGCCGGCCATGGTGAACAGGAAGAACTTGACGGCAGCGTAAATCCTGCGCTCGTGACCCCAGACCCCGATCAGGAAGTACATGGGCACGAGCGAGACTTCCCAGAACACGTAAAACAGGATCAGATCGAGCGCCACGAAAACGCCGATCAGACCGAATTCGAGCAACAGGAACAGGGCGTAGAACTCTTTGACGCGTTTGCTGATGTAGCGCCAGGAAACCAGGATGCCGACGGGGGTGAGCAGGGTGGTCAGCAGCACCATCCAGAGGCTGAGTCCGTCCAGGCCGACGTGGTAGCGGATCTGGGGCGAGCGGATCCAGGGCAGATCGGTCACGAAGGCGAACTGACCGCCGGCCCGGTAGCCTGCGGCCAGCCCGAGCGACAGCAGGAAGGTCGCCGTGGCGAAGCCGAGCGCCACGCGGCGGATGGCTTCCTCGCGCTCGCGCGGCAACAAGAGCAACAAGAGGAAGCCGGCCAGGGGCAGCCAGAGCACCAGATCCAGCAGGGTCATCGGGCGCCTCCGGCCAGACCCGCGGCCAGCAGGACCAGCAGCGATCCCAACAGTACCCAGGCCGCATAGCTGCGAAGGTTGCCGGATTGGATGCGGCGCAGCACGCCGCCGGCAGCGCAGGCCCGTGCGCCCAGCCCGTTGACCGCGCCATCAATCCAGTCCGCGTCCACTTTCCGCCACAGCACGTCGCGCGACCCGTTGACCACGGGGCGCAGCACCGCTGCCTGATAGATCTCGTCCACGAAGTACTTGTTGTAGACGAGCTGGTACAGGGCGCCGAGTCGCCGGGCGGTGCGTTCGGCCAGGTCGGGACGGGC
>Ga0197142_1004020_pt1 | contig 12058 bp, 9 predicted proteins | sample GBS60_MetaG_FD_148614 | JGI IMG/M metagenome (GOLD analysis project Ga0197142, IMG submission 148614) | Sediment microbial communities from Great Boiling Springs, Gerlach, Nevada, United States - GBS 60_MetaG | ecosystem: Environmental > Aquatic > Thermal springs > Hot (42-90C) > Sediment... | reverse complement strand
GTCAACGTCGCGCTCAATGGCCGGCGCGTGCTCCACGACCTGTCGTGGGTGCTGCGGAGGGGCGAGCACTGGGCGGTGCTCGGCCCTAATGGCGCGGGCAAGAGCACCTTTCTGCGTTTGCTGCGCGGCGAGATCTGGCCCGCGCCCGTGGACGGCGGCAGCCGCTACTACTACTTCGACGGCCGACCGACCGCTTCCCCGATCGGCGTTCCGCGGCGCATCGCGCTCGTCGGCGCCGAACAGCAGCAACGCTACCTCCGCCTTCACGCGCGCTGGGATGCCCAGCCCATGCAAGTGCGCGACGTGGTGTTCACCGGCCTGCTGGGGGGCGAGCAGGTCACCCGTCGGCCCACCCGATCCGAGCTGGCGCGCGTTGCGCGGGCCATGGACGCGCTCGGCATCCAGTCCCTGGCCGATGCGCCGCTCCACCGGCTGTCGCAAGGCCAACTGCGCAAAGTGTTGATCGCGCGTGCGTTGGCCGGCGATCCCGATGTGCTCATCCTGGACGAGGTCGGCGTCGGGCTGGACGCCCGCAGCCGCCACGAGCTGCTCGAAGCAATCGAGCGCCTGGCAGCGCAGGGCACGCAGCTTCTGATCACGACCCATCGCCGCGATGAGATCGTTCCTGCGATCACGCATGTCATGGAGCTGAGGGAGGGGCGGATTGTCTGGCTGGGCCGGCGCGAAGCCCTCGTGGCTTCTGCGCGGCGCAGGTCCAGGCCGGCCACCTGGCAGGCGCTCGACGACGCGGCGATCGCTCGGCGGGCCGCGGCACGGCCGCCGTTGCTGATCAACATCGTCAACGCCGACGTGGCCACCGCCGACGGCGACGCGCTGATCTTGCGCGGCGTGACCTGGCGGGTCAACCCCGGTGAGCATTGGGCCATCCTCGGCGACAACGGCGCCGGCAAGAGCACCCTGCTGCGGCTGGTCCTGGGCGAGCTATGGCCTGCGCACGGCGGGAGGATCGAGCGCTTTGTTGACCGACCAGATGACCGACAGCGCGCAACAAGCGTCTGGGAGGCCAAGCAGCGCATTGGCTATGTCTCTTGCGAGTTCCAGGCCCGCTACAGCGCTGACCTGACGACCGCCCAGGTCGTGGCCAGCGGCTTCTTTGCCAGCGTGGGCTGGCTTCAACCGCTGAGCCGCGCCCAGAAGCAGCGCGTGCGCGAGGTGCTCACCTTGTTTGACTTGCTTCCGCTCGCCCGGCGCAGCATCCTGGAGCTGAGCTACGGCCAGGCGCGCAAAGTGCTGATCGCGCGCGCCCTGGTCAACGCGCCGCGCCTGTTGATCCTGGATGAGGTCTTTGATGGCCTCGACGCTGAGGCACGCGCCGAGCTGGCCGGCGTCTTTCAACGGATCGCGGCGCAGACCAGCGTGCTGTTGGTCACCCACCATGCGGAGGACATCCTGCCCTTCATCACCCACCGTCTGGTGATTGACGGTGGGCGCATTGCCTCTCAGGAATGTAAAGTTCGCCACCAGTTACTCAGGAGGAAGAGCGACCTATGTTCGATCCCAATCGCGTCCTGATCTTCGACACCACCCTGCGCGATGGCGAGCAATCGCCCGGCGCCACGCTGAACTTGGCCGAGAAGCTGGAGGTCGCGCGCCAGCTCGCCCGGTTGGGGGTGGACATCATCGAGGCCGGCTTCGCCATCGCCTCGCCCGGCGATTTCGAGGCCGTCACCCGCATCGCCCAAGAAGTCGGCCAGTTGGAGAACGCGCCGGTGATCGCCAGCCTGGCCCGCTGCGCCAAGAAGGACATTGACCACGCCTGGGGCGCCGTGCAATGGGCCAAGCGCCCGCGCATCCACACCTTTTTGGCCACCAGCGACATCCACTTGCAATACAAGCTCAAGATCTCGCGCAGCGACTGCATCAAGCAAGTTGGCGAGTTCGTCGCCTACGCCAAGAGCCTGTGCGACGATGTAGAGTTCTCGCCCGAAGATGCCGGCCGCAGCGATCCGGAGTTCCTTTGGGAGGTGCTCACGGTGGCCGTAGAGGCCGGCGCGACGACGCTCAACATCCCCGACACGGTGGGCTATTGCATGCCGCAGGAATATGGTCGCCTGATCGAAGGCATCGTCCAGAACGTGCCGGGGATCAAAGAAGGCAAGGTGATCGTCAGCGTGCATTGTCATAACGACCTGGGGCTGGCCACAGCCAACACCTTGGCCGGGATCATGGCCGGCGCGCGCCAGGCGGAGGTCACCATCAACGGCATCGGCGAACGGGCGGGCAACACCGCGCTGGAGGAGGTGGTCATGGCGCTCAAGACCCGCCCGCAGTTCTTCGGCAACCTATATACGAACATAGACACCACGCAGCTCGTGCGCACCAGCAAGATGGTCAGCAGCCTGACCTCGATCCCGGTGCAGCCGAACAAGGCGATCGTCGGCGCCAACGCTTTTGCCCACGAGGCCGGCATCCACCAGGATGGCATGCTGAAGAACCCGCTGACCTATGAGATCATGCGCCCGGAGGCCGTCGGCTGGAACAGCACCAACCTCGTGCTGGGCAAGCACAGTGGCCGGCACGCCTTCGCCGACCGCTTGCGGCAGATGGGCTATGAGCTGAGCCGCGAAGAGCTGGACAAGGCCTTTGAACGCTTTAAGCTGCTGTGCGACAAGAAGAAAGTGGTCAGCGATGCCGATATCGAGGCGCTGCTTACCGATCAGTTCGAGAGTTTGGGCAACGACATCTTCAAGCTCGATGAGCTACACGTCACCACCGGCACCCGCAACACGCCGGTGGCCAGCGTGCGGCTGATTGACGAGAACGGCGACGCGCACGAGGACGCCGCGCTGGGCAACGGGCCGGTCAACGCGGTGTGCAATTGCATCAACCGCATCACCGGCGCCGATGCCAAGCTGGTGGAGTTCCACGTGCACGCGGTGACCGAGGGCATTGACGCCATCGCCAACGTCACCATCCGCATCGAGATGCAAGACGCCGAGGGGCGCAAGCACATCTTCAGCGGCCGCAGCGCGGACACCGACACGCTGGTGGCCAGCGGCAAGGCTTACCTGGCCGCGGTGAACCGCGGGCTGGCGCGCATCCGCGCCCGCAAGCCGGCGCCAATTGAGCGCATGTGAAAGCCGGCGCAGCAGCTATCTGACAGGGTGACCGTCTATCTTGTAGCGATCCTTAGAATCCGAGCCTATGACCAAGCGACCGAAGACGCTGTTCGAGAAGATCTGGGACGCCCACGTGGTGACTGAATTGCCCGATGGGCCAACCGTTCTCTACATAGACCTGCACCTTGTGCACGAGGTGACCTCGCCGCAGGCGTTTGAGGGGCTGCGCCGGCGCGGGCTGAAGGTGCGCCGGCCCGACCGCACCTTCGCCACCCTCGACCACGGCATCCCCACCCATGACCGCAGCTTGCCGATCACGGATGAGCTGGCGCGCAAGCAGATCGAGACGATGGAGCGCAACGCCGCCGAGCATGGCATCCCGCTCTACGGCATCAAGAGCGGCGCGGATAAGCAGGGCATCGTGCACGTGATCGGCCCGGAGCTTGGGCTGACCCAGCCCGGCATGACCATCGTGTGCGGCGATAGCCACACAGCCACCCACGGTGCGTTCGGCGCGCTGGGCTTCGGCATCGGCACCAGCGAGGTGGAGATGGTCCTGGCGACGCAGTGCCTGCTCCAGCGCAAGCCGAAGACCATGAACGTGCGCATTGATGGGCGGCTGCGGCCCGGCGTGACCGCCAAAGACATCATCCTCGGCCTGATCGCCAAATACGGCGTGGGCGTCGGCACAGGCTACGTGTTTGAATACACCGGTGAGGCGATCCGCCAGCTCTCGATGGAAGGACGGATGACGATCTGCAACATGAGCATCGAGGGCGGCAGCCGAGCCGGCCTGATCGCGCCCGACGACACCACGTTTGAATGGCTGGCTGGCCGTGAGTTTGCCCCAAAGGGCGAAGCCTGGGATCGCGCCCTGGCGTATTGGCGCAGCCTGCCCACCGACGAAGGCGCATGCTACGACGCGGAGATCACCCTCGACGCCAGCAGCCTGGAACCGATGATCACCTACGGCACCAACCCCGGCATGGGCATCCCGATCACCGGCCGCGTGCCCGATCCAGACCAGGTCAGCGATCCCAGCCAGAAGGCCGCGCTACAAAAGGCCCTGGCCTACATGGACTTGCGCCCGAATCAGCCCTTGCTGGGCCACCCGATAGACGTGGTGTTCATCGGCAGTTGCACCAACAGCCGGCTGAGCGACCTGCGCGAGGCCGCGCGCATCTTTAAGGGCCGCAAAGTAAAGGAGGGCGTGCGCGTCCTCGTGGTGCCCGGCAGCACCCAGGTGAAGCGCCAGGCCGAGCGCGAGGGCTTGCACGAGATCTTCATCGCCGCCGGCGCCGAGTGGCGCGAAGCAGGATGTAGCATGTGCATCGCCATGAACGGCGATCAGCTAGAACCTGGCCAATACGCCATCAGCACGAGCAACCGCAACTTCGAGGGCCGGCAGGGCAAGGGCGGGCGCACCTTCCTCGCCTCGCCGCTGACCGCCGCGGCCAGCGCCGTCACCGGCGTGATCACCGACGCGCGCACCCTCCTGGACGGATGACGGTTGATTTGGGGCCGCTCCGGCGCACGATTGGCGCCTTGCAAGAAGCGCTATTCACCTACCAAAGCCGAACGACCGATGAATCATTGAGGGTGTTGCTGCGCGACGCGACGATTCAACGCTTTGAGTTCACGTTCGAGGTGGCGTGGAAGACGCTCAAGCGCTTCCTGGAGGAAAACAGCATCGAACCGATCGATCGCTTGACCAATCGCCAGCTCTTTCGCCTGGGCTTTGAGCAGGGCTTGTTGCGCGACAGCGCGGCATGGATGCTCTATCTCGGACGGCGCAACCTGACAAGCCATGTATATAGCGAAGCCATCGCAAGGCAAGTGTTCGAAGTCATCCCGCAGTTCTTGGAAGATGCGCGCTTCTTATTGGCTCAGTTAGAGCAACGGTTGGGAGAAGATGACCGTTCACCTCACGCCTGAACAGTTGCGCCTGGTGTGGCACATCCTGCGTCGGCATGCCCCGCACGCGCAGGTCTTCGTCTTCGGCTCGCGCGCCGGCCGCCAGCCTAAACCGCACGCCGATCTAGACCTGCTCCTGCGCGCTGAAGGCCCGATAGACCCTTATCGCTTTGCTGAGCTGTGTCTGGATTTCGAGGACTCCGATCTTCCCTTCCGGGTGGACGTGCTGGACTACCACCGCACGGATCCAGACTTCCTGGCCCGAATAGCCTCCGACTGCGTTCCACTCCCTGATGAGCAATGAACCGATTCACAACCCTGACCAGCAAGATCGTCCCGCTGCCCATCGAGAACATTGACACCGATCAGATCATCCCGGCCCGCTTTCTGAAGGTGACCGACAAGCAAGGGCTGGGGGAGTGCCTGTTCTACGACTGGCGCTACGGCGCCGATGGCTCGCCGAATCCGGAGTTTGTGCTCAACCGGCCGGAGATGAAAGGCCGGCAGGTGCTGCTGGTCGGCGACAACTTTGGGTGCGGATCATCCCGCGAGCACGCGCCCTGGGCGCTCGTCGGCTATGGCTTCCGCGCGGTGATCAGCACCTCGTTCGCCGACATCTTCCGCAACAACGCGCTCAAGAATGGCCTGCTGCCGGTGGTCGTGGATAAGGCGACGCACACTGGCCTCTTCCAGGCCCTCCAGGCGCAGCCGGAGATCGAAGTGCATATTGACTTGGCCGCGCAAACCCTGGCCCTCCCCGATGGTCGAGTGGTCTACTTCCCAATTGACCCCTTCAGCAAGGCCTGCTTGCTCAACGGCGTGGATGAGATCGGTTACCTGCTGGGGATGATGGACGCGATCAACGCCTACGAGGCCGCCCACCAAAAGTAAGCCCGCTGGTGCGACAATGCGGGCCGATGGGCACGCTCAATAAAGACCTGCTGGCCAGCACGACGCGGGCGGCGCTCAACCGCGCCAGCGACATCATGCGCCAGTTCGGTAAGTCGTTGCTCATGCCCGAGATGTTGCTGCTGGCCCTGCTGCGGATGCCTGAGTCCACCGCGCATCGTGCGATCGCCCACCTGGCCGGCGATCGCGGCTTCAGCCTGGTTGAGCTAGAACGCGAGGCCGAAGCCCAGATGCGCGCGCGCGAAGGCCGCTCGGCCAAGTTCGATTACATCACCGATCACAACACCCCCGTCACGCTCAGCGACGAGACGCTGATCGCGCTGGACGAGGCGCGCGCCATCGCGCTGGCCAACGGCGAGATCTACATCGCCACCGAACATCTGCTCAGCGCGCTGGCGCAGCCCGGCATCAGCACCGCCGGCATGCTCCAGCGCAGGGGGATCACCCCCGCCGCGCTGGCCGCGCTGATGCACGAAGGGATCGTCAGCAAGCGCACGACGACCATAGATTGGGTGGCCGAGGCCAAACACGGCCGGCTGGGGCCGCTCTTCTTCCGCGAGAAGCTGCTTCAGACGCTGCTGAGCGTGCTCTCGTTGGCCAAAGGGCGCAGCGTCTTCCTGGTTGGCCAGCCCGGCAGCGGCCGGCGCAGCCTGGCCCAGTCGCTGGCCTTCTTGATCGCCGAGGGCAAAGGCCCGCGCGGCATCCAGCGCCTGATCGAGGTGAGCGAGTCGGCCTGGTTGGACAACCCCGGCTTGGCCATGCAGATCGCGCTGCGCCAGGCGGAGGGCGGCGCGCTGCTCATCCCGAACATCCAGCGCTTCTTCGGGCGCGCCGAGAGCAGCGCGCATGCGAGCGCGATGAAGGATTTGCACAAGGCGATCATCGAGGATGCATGCGCGGTGATCGGGACGGTCAGCGATGCGGAGTACAACGAGCGCATTCGCCCACATACTGCGCTGATCGCCCACGCACAGCGGCTGGACGTGCCGCCCGCGACCGTCGAAGAGTGCGTTGACATGCTTGCGCTGCACAAGCCGGCGTTCGAGCGCGATTACGGTTTGACCATCAGCGACGAGGCGATCCGCACGGCGACGGCGCTGGCCGCGCGCTACGTCGGCCAGCGCCCGCTGCCCGGCTCGGCTGTGCACGTGTTGCATCGCGCCTGTGCCGTGGCGCGGACGGCGGCGGGCGGCGCGCCGGTTGTTGACGGCGAGGATGTGACCTATGCCGTCAGCCTGATGACCGGCATCCCTGTGAACAAGCTGGGCGCGGACGAGCGCGCCAAATACGCCCAGATGGCGCAGGCGCTTCAGCAGCGCGTGATCGGCCAAGATGAAGCTGTGCTCGCCGTCAGCCGCGCCGTCAAGCGCGCCCGCGTCGGGTTGAAAGACCCCAAGCGGCCGATTGGCTCGTTCCTCTTCCTCGGCCCAAGCGGGGTGGGCAAGACCGAGCTGGCCAAGGCGCTGGCCGAGTTTTTGTTCGGCGATGAGGATGCCCTGGTCGCGCTGGACATGACCGAGTATCAAAAGGACGACGCGATCAATCGCCTGATCGGCTCCCCGCCGGGCTACGTGGGCTATGAGAGCGGCGGCCAGCTCACCGAGCGCATCCTTAAATCGCCGTATGCCGTTGTGCTCTTCGACGAGGTGGAGAAGGCGCACCCGCGCATCTTGGATGTCCTGCTTCAGGTGATGGAGGAAGGCCGGCTGACGGATGGCCAGGGGCGCGTTGCCAACTTTGCCGAGACGGTCATCATCCTCACCAGCAACTTGGGCGCGGCCTATCTGAGCGACCCAACGCTGGGCGAACGGGCGCGCGAGCTGGCGCTGGCCGAGGTGCGCGCCTTCTTCCGCCCCGAGTTCCTGAACCGGTTAGATGAGATCGTGATCTTCAAGCTGCTCGCGCCGGAGACGATGGCGAAGATCCTCGACCTGTTGATCGCGCGCGAGGTCAAACTGGCCGCGTCGCAGGGGATCGCGCTGGAGGTGACACCCGCGGCGCGCGCCTGGCTGCTGGCTCAAAACCGCGAGCCAGGCATGGGGGCGCGGCCGTTGCGGCGCATCCTCCAACGCCACGTGCGCGACGCGCTGGCTGACTATTTGCTCACCCTGTCTGCCCCGCCGGCGCGGGTGACGGTGGATGTGGCGGGGCATCCCCCTGCGCTGGTGTATCGCGCGTAGCGCTGGCCGGTGGCGATTCCTCGCCCCACACCTCCGAGAACATTAGCGAGACGATGTCGCGCGCGAAGGCCATCAGGTCGGCGCCGGCAGCTCGACCCTGCGCCGAGTTCAGCGCGTAGTTCAGCGCAGCCATGTCGGCGAAGTAGATGTCGTGAATCAAGTAGTACGGGGCTGGGCCGCGCGGCGCGCCGAGCGCCCGCGAGACCGAGGTGCGGATGACGTTGGGCATGGCCGCGATCAGCGGCACGTGGCGGTTGGCGAAGTGTTGCTCGAACGCCTCCACATCCGCCGGCTGGCGGAAGAAGATCGTCAGCTTCACCATGGACGGGCTAAGTGTAACCGGCTCCGTGCGTGTCTTTGGCTCGCGGGAGTGGTCCAATAGAGAAGATATTTAATTTCCGGAGGTGCATGTGCCCATTCACGAATCACTCACCGCGCCAGCCTGTCATGCTAAGCGGCAGCGAAGCATCTAAAATCCCGCCTAACCAGCCCCCATGGATTCACTCGCTGTGCCGCGAAACGAAGGCTGCGCGGCCTTGGTGACCCCGCAGCAGTTCGCCCGAGCGCGAGTTTAGATTCTTCGCTCTCGTTCAGCATGACAGGGTGAGGCAGGGTATTGGTGACCCTGGTGCGCTCAACACGCCAAGCATCACCGACCTGCGCGATGCTTCGCAACGAGGACGTGAGCGATGCGCTTGCGAATGACCGACACGTGTGCCCAACGACGCAGCCTTTCATTCCGAATCGGACCATGGCTCGCAAGCGCAGTTTAGGGAGCGACAGGCATCGGCATTTAAGCAGGTTAACGGCGCACGATAAACGTCGGCAAATGCCGTGATTGCCGGCTTGTATTGCGCTGTGCCCCGCGCCAATCTTATAAAGGGAGGCATAGGCGGGCATCACTCACCGCCGTATATCGAATGTGAGGTGAATCTGTCAGATGAATAGACGTCAAGTCATCGCTTCGTTCGTGTCGTGTGCAGTGGCTCTAGCTGCCGTGGGCGCATCCGGCCCGCGCGCAGCCAGCGCCCAAACGAATGTGGTCAACGTGTATTCCGCGCGCCACTACGGTGCTCTGGAGAAGGTGTTCGCTGAGTTCGAGCGCGAGACCGGCATCCGCGTGCGCCTGTCGTCGGGTTCTTCTCAGGCGCTGTTGGAACGGCTGCGCGCCGAAGGGAAGGCGTCGCCAGCCGACCTCTTCTTTGTGATTGACGCCGGCACGCTCCAGATCGCTGCCGAGGAGGGGTTGCTCCAGCCGGTGGACTCGCAGGTGCTCAGGACGGTCATCCCGCCTGAGTTGCGCGACCCGCAGAACCGCTGGTTCGCGCTCACCCAGCGCGTGCGCACCATCGTCTATAACAGCAACAAGGTTAAGCCCAGCGAACTCTCGACCTATGAGGCGCTGGCCGACCGCAAGTGGCGCGGCCGGCTGTGCATGCGCCCAGCGACCCATATTTACACTATCTCGCTCGTGGCGGGCCTGATCGCCAACCTGGGCGAGCGGCGCGCCGAGCAGGTGGTGCGCGGCTGGGTGGCTAACCGCCCGACGTTCATTGACAGCGACTCACGCATCATCGAGAACATCACCGCCGGCAAATGCGACGTGGCGATCATCAACCACTACTACGTGGGCAACGCGCTGAGCAAGGACGCCAACTTGCCGGTCAAGGTGTTCTGGGCCAACCAGAATGCCCAGGGCGCGCACGTAAACATCTCCGGGGCGGGCGTGACGGCCAGCGCGCTCAACCGCGAGAACGCCATCAAGCTGCTGGAGTGGCTGGCCACGCGCGGGCAGGATCCCGGCGCGGCGGGATTGGCCGGCGGCAACAACGAGTTCCCGGTCAACCCATCGGCGCAGCCGACGGAGATCATCAAGGGCTTCGGCCCGTTCAAGGCCGACCTGGCCGCGCTGTCCAAGTATGGCCCGCTCCAGGCTCAGGCGATCAAGCTGCTGGAGCGCGCCGGCTATAAGTGAAGCTTCGTTAGCCTTGAGGTTTGAATGCACGGTCAGGCCGAGAGCCTGGCCGTGCATAATTTTTGGCTCTATGCAGATCAGCTATCGCCTTGCCGTGCGGCGCTGGATGTCGCCAGCGCATTGGCCGGTTGCGCTGCTGGCCGGCGTGGTTCTGCTGCCCCTGATTCGGCTGGCGCTCGCCTGGTTGAACCTTACGCCGGAGGTATGGCAGCACCTCTGGGAGACGCTGCTGCCGGAGATGGTGTTCAACACCCTACTGTTAATGGCTGGCGTAGGCGTGGTCACACTGGTCCTTGGCACGACACTGGCCTGGCTGGTGACGCACTTTGAGTTCCCGGGCGCGCGAGCGGTGGAATGGCTGCTCGTGCTGCCGCTGGCCATCCCTGGCTACATCTTCGGCTATGTCTTCATGGCGCTGTTTGATTACGCCGGCCCCTTTCAGAGCCAACTGCGAGCTTGGTTCGGGCCAGCGCTTGAACTGCCTGAGTTCCGTTCGTTACCCGGCGCGATCTTCACCTTGAGCCTGAGCCTATACCCTTATGTTTATCTGCTGGCCCGCGCGGGGTTTTTGGAACTTGCCGCTGCTCAGAAGGACGCGGCGCGCGTGCAAGGATATAGCGACTTGGCCATTTTGTTCAAAGTATCCCTGCCGCTCCTCCGACCTTCGCTGGCCGCCGGCGTCTCGCTGGCGATCATGGAAGCGCTGGCCGATTTCGCGGTTGTGCGCTACTTCAACACGGTCACCCTCAGCGAGGGCGTGGTGCGCTTATGGGTGGGCCAGATGGACCGCGACGCAGCCGTTCAACTCGCGTCTCTGTTGTTGCTTATCGCGCTGCTTGTCATTCTGATCGAACGCTTCCTTCGTCGTCAGGCACGCTACTACCAGATTGGCGGCCAGGCGCGGCCCTTCACGCGCACGCGCTTACACGGGTGGCACGGCACGCTGGCCGCGGCAGCGGTGGGGAGCGTGTTGCTGCTGGCGTTCGCTCTCCCTCTGATCCAGCTCCTCACCTGGGCGATTGAAGAGCTGACCACCACCGACCTGGGGACTTTGGAGATGGTGTTTGGGCAATATCTGCTGAACACGGCTGGGCTGTCGGTCGGCGCGGCCAGCCTGGTCATCGTCGTCGCGCTGCCGCTCGCGTATGCGCTGCGCCGAGCCGGCGGGGGGCGGCCGCCGGCCGTTGCGCGCCTGGCCACGTTGGGCTATGCCGTGCCGGGCACGGTCATCGCGCTGGGCGTGTTGCTGCTGGCCGCGCCTTTGAATGAAGCTGTGCTCTCGGCGACCGGTGGCGCGGTGTTGCTCAGCGCCTCGCTCTTCAGCCTGATGTATGGCTATCTCGTGCGCTTTTTGGCCATCGGCTTCAATAGCATCGAAGCGAGCCTGGAGAAGGTCACGCCGAACATGGAGCTGGCGGCGCGCAGCCTGGGCGCCGGTGCGCTGCGGGTGCTCGGCAGGGTGTATTTGCCTCTGATCCGCGGGGGCATTGTCGCTGGCTGGCTCACCGTCTTTGTGGACACTTTCAAGGAGCTGCCGGCGACGATGTTCCTGCGCCCCTTCGGCATGGAGACCCTTTCCATTTGGACGTATATGTTGGCGTCTGAGTCCGCTTGGCAGGCGGCGGCAATCCCATCGCTGGTGATCGTGTTGGCGAACATGCCGGTCGCATTGTCGCTGATTCGCTCCAGCCGCCGCGAGGCGCCAAAGTAGGGGAAGGCGCGTGGACGGGGACGACTGATCCGCAGCGTTGCGCGGCTTTAGCTCGCGACCGCATAAGCAGGCGTCAAAAGATTTCATCAACCCTGCGCGAAGACTCAGCCGAAGTTAATCTCTCAACACTAGGATTCAAATAGATACCCAGATCACGCACCGAGAGGTTTGACCACGCCATGAGCGCACACACGAGTTACCGAATCGCGCAACTGCTTCTTGCGGGCGGGCTATTGCTCACGGCCTGCGCGCGCCCCGGCGCGTCAGGCGATGCCGCAGCGCAGCGCAC
>Ga0197142_1004019_pt1 | contig 12059 bp, 9 predicted proteins | sample GBS60_MetaG_FD_148614 | JGI IMG/M metagenome (GOLD analysis project Ga0197142, IMG submission 148614) | Sediment microbial communities from Great Boiling Springs, Gerlach, Nevada, United States - GBS 60_MetaG | ecosystem: Environmental > Aquatic > Thermal springs > Hot (42-90C) > Sediment... | reverse complement strand
ACCCGATAGGTGTGGTTCCCGTTGGTACATGTGCGGTTCCCAAACCCTGATGAACACCCTCCGCCCTGCACCCAAGAAAAGCCCATTGCGCTTCCCCCACCCCACCGCTCTATTCCACGCAGACGCTGTAGGACTCTACGCGAACGCTGTAGAACTCTACGCGGACACCGGTCTACAGTCCGCAAACCATGGTCTGCAGACCGCGGCGCATGGTCTCTAGACCGCGGACGCCGGTCTACAGTCCGCAAACCATGGTCTGCAGACCGCGGGCGCCGGTCTACAGTCCGCAAACCATGGTCTCTAGACCGCGGACGCCGGTCTACAGTCCGCAAACCGTGGTCTCTAGACCGCAGGCGATGGAAAGCCTTCATCAGCAGGAGCCGACCCCTGCGCGTCGAACTGAGCCGACGCAGAGTGCGGATGGAGGGTGTTGATAGCGATGATGGTGTTGATGCGTAAAGATGTAACGGAGGAGCAGCTGGAGGCGGTGGTGCAGGTCATCGAGTCGCATGGCTTGAAGGCACTACCGCTGCCTGGCGGCGAGCGCACGGCGGTGGGCATTCCGAGCGCCATCCCACCCGATTTGCGCCCGGTGCTGGACGAGATTCTCTCGGCGATGCCCGGCGTGGACAAGGTGGTGCATATCTCGCGCCCTTACAAGCTCGCCTCACGCGACTTTCACCCCCATGATTCGGAAGTGCGCGTGGGGGAGGTTCGAATCGGCGCGGGGCACTTTGCCGTGATGGCGGGTCCCTGCGCGGTGGAGAGCTACGAGCAGATGCTTACGGCAGCCCGCGCCGTCAAAGCGGCAGGCGCCAGCATTTTGCGGGGCGGTGCCTATAAGCCCCGCACTTCACCCTATGCCTTCCAAGGGCTGCAACGCGAGGGGTTGGAAATCCTTAAAGTGGTCAGTCAGGAGGTGGGTATCCCCACCGTCAGCGAAGTGCTGGACCCCCACGATGTGGAGCTGGTCGCCGATTATGTGGACATTCTGCAGATAGGGGCGCGCAGCATGCAGAACTTCCCGTTGCTGGTGGCAGCGGGTCGAGCAGGCAAGCCGGTGCTGCTCAAACGCTCACCACACGCCACCATCGACGAATGGCTCGCCGCTGCGGAGTATCTGCTCACGCAGGGCAATGACCAGATTATGCTTTGCGAGCGCGGGATTGTGCCTATCGACCGCACCTATGCCCGCAACACGCTCGATATCAACGCCGTGCCCATCATTCGCTATCACTCGCACCTGCCGATTATTGTGGATCCCAGCCATGGGGTGGGGCATGCGCGCTATGTGCCTGCTGTGGCGCTGGCGGCGGTGGCGGCGGGCGCGGACGGCTTGCTGATTGAGGTACATCCCCAGCCAGAGCGCGCCTTGTCTGATGGAGCGCAGTCGCTTCGCCCCGACGAATTTGCGCAGCTGATGGCGCAGATTCAAGCGGTGCGCGCCGCCCTTGCGCCCTTTAATGCGAAATAACCTCTCAGAAGGGTTATTGAGGAATGCACAGAAGCTCTCATCTGCGTCGCCGGTGCATCGCACCGCAAACGCTTGTTCACAACAACTCTAAAAACTCTTCCACGCTCAAACCTGCCTGCTTCAAAATGTGCGATAGAGTCGAACGCTTCACGGGGCGATGTGCCGGGACTGTTAGGCGCCACAGCTCCGCACCAACCTGCTTTTCCAACCGAATATGACTGCCCTTCTGACGCACCACCACCCAGCCTGCGCGCTGCAGCGCCTTGACTATCTCGGTATAAGGCAGGCTGGGTACCTTGCTCATACTGCCACCTCATACACCAGCTGCCCCTCACGGACAGGTGGCTCTTGCAGTGGCTCCAGGTAGAGTTCGATGGCTTCTCGAATGTTCTGCAGGGCTTCCTCAAGGGTATCGCCTTCGCTGATACAGCCGGGCAAGGCAGGCACATAAACCGTGTAGCCTCCTTCATCGCTCGGCTCCAGCACCACTTTGAAAATCACCATTTCACCTCCATGGCTATTATACCGTTGCGTTGCACGATAATCCATCGGGCACGGGCAGCTCCGTCGCCAGTTCAGTCGCTCGTCTGCTCAAAAAAGGTTTTAAGCCATGCGGCGGCGATGGGCACTGCCACCTCGCCGCCGTGCCCCGCCTCTTCCGCCATCACACAGAGCGCCACGCGTGGGTTCTCGGCGGGGGCGAAGGCGATGAACCACGCATGGGTCTTACCGCCCTTTCGGAACTCGGCGGAGCCTGTCTTGCCCGCGACGGTGATGCCCGCGAGCTTGGCGCGCCGCGCCGTGCCGCGCTCCACCACTTGCACCATGCCCTCTATGATGGCGTCCCAGTGTGCGGGAGACGCCTGAACACGGTGAATCACCTCCGGCTGGGTGGTATAAAGCACCTTGCCATCAGGTGCAATCATCTGGCGCACCAAGTGAGGGCGATAGAGGATGCCCCGATTGGCGATGCCCATCGTGGCGACTGCCATCTGGAGTGGGGTGACGAGCAAATAGCCCTGTCCGATACCATAGTTGAGCGTCTCACCCCCGAACCAGGGCTGCTTATGCACGGTGCGTTTCCATTCGGGGTCGGGCACAAGCCCTTTGCGTTCGTGGGGTAGGTCGATGCCTGTCGTGCTGCCCAGCCCAAACGCGCGTGCCCAGTGTGCCAGCCGTTCCGGTCCCAACTTCTGCCCCGTGATGTAATAGAAGGTATCGCAGGAGTGGGCAATCGAGTCATAAAAATCGACGAAGCCGTGCCGCCGCCAGCAGCGAAAGAGGCGTCCGCCCAGCCGATAGCCACCGGGGCATGTGACGCTTGAACGGGTGGTGAGGACGCCCGTCTCCAACCCCGCTAAGGCGAAGAAGGGCTTAATGATGGAGCCGGGCGCATAGGCGGACTGAATGGCGCGGTTGTTCAGCGGGGCGCGCGGATCGTGCAGCAAGGCGCGCCATATCGAGGTGGGGATGCGCGGCACGAAGAGATTGGGGTCGAACGACGGCTGACTGACGCAGGCAAGCACCTCGCCCGTGCGCGGGTCCAGTGCGACCAGCGCACCCACATGCCCTTGCATCAGCTCGTAGGCGCGGCGCTGCAGTCGCGCATCGAGGGTCAGCACGAGTTTTGCGCCTGGTATCGGCTCAATCTGCTGCAGGGTGCGCACGCGCCTGCCCAGCGGGGTCACCTCCACCTGTTCACCCCCCGGCATGCCGTGCAGATAGCGTTCATATTGGCGTTCCAGCCCGTTTTTGCCTACGAAGTCGGTGCCGTCATAGCGGGCATGCAGGGCAATCGGTGCCACTTGCTCCTTCAACGCCTCCTGCGTCTCGCTCCGATAGGCTTTCAGCTCCTCTTCGGAAATCTGCCCCACATAGCCCAGCACATGGGCAAAGATTTTGCCCTCGGGATACCAGCGCATCGTCTGCAGCGAGACCTCCACCTCAGGGAGGTTATACTGGCTCTCCAGCAGCTCCACTGCTTGTTGATAGGAGACGCCCTTTTGCACGACAAGCGGCACATAGGGATTCAGACGCGGGTTCATCACCAGTTCACGCAGCTCTTCGGGTGCCATTTTGAGTCGGCTGGCGACAAGGGGAATGCGGTGGGGTTGGCGTCGGAGCAGATCGGGCAGCACGCTGATAACAATCTGGGCACGGTTAGTAGCGAGAATGCGCCCGTGGCGGTCCACAATCAGCCCGCGCGGGGGCGCGATTCGCATCAGGCGCGTTCGCACCAGCTCGGCACGGGTCGCCAAATCCTCCCCATGTAGCACCTGCAGGTACCACAACCGCGCCACCAGAACCGCTAAGGCAAGCCCCATCGCCATCAGGAGTCCGTACTCACGCGGCTGAATAGGGCGACGGTCCTCCGAGCGAATCCCCAGATAGCGTTTCGGACGCCGCTGCATGGCTATCTCAACCGATGCTTGTTGCAGAACTGTTTCGGTTCGGAACCCTTCGGAAAGGTACGGCGCACCACTTCGGGGCAATAATCGGTCGCTCGCAATCCCGTGTCTACACAGATAGCGACCAATACCGTCTCAGGTGGTTTGGGCGGTGGCGGCGTGGGTGGAGGGGGGGACGGTGGGCTGCTGCGCGGCGCGTCGAGAGAAGCGGGCACCGCATTCGAACCCGATCGGTCAGACGCAGGTGGCACAGGAACACTTGAAGCGGGGCTTGCCAGTTGCGCTTCGGTCGCATCGGGAGCCGCTTCGGGATTGGGTGGTGATTCCGAAGGGGCGTTCGGAGTGTAGGAGTTAGCTGTTTCGCCTGCCTGTGGGGGAGGCGTCTCCCCTGTTGGAAGGTCAGCGGGGCGCGTGGTGCCAACTTGCGATGCCGATTTTGCCGCCTTTGCCTTTTCCAGCTGTGCATCGATCTGAAGCACCTGCTCCATCAGGTCTGCCCAGATGCGAGCGCAGACGGTGCCGCCGAACACGCGCTTCATTGGGCGGTACTCCCAGCGGTGCGTGCGCTCGTCATAATGCGCGCTGGCGACCCACACCACCGCCAGATAGCGGTCGGTGTAGCCGATGAACCATGCGTCGCGATAGTCGTTGGTGGTGCCCGTTTTGCCGCGTGCGTTGGGAATGCGGCTGGCGGCACGCCCGGTACCCCTCACCACTGCTACGCGCAGAATCTCATCCATCCAGCGGGCGCTCTGCTCCGACAGCACGCCTTCGAATACCTCGGCTTTTTGGTCGAGCAGCACCACGCCATCCCGATCCACCACGCGCCGAATCAGGATGGGGCGGATACGGTTGCCATGAGTGGCGAACACGGTGAAGGCTTCCGCCATTTCGATGGGCTTGACCGCGGAGGCGCCCAGTGCAATTGGCAGCGTGGGGTTGAGGGGCGATTCGAAGCCGAACCGCTCGCGTGCGAACTGGGCGATGGTGTCTGCACCGAGCATCATGGCGGCGCGCACCGCAGGCACATTGATAGAGGCAGCCAAGGCGCGCGTCACGGTGACGCGCCCGCGAAACCGCCCATCGGCGTTCTGCGGTCGCCACGGTCTGCCCGGCACGCCCGATGGCAGGCTCAGAGGAGCATCCAGCAGGGTGCTGTTGGGGGTGAGCTTGCCCAGTTCGAAGGCGGTGGCGTAGACGATGGGCTTGAAGGCGGAGCCGGGCTGGCGTCGCCCCTGCGTGATGGCGTTGAACTGCGACTCGCTGAAGCGTCGCCCGCCCACCATCGCCCGAATACCCCCTGTGCGCAAATCGATCAGCACAATCGCGCCCTGATTGACCCCCTGCGCCTCAAACGCCCGGATTCCGCGCTCCAACGCCTGCTCGGCAGCCTTCTGCATGGGGCTGTAGAGCGTGGTGTAGACGCGCAGGTTGCCTTGCAGCAGCAGCTCACGCCCATACAGCTCCTCCAGCTGGCGCAGGGTGTCCATCACCACATAGGGGGCAACGAAGCGCGTGCGCGGGCGACGCTTTGTCAAGCGCAACGGCTCCGCTTTGGCGGCATCGCGTTGCGCGGGCGTGATATAGCCCTCGCGTGCCATCAAATCCAGCACCAGATTGCGCTGTCGAATCGCCTCATCGGGGTTGCCGAACGGCTCATAGCTCGAAGGTCGCTGCGGGAGCGCCGCCAGTAGCGCACATTCCGCCAGCGTCAGCTTCTCCAGCGGCTTGTTGAAATAGACCCGCGCGGCTGCCTTCACCCCGTACGCACCGTTGCCATAATAGACCTGATTGAGATAGAGTTCCAAAATGCGCTCCTTGCTAAGACGCCGTTCCAGCTCTTGCGCCAAGATAATCTCCTGCAGTTTGCGGCTGAAGGTGCGCCGCTGTGTGAGAAAGGCGTTGCGTGCCAACTGCTGCGTGAGCGTGCTGCCACCCTGCTGAATTTCACCCTGCGCAAGGTTCACCCAAGCCGCTCGCAAGATGCCGCGCCAATCCACACCGTGATGGCTCCAGAAGCGGCGATCCTCTTTGGCAATCGTGGCGTTAATCAGGTGCTGCGGGATCTCGCTCAGGGGGGCAGGCTCCCGATACTCTTCTGCAATTCGCGCCAGTAGCACGCCATCCGCCGAGTAGATGTCGCTCGCCTCGCGCGGCTTGTAGCCCTCCAGCACATCGACGGAGGGCATCATCTGCGCCACTTGATAATAAAGCACGCCAACGAAGGTCATGCCACCCAGCATCAGGCTCAACATGACCAGCGCCAGATACGCCAGCACGCGCTTCCAGCGTCGCCGCTTCCTCTGAACCGTCTTCATGGTGCTTCTTTAATTGGGTTGGACATGTCTGACTTGTCTAACTGGTCGGACGGTTGGGCTGGGTTCAGCAGCGCCGCCACTGCGTCGATAAGGCGTCGGGCGGCTTCCTGCTTGGACAACAGGGGCAACGGCTCGACCCGTCCGTCGGCATACAGGAGGGTCAACCGATTGGTGTCCACCTCAAAACCACTGCCCGGTTCCAACACATCGTTCACCGCAATTAGGTCAAGACCCTTGTGGATGAGCTTTTGGCGGGCGTGAATCAACGCCTTGTCGGTCTCGGCAGCGAAGCCCACCAGCAGCCGATGCCCTTTGGCGCTGGCAACTGTGCCCAAGATGTCGGGATTGGGCACAAGGCGCAGGTTCCAAGCACGCACCGTGCGCTTGCGCTTGAGGGGATAGACCCGCTCCGGGCGATAGTCGGCAACGGCTGCCGTCGCAATGAACACATCGCAGGCTTCGAAATGGCGCTGCACCGCTTCGAGCATCTGCTGTGCCGTTTGCACCTGAACCAGCTCCACGCCTGCGGGTGGTGGCAAAGCGGTGGGACCTGAAATGAGCGTGACAGTCGCCCCGCGCTCCAACGCCGCTTGGGCCACTGCGTAGCCCATCTTGCCGCTGGAGCGGTTGCCGATGAAGCGCACCGGGTCAATCGGCTCGTAGGTGGGTCCCGCTGTGATAAGCACATGCACGCCCCTCAATTGCTGGGTGCGATGGAGGCGTCGCTCGACCGCCTCCACGATGGTGGGGGTATCGGCGATTTTGCCCCAGCCCTCGTCCCCGCACGCCATCACACCGTAGGTGGGATCGATGAACTCCACGCCGCGTACCCTCAGCGTCTGCACATGGGCTTGGGTGGTGGGATGGCTCCACATCGCGGGGTTCATGGCGGGCGCGACCAGAATCGGCGCCCGAGTCGCCAGCGCAATAGTGGTCAGCATATCATCGGCAAGTCCCAAAGCAAGCCGAGCGATGGTGTGGGCGGTGGCAGGGGCAATCAGCAGAAGGTCCGAGTCCTGTGCCAAGCGGATATGGGCAATCTGACCGGGCTGCGGCTCATCGAAGGGGTCTACCGTCACAGGGTTGCCTGTGAGCGCAGCAAAGGTGGCAGGCGCAACAAGGCGCGTGGCGTGAGCGGTCATCACCACATGCACCTGATGTCCCCGATGCATCAGCTCGCGTGCCACATCGCACGCCCGATAGGCTGCCACACTGCCACAAACACCCAACAGGATTTGCGCCACATGTAAGATTGTACCCTTGCACAGGGTGCGCAGTTCCTTACCAAGGGTTTACCGCACCCATATCACGCGCCTGTCGCGGTACTCATCACCAAACAGGTTGCGCACGCGCACCTCCACGATGTGGAACCCGCGCAGCAGGTCGGCAGGCAGGTTGGCACGCCACAGGTGGATAGCGGGGTTCAGCCCCGGCAGCGGTCTGCCTGGCAGCTTGAACTCCTGTTCCTGCCGTTTGAGCGCAGCGTAGGCGGGGTCAGGCATATCGGGAACCTGCTGCATGGGTATCCACGCGCCGTTGCCAACACGCATCTCCACCGTGCAGAACTCCGAGCCGAAAAAGTAGTTCACCAGCACAGGCGTTTCCGCAAGCTTGGTGCGGTCTACCTCATCGGGCGCGTAGATATGCATCTGGTAGTCGGCAGGTCGGCGTGCCGCCTGATAGCGCACCCGATAGCGGTTACGGTTCACCTCCAGCCACAGGTAGCCGTTGGGCGTGCCGTCGCGCATGGTCGTGTGGGGGATGCCGAGTGGGTCGGGTGCGCCCGTCCACCAGCTGCCACACACCGTCACGGCGTTGATGTGGTGGTGTGGCGTGCGCCCTTTCCAGCCCGACTCCGCTCCGAAGAAGCGGTGCATCTGAACATGCGTGTGCGCCGAGAACGAGAGCGTGTGCGCAAAGGGCGCCAGCGCGTCGAACACCTGCCTGCGCTCCGCATCGGGCCATTCCCACATCGGGATGTGCATCAGCAGCACAATCAGATCGCGACGGTTCACATGGCGCAGGTAATTGCGAATGAACTCAATCTGCCGCTCGCCTAATCCTGCCACATAGCGCCCGCGCTGCCCCTCCTGCGCCCCAAACCACACCACATCGTCCAGCACCAGAAAGTGCGCCCGCCCGTACTGGAACGCATAGTAGTTCGGACCGAAGTGGCGATGCCAGGTCTCGTCGCTGTTCTGGTCGTCGGGTGAGTCGAAATTCAGGTCGTGGTTGCCCAGCACATAGTAGATGGGGATGCCGATTTGCCCCATCATGCGGGTGAGCGCAGGGAACAGGCTCAGGTCGTCAAACAGCACATCACCCAGCACCACGCCGAACGCCGCCTCGCGTGTGCCGATGAGTTCGCGCACCACATCGCGCCCGATGTAGAAGATTTCGGTCATATCGCGCGGCTGTGTGTCGCCGAAGATGAGCGCGCGGAACCGATCCGGCTCACGCTGCGGGTACAGCGGGAAATCCACCGACTCAGGCAGCGGTCCCGTCGGGGGCACGCCACCGTAGCGTACCGGAATCGAGCCGTTCGGCTTGTGAACATAGTAGAAGCGAGGCACATTGTTGTCTGAAACGGGCAGCGACCACCCGCGCGGCTTAATCACAAACAGAATCGTGTCATCCTCTACGGGCAGCCGATACCGTCCCTGCCTGTCGGTTTTGACCACCTCGCGCTGATTGGAGACCAGCACATTCGGGATGCCTGGTTCACCCGGATCGCGGATACCGTTGCGGTTGCGGTCATGGAACACTACGCCTGTAGCGACCTGCTGTGCCCATGCGCCTATCGCCAGCGTCAGCAACAGCCCTATCCACCCAAAACGCCACCGAAGCCTTCGCATATGTATTAGGATACATCATAGGAATGTGAAGGAACGGTTAAATTGCAGCTCGCCTATCCTACAAACAGGCGCGATTTGCTTAGCTCCATCTGCATCGTGACGAGGCGGTGGGCAGTAAGGTATAATACAGTAGGGATAGTGCGATGAAAACCCTGCAGGAATTAGTTGCGGAGTTACCGCCAGAGCTTCAACAGGAGGTGCGTGATTTCGTGGAGTTTTTGTTGGCAAAGCGCGCCGCTCGCCCTGCAACGCGCCCTAAACTCGACTGGTGGGGCGGCGCCAAAGAGTTAGGACGACAATTCTCCTCCGTCGAGCTTCAACACCAAGCAAATGAATGGCGTGCCGAAAGCGCCCTGAGGCGAAGCAATCATGAGGAAATGCCTTCTGGACAGTAGTGTGATCCTGGAGGGCTTACTTTTACAAGCTCAAGCAGCACAAGTTCGGCAGCTTCTGATGCTTGCACCACCAGGGAATGCTCTGCATTTCCGATTTTTCACTGCACTCTATCGGGTTGATTTTAACAAGAGCAAATTTACACAGTGTTTTTATTCGCTTCGTTGAGGACATGATTCTAAGCGGCTTTCTATCCGTGCTATTCGTGCCCGCAGGAGAATTACCTCAGGTAGTTCGATACCAACAGCAGTTCGGGCTGGATTTTGATGATGCCTATCAATATACGGTGGCAGAGATGAATAGTTTGGTAATCATTAGCTTCGACGCAGACTTTCGATCGAACAATAAAGGGGCGCGTTGCACCACTCGATGCCATAAAGTATATTCAATCGAACCAATAAACACTCAATTTGTGCCCTTACCCCACAAACAGGCGTGATTTGCTTAGCTCCATCTGCATCGTGACGAGGCGGTAATAGGTGCCGCCCTTCTCCATTAGCTCATCATGGGTGCCGATCTCCACGATGCGCCCGCGCTCCAGCACCACGAGTCGGTCTGCGTTGCGCAGGGTGCTAAGGCGGTGCGCAATCGCAATTGTAGTGCGGTTCTGCACCAGCCGCTCCAACGCCTCCTGAATCAGCCGCTCGGTCTCGGTGTCCACCGAGGCGGTCGCCTCGTCTAGAATCAGAATTTTGGGGTTGCGCAGGATGGCGCGGGCAATGGCGATGCGCTGGCGTTCGCCACCCGAAAGGCGATGCCCCCGCTCCCCCACCCAAGTGTCATAGCCGTCGGGGAAGCGCATGATAAAATCGTGGGCATTCGCCGCTTTGGCAGCTGCCATAATCTCCTCTTGCGTGGCATCGGGACGGGCATAGGCGATGTTTTCCCGAATCGTGCCAGGAAACAGGAAAGTGTCCTGCATCACAATCCCGATGTGGCGTCGCAAATCCTGCATGCGCACCTCGCGCAAATCGTGCCCATCGAGCAGAATCCGCCCGCGCGTCGGGTCATAGAAGCGGCACACCAAGTTAATCAGCGTGCTTTTGCCCGCGCCCGACGGACCCACCAGTCCAATCATCTCACCAGGGCGGATGTGCAGGTTAATATCGTGCAGCACGGGATGGTGCTTCTCGTAGCCGAAGGTGACCTCCTCGAAAATAATCTCGCCTTTCACTTCGGGCAGCGGTTTGGCGTCGGGCAGGTCGCGCACCTCTGGCTCGGTGTCCAGCAGTTCGAACACCCGCTCGGCTGCCGTCACGGTGCGCGATGCCCAGTCCATAATGTTGGTGATGATGCTCAGCGGTCCGAACAGCATCCCGATATAGGCGAGGAAAGCGACCAGCGTGCCCAGTTCGAAGGAGCCGTTCAGCACGCCCCGCCCGCCCACATACCAAATCACAAAGGAGCTGGACATCACCAAAAAGGAGATGAGCGGGAACACGCTGGCGTTGATTTTGCCTGCCATCTCGCCCGATTCGGCGATTTCGAAGTTGCGTTGGTTGAAGGTGGCGATTTCGCGCTCCTCTTGGGTGAAGGCTTTCACCTCACGAATGCCCGAGAGCGTGCCACCCAGATGCGCCGTCAAGCGCGACCAGCGATGCCAGTGCCGCCGCCAGATGCGAATCACCCGATGCCACGCATAGCGCGAGAGCAGCACAATCAGCGGCGCAGGCACCAGCACCAACAGGCTCAACCGCCAATCCATCAGCACCATCACCGTGCCGATGCCCAGCACCATCAGCAGGTTCAGCGTGATGGTGGGCGCGCTGTTCACCAAAAAGTCGTAAAGGGCATCGGTGTCGCGCGTCACACGGCTCATAATCGAGCCAGTCTGGCGCCGGTCGAAGTAGCTGAGAGAAAGCCACTGCAGATGCTGATAGAGTTTGGAGCGCAGCTCGAAGGCGATTCGGCTGCCCAGCCAAGCGTTGAGCCGTCCCCGTAGGATATTAATGCCTGTGCCGAACAGGCGTAGCCCCACCAATCCCAGCAGCAGCCATACAAAGAGGTGCGCATTCGCACGCGGCACCAGCACCTCGTCGATAAGCACTTTGGTCAGATAGGGCGGGGCAAGCTCCACCGCCGCGCTGAGTACCGCCAAGAGGCTGGCAAGCACCATATAGCGCCAGTAGGGGCGCACCAAGCTCATCAAGCGCAGCAGCACCTGCTTCTGTGAGCGACACGCCGGGCAGGAGATCGAGTCCTCGGGAATCGGGCGACCGCACCGCTCGCACACCAGCTGCTTCTTCTCAAAGGGCGGTGGCTCCTCGTGGCGCAGCAGTGCCTCCAAGCGCAGCTGCACCTGCCCGAAAAGCGGAGTCAAACCGCTGCTGAAGCGAATAAGTTCGATCACGCGCCCATCGTGCAGCACCGCCTCCAGCGCGGACGCCCCTACCAGTTGCGTGGTACGCACCGATTCGACACACTTCAGGGGCAACGCAAGTCGGAGGGTGGCATGGAGCGCCTCATCCTCCTCTGTAGGTTCGCGTCGCAGCCAAGGTAAGCGGGCACTGGTGCTGTTGGCCATCGGGGAGCGATGAAGGCTGAAGATGAGCAGCTGCGCCTCCTGCGCCGAGCCAAGCGACTCCTTGGCGGGGTATGCCAGCACCAGCCA
>Ga0197142_1004018_pt1 | contig 12059 bp, 11 predicted proteins | sample GBS60_MetaG_FD_148614 | JGI IMG/M metagenome (GOLD analysis project Ga0197142, IMG submission 148614) | Sediment microbial communities from Great Boiling Springs, Gerlach, Nevada, United States - GBS 60_MetaG | ecosystem: Environmental > Aquatic > Thermal springs > Hot (42-90C) > Sediment... | reverse complement strand
TCTGCCTCCACCTCCAGAGCCAGAGCAGCCCGAAGAGACCGCCGCGCCGCCCCCCACAGGTCCCGAAGCCGTGCTGCCCATGCTGAAAGTGGACGCCATCGAGTTGGAAATCGGCTACGGGCTGATGTCGCTGGTAGACCCGAACCAGAAGGGCGACCTGCTGGAACGCATCGCCGCAATCCGGCGACAGTTGGCGACCGACTTGGGCTTTGTGATGCCGTCGGTGCGCGTGCGGGATAATGTGCGCCTGCGCCCGCTGCAGTACCAAATCAAGATTCGGGGCGAGACGGTCGCGCAGGCGGAGGCGCAGCCGCGTCTGCTGCTGGCGATGCCCCCCAGCGCGGACTCGCCCCCGATTGAAGGCATGGCGACCACCGAGCCTGTGTTCGGCATGCGAGCGTACTGGATTGAGCCGAGCCTACGCGAGCAGGCGCAGCGACTGGGCTACACAGTGGTGGAGCCGACCGCCGTCGTCGCCACGCACCTGACCGAGATTGTGCGCCGCCACGCCGCCGAACTGCTGGGACGCGCCGAAACCCAGCAACTGCTGGACAACCTGAAGGAGCATAACCCCGTCGTGGTGCAGGAGGTCGTGCCCGACCTGCTGACGCTGGGCGAGGTGCAGAAGGTGCTGCAACACCTGCTGCGCGAGGGCGTGCCCATCCGCGACTTGGAGACGATTTTGGAGACGCTGGGCGACCACGCGGGGCGCACGCGCGACACGGAGGCGTTGGGCGAATACGCCCGCGCCGCGCTGGCACGCACCATCACGCACCGCCTGCAGTCGCCCGACGGCAAACTGCGCCTGATGGCGTTCGAGCCTGCGCTGGAGGCATACCTGCGCGAGCGCGTGGAGCAGACCCCGCACGGCGTCGCGCTGGGACTGGAGATGGAGACCAGCCGCGCGCTGCTGCACGCCATCACCCAGCATGCCCAGCAGATGACCGCGCGGGGCTACTTGCCCATCTTGGCGTGCGCGGGCAACCTGCGCCTGCCGATACGCAAACTGCTCGGCGCGGAACTGCCCCAACTGCATGTGATTGCCTACCACGAGATTGCCCCCAACACGACCATCGAGATTGTGGAGCAAATCGCCCGCGCGGAGGTGCTAAACGCGGCGAGCGCAGTAGCGTGATTATCCATGCGCCGCCTTCCACCGAGCGATCGTGTCGTCCACTTCTGGCTGCTTGCGGAATTGGTTCAAGAACCGCATCGCCTCCTCGGGCAGGTTCAGTTTGGCAGCGGCGGCGTAGACTTGGCGCAGCCCATGAAACAGCTCGCCAGCGGCTTGCGCGTCGTAGGTGTAGGTGGGTGCGGGCGGCTGCGTCAGCCGCTGGCGAATCAGTAGGCGCACGGCGTCCATATCCACCAGCCGACCGGGACAGGTTTTGGTGGTGGGCGTCGGCGCAAGCCCGCGCCGCACCAATTCGTTCACCTCGCGATGCCCCATCACAATCAGCCCGTCAGGTTCGCTCAGGAACCGCTCTACTAAGCCGTACTTGCGCAGCATCTCGATGGTGTGCTGGACGCCGCTTTCCAGTTGCTGGGGCGTCAGCGGGGCAATATCGCCGTGCCCTGAGAAGCAGATGTGGTAGGTCGTCTCGTTGATGCCTGCGACGCCTGCGGGGATTTTGCGTGGGTCGCGCCCTTTCTCGATTGCGCCGCTAAAGCGGATGACGACATTGTAGCCGATTTCGCTCCAGCCGCGCTCGCGGTGCCATTGGTCAATCTGCGCGGCGGTGGTATCGAACGCTTGTCCGTCGCGCCCGTGCGCGGCGGTGTGCCATACGATGCGCTCAATCGTGCGTGCCATATGCGCCTCCTACCCTCTTCGCTTTCTGGCGAAGCAAGGGTCAACCTGTGGTATAATACCTGCGATGGGCGATTCGTTCTCGTTCATTCGGGACTCGCAGCCGCAAGAGTCGAGAGCGGAGGTGCCCTACCAGCCGAAGACAGCAGAGGAAGCGCGTCGGCGGGGGGACGCCGCGCTGCGACAGGGCGAGTACGAAGAGGCGTTCCGCTACTACAAGCTCGCCATTCAAATGGATAGCGACAACAGCGAGCGCTACATGCAGCTGGGGGATGCTTATGCCTTTGCCGACCAGCCTGCGCGTGCGCTCGCGTATTATCAGCGCGCCCGCAAGATGAACCCGCGCGACCCCGAACCCTACTTCGCGCTGGGGGAGATTTATCGCCGCTATGGTCGATACGACGCGGCAATCGCCTACTTCAAACGCGCTATCGAGTACGGCGCCGATAGCGCGTTTGTCCAGTTCAAGTACGCTGAGGTGCTTGCGCTTAGCCAGCAATACGCCAAAGCGGTTGAGGCAGGGCGTGCCGCCGTGAACCACGAACCCAGCAACGGCTTCTACCGCTTCTGGCTCGCCAACCTGCTGGAGCAGATTGGCGAAGTGGATGAGGCACTGCAAGAGATGGAAATCGCTACGCTGCTAAACCCTGAAGACGACTATTATCACTTCCGCTTTGGCTTGCTCTGCATCGAGAACGAGATGCTCCCGCGTGCTGTGGAGTGTTTCCAGCGGGCGTTAGCCATTAAGCCCCACCGCGCACTTTACCTGACGCTGCTGGGCGATGTCTACACGCTGCTCAATCGTGTCGGCGAGGCGCAGCAAGCATACCGTCAGGCGGGCGTGTTAGACAGCTATGACCGTGCTGAGTTACAACGCGCCCGACGCCTCGCAGGACTGGACAACGGGCAGCTGGATGCCTGCCCCCACGAAGCGACAGACGAGTAGCCCGTTTACACATTGAAACGCACATATATCACATCGCCGTCGCGTATCAGATACTCTTTACCCACCAGTTGCACCTTGCCCGCTTTGTGCGCTGCTTTCCAGCCGCCCGCTGCCAACACCTCGTCTGCAGGGCATACCTCCGCGCGAATGAACCCGCGCGCCAAATCCGAGTGGATGGTCGCCGCAGCGTCCAGTGCTGTGCTCCCCTTCGGCAGCAGCCATGCCCTCGCTTCATCGCTGATCGTATAAAACACCTGCAGGCGCAACTGCTCGTAGACCAATCGCACGAGGCGTGGCAGTGCAGGCTCGGAGACACCCATTATTTGTAGAAACTCTGCTTGCTCCGCTTCGGGCAACTGGCGCAGGTCGCGCTCGAAGGTCGCGCACAGGCTCATCAGTGGCAGCCCGTGCGCGTCGCAAAGTGCTTGCAACGACGCCAGCATTTCCGACTGCGCCTCGTTGCCCAGCAAGCTCTCGCCAATATTTGCCACGACCACCATCGGCTTGCGCGTAAGAAAGCCAAACCCCCGCAGGCGCGCCTCCAGTTCGTGGGGAACCTCAAACGCTTGCAGCAATTCGCCTACGCTGAGCGCACGGTGCATTTGGCAAAGCAGCGCGTGCTCGGCGCGGTCGGCAGCGGACTCCTTGTGCGACTGGAACAGTTTCGTCAGCCGCTCTATGCGGTTCTCGATGACCTGCAGGTCGGACAAGACGAACTCATCCAGCCAGAAGCGGAGGTCGCGCGCGGGGTCGATCGGCGCGTGGTAGGGCGCGTAGGGGCTATCGAAGGCGCGCAGCACACACACCAGGGCGTCGTTCTGGCGGGCGAGGCTCAACAACTGGCGTGCCGTTTCGGGCTTGTCGGGATTGAAGTCGGGCAGGTCGTGCCATTCAAGGGCAGCGGGCGTTCTCTTCCTCGCGCCCGCTTGATGCGCCAGTTGCTCGAAGCGCGGGTCAGGTATCGGGATGCTGGCGACTCCCTCGCGCGCGTGCCCGCCCGACAGCGCGTCGAACAGCGTTGTGCGCCCACTGAGGGGAAAGCCGAGAAGCGCGATCCTCATGGCGTAAACTCAATCTGCAGGTCGGGCGGCGACTGCCACGGCAAATACCAGAACCAGTAGAGAACGAGCGCCAGCGCAATCAGCAGCGCCAGCATGCGCAGCACTTTCGCCCAGGCACTTTTTGCGTGCGCCATCGTCTATAATATAGAAGGCGCTCCCGTTGCGGCAGGAGTTGCATGTGGAGCGTCGAAGAGAAGTATACCGAATTGAGGAGACGATGATGAAAACGATTTGGCGTATCGGTTTGGCGACGGTGGGCGTTGCGGCGTTGGCGACTGTGCTAACGGCACAGGGGCGTCCGCGTCCTGAAGTGTCGCTGCTCGGCGTGCGTGTTCTTTCAACAGTGCAGCAAGTGCTCCGCCTCTTCGGCAACCCGACGATGATTACTAATGCACAGGTTACGATTACCGAACTTGAGGGTGAGCAAGGCGGCGGTCAATCACGCGATACAGGTGGCTTTGGTCAGGGGGGCGAGCAGGGCGGTTCTTCAGGCTTTGGGGAGCCCCCGCGCGGCAGCGAGTTCGACAGCGGGGAGACCCGCATCGAAAACCAAATCGTCTATGTGTACCGCGTCAAGGGCGGCTCGACCTACCTGTTCCAGTTCAACAAGGACGGGCGCGTTGTGCAGATTAGCGCGTATGGGCGTCGCCCCGACCCGCGCGTGCGCACCAGTCGGAAGATTGGACTGGGCGACCCGTATAGCAAGGTCATCCTCGCGTACGGGCACCACGACGAATTCGCTCGAAGAGGCGACATCTATGTGATTCGCTACAACAAGATGGGTATCGCGTTCCAATTTGACTCCAAGACGAACCGTGTCACGGGCATCTTCGTTGCGGCAGGCGTTCCGACGCTGGGCGCAGGCTTCACCCAACTGGGTGGCAGTGATTCTCAAGCGGGCGGTGGACCCGTCGGAGGTTCGCGAGTGCCAGGGGGTCCCGGCTTCGGTGGATCTCCAGGGCGTGGTGGCGGGTCGCCTGGCGCGGCGGGTCCCGCCATCTAAGGAGGCGAACCGTCTTGCGCGACCTGCGCGAGGCTATCCGAGACCGTATCGACCTCGTGGAGCTGGTCTCTGAGTATGTGCGATTGGAACGGGCAGGCAAAAACTTCAAAGGGCTCTGCCCGTTCCATACAGAGAAGACCCCCTCATTTTTTGTTAGCCCCCTCCTGAACCGATTCCACTGCTTCGGGTGCGGCGCATCGGGCGATGCGTTTGCATTTGTTATGCGCATTGAGGGATTATCGTTTCGCGAGGCGATGCGCCGCTTGGCAGAACGCGCAGGCATCGAACTACGCGAGGAGTCGCTGCCCCCAGAGGCACCCGACGAACTGGACCGCCTGCGCAGGCTCGTCTATGCTGCGAACTTCTTTTACCGTCAGTGCTTGCGCCGCGCCCCGCGCGCCCAACAATACCTTGCCCAACGCGGGTTGACCCCCGAAACTATTGAGGCGTTCGAACTGGGCTATGCGCCCGACGGGTGGGATCACCTGCTGCACTTCCTGCAGCGACATAACTTTAGCCTCGCGGACGCCGAGCGCGCGGGGCTGCTAAAAGCGCGCGATGACAACAGCGGCTACTACGACCGATTTCGCAACCGCATCACTTTTCCTATTCACGATGCATCGGGGCGCGTGGTCGCGTTCGGCGCGCGCACCCTCGGCGACGAAGAGCCGAAGTACCTCAATAGCCCCGAAACGCCCCTGTTCGAGAAGCGCCACACCTTCTATGGCTGGCACTTCGCGCGCGGCGAAATCCTGCGTCAAAAAACCGCGCTAATCGTGGAAGGCTATTTAGACCTGATTATGCTCCACCAATACGGCTTCACGCACAGCCTTGCCACGCTGGGCACGGCGTTCACAGAGGAACACGCAACACGCCTGAAACGGCTGGTGGAGCGTGTGTATCTGATATTCGACTCGGATGCGGCGGGCGTGCGCGCGACGCTGCGTGCGGGCGAGGTGTTGGCGCAGGCGGGCATCCCTGCGCTGGTCGTGCGCCTGCCACGAGGCGACGACCCCGATAGCCTGTTGCGCACGCAAGGCGCGGCAGCGCTCCAGCAAGCGTTAGATACGGCAGTCCCTGTCGCACATTTTGGAATTGAGCAGATTATTCGCGAGCTGGCAGGAGAACGCAATCCTTTGGAGCTGGAGCCTGCCCTCAGAGCGCAGATAGTCGAGCGCGGGCTGGAATGGGCGCAGAGCCTACCCAGCGCGCTGGATCGGCTGGCGTGCCTAGAGCGGCTCGCACCCCTGACGCCTGCGTACCTCACCAGCCCGCAAACCGCGCTGCAAACGCTCCAGCACGAGCTGCAGCGTCGCCTGCGCCGCCGCCGACGCGCTCACGCCGCCCCTGCGCCCCAACCCGCCGAGACACCCTCGCATCTAGAGCAACCTGCTATCCCGAAAGCCGTCTTTCAAGCGGAAAGTGAAGTGCTGCGGGCGACGCTTTACCCCGAATCTGCCGCCGTTGCGCTGGAACATCTCCCCACCATCGAATGGCAGGTGCCTTTGCATGCGCAATTGGCGACGGCACTCCTTGCGCTGCCCCAACCGCCCTACCACTACGGGAACCCCACAGAACTGTTTCGCCATGTCCCAGAGGCACCGCTGCAAGACCTTCTGACCGCGCTGCTAATGCAAGAATCGCCCCCGATGACCGAAGCGTGGGCGTTGGGATGCGTTCAACGCCTGAAAGAGTACGCCCAGCGCCGCAAGCGAGCGCCCCTCGTCGCTGAACTCATCCAACACGCCTCCCCCGAAACCGACCCGCAAAACGCCGAGAAGTTGCAGGAATACTGGCGTATGCGCGTCGAATCTACAGAGTGAGTGGAGGTTGCGCGATGGAGCACTGGCTGACATCGGATGAGTTGCGAGCCTTGATTGAAAGTGGGCGGCAGCGTGGCTATGTGACCATAGAAGACCTGCTTGAATTGATGCCCGAGACGGATTTGAATCCCGACGCGATTGAAGCGACGCTGGAGTATCTCGAGTCGCAGGGCGTGCGCGTGCTGGACGAAGTCGAGGCGTCGGAGCGTGAGCTGCGCCAAGCGACCGAACGCGCCAATCGGTTTATCGAGGCGGTGGAGCGCGAGGAGATCGACGACACGGTGCAGTGGTGGGCGCACCAAGCCGCGCGCGCCCCCCTGCTGTCTGCCGAGCAAGAGCGCGAGCTGGCAGCTCGTGCGGCGCAAGGTGACGAGAGCGCTCGAGAACTACTCGTGCAAGCGAACCTGCGATTGGTCATCTCGGTGGCGAAACACTACACAGGGCGCGGACTGTCGATGATTGACCTGATTCAGGAAGGCAACCTCGGGCTGCTCCATGCGGTGCGGCATTTCGACCCCAGCCGCGGCAGTCGCTTCAGTACCTACGCCACATGGTGGATTCGCCACACCATCTCCCGTGCGCTTCAAGAGCAGGCGTCCCTGATTCGCATCCCCCATTACATGGCAAAGGTGCTTCAGCAAGTGCGTCAGGCGTCCGCGCTCCTGCAACAAGAGTTGGGGCGTGAACCCACCGTCCACGAGGTCGCCCAGCGCACGAAACTACATCCCGAGCAGGTGCGCGAGCTGATGCACGCCATCGCCAAGCCCATCTCGCTCGAAATGCCCATCAGCGACAGCGACGGCTCCGTGCTGGGCGACATTATCGCTGACGAGACCGAAGCCGAATGGGAGCGCGCCATCGACTGGGAAACCTTGATGGCAACACTCAATGAGCGGGAGAAAGCGGTTATTCGTCTCCGCTACGGACTGGGCGGCGAGCCGCCGATGACCCTCGAAGAGGTCGGCAAGCGGCTGGGACTAAGCAAGGAGCGCGTGCGACAACTCGAATCCCGCGCGATTCAGAAGATGCAGGAGGCTGCACGCACCTAAGATGCCGTCGGGCAAAGTGCATGACTGGGTAACTCTGGGCACTGCGCTGGGCGCAATCCCGCTGACGGGGCTGTCTCTACCGCCCGAAACGCGCCCGTTGGCATGGCTTGCCATCGCCAGCTACGCCTTTTCGGGCATCTGGCTCTCCAGCGACCTGGATGTCCACTCCAGCGCGTACCGCCGCTGGGGACCCTTGCGCGTCATTTGGTACCCGTACCAGAAGCTCGTGCCGCATCGGAGCTGGATCTCCCATGGGCTGGGCATCGGACCGATACTGCGGGTGGTGTACCTAATGGGCGTGCTGATGCTGGCGCTGCTGGGGTTCAACTGGCTCGCCGCGCGTATTGGGCTGGCGCTGCAAGTCGACCCGCAGAGCTGGCTTCTCCACACGACCGACTGGGTGTTCACCTATCCGCGCGAAGTGCTTGCGCTGGTGATTGGGCTGGTGGCGGGCGGCGCGGTACACTCGCTGCTCGATTTCGCGCACACGCGCCTCAAACGGTGGCTATAATGGAACCAACGCGCTACACCACGATTCGCGAGCTGCCCCCTGAAGAGCGACCGCGCGAAAAATTGGCGCAGTGGGGCGCGTCCTACCTGCGTGAGTACGAACTCTTGGCAATCCTGCTGCGTACGGGCACAGCGCAGATGTCCGCGCTGCAACTGGCGCAGCACCTTCTGGAGCGGTTCGGCGGCATACGCGGCGTGATGCACGCCAGCGTCCAAGAGCTGGCGCACATCAAAGGCATGGGGCTGGCAAAAGCGACCCAAATCGCCGCCGCGATGGAGCTGGGCAGGCGCGTCGCGCTTAGCCAGTTCCACGAACGCCCCCAAATCCGCTCCCCCGAAGATGTCTACCAACTGATGCACATGCAATTTCTCGCCGAGAAGCGCGAGCATTTTTTGGCGGTGCTGCTGGACACCAAAAACCGCGTGCTGCGCATGGAGACCATCTCCATCGGCACGCTGGACAGCAGTCTGGTGCATCCGCGCGAGGTGTATCGGGTGGTCGTGCGCGAGGGTGCAGCGTGCTGGATCGCCGTCCACAACCATCCCAGCGGCGACCCGACCCCCAGCCCTGAAGACATCGCCATCACCAAACGCCTCAAAGAGGCGGGCGAGCTGCTTGGCGTCCCCTTGCTGGATCACCTCATTCTCGGCGACGGCAACTATACCAGCTTGCGCGAAAAGGGCTACCTTTGAGACGAAAGTGTGCTATAATAGAGGCGCGAGGAAAGGAGCCTATAGCGATGAGGAAGATAGCATGCCTATTCGGGTGTCTAATTATGGTGCTCGCACTCGGTACAGCGCAGCCGTTGGTGATAGACTTTTTCGACGAGGTCGAGAGCAACGACACACTCGCCCTTGCGAACAACCTAAGTGTGGTTGGGGTCGACTCTACGAACACACGGCGCATGAAGGTCGTGCGCGGGTTAATCGACCCCGATGGCGACAATGACTACTTCCGCGTCGAGCTAGCGCAGACGGGAACCTACTCGTTCCGCGTGGATTGCCCATTCGATTCCGTCCTCACCCTCTATAACGCTTCTGGAGGTCTGATTGCCGAGAACGACGACGACGAGCCAAACAACAACGATCGCGGCAACCGCGATACCTCGTTCACGAACGCCGATTCGGGCATCACCATTTCGTTGAATGCAGGCGTCTACTTTGTGCGCGTGCGCTCGATTGCTGCCTCTGGTGTTTTAGCTCGATTCCGCTACACGCTACGCATCTTCGACGGCAGCACGGCGCGTGATTTCGACCCTTACGAAGTCGACGGCACGAACGACACTTTCGGCACAGCGACGAATGTCGGCAACTTAGCAGACGACTTCACCCTTATTCCAAACGGCTTTCTACGCTACCGTCAGGCTGACCTCGATTATTATCGCATCGAGATTGGCGAGGGGAGCTTGGAGGTACGCACCTTCGGCGCCACCGACACCATTCTTACAATCTACGACTCCGCATTCAACCCATTAGAGAGCAACGACGACGACCCCCACGACCCCTTCAACCCCTACACCTCGCGCATAGCGCTGAACAATCTCTCTGCAGGCATCTACTACATTCGGGTGGAAGGGTTCAATTATCTAGGAGGACGCGCGGGCGGCTGGTACGATGTGCTGATTACTGGCTACACGCCTGTGCGCCGCTTCATCTCGGGGCGCATCAATTTCGATCACACCGATCGGAGCGCTGTTCCCTTCGAGATGAAGATTTATCGAACAGGCACGCAGAACTTGCTGGACAGGCGTACCTTCAACACGAACGCCACAGGCGACTTCACGACCTACACCTCAGTCATGAGCGGCACAGTCGATATTGCCGTGCGTGCGCCGACCAGCCTCACGCGCATCCTGCGTAACATCTTGTTGAATAGCGATGTGTCGGGGCTGGTGTTCGACCTCATCAACGGCGACCTCAACGGTGATAATGTGATCGACGACTCTGACCTGCTGACTGTGCTGTTCGACTTCGGCACCAACAACGCTGCGAGCGACCTGAATGGCGACGGGGTTGTCGATGACGCTGACCTGCTGATTGTGCTGTTCAACTTCGGGGCGGTCGGCGACAACTAAGGGGTGTCGCGTTGCTGGCGCTGCAGTTCGGAGCGGGCAAGATTGGGCGCGGGTTCTTTGCCCAACTCTATGCCCGCTCTGGCTTTGAGATAATTTTCATCGAAGCACGCCCAGAGCTTGTCGCCAGCCTCAACCGCCGTCGCTTCTGTTGGATTGAGTGGACCGACGGCGGACGCGAACAGATTGCCCCCGTCGCCGCGATAGACGCCCAGGATACCGAAGCGATTGCAACAGCGTTCGCGCGCGCCGAGGTCGCCTCCACAGCCGTTGGCGTCAACGCGCTGCCCCAGTTAGCGCCCCTGATTGCTGCAGGACTGCGCCGCCGCGCCGCCGAGAACCCCAAGCCGCTCAACCTGCTGCTCGGTGAGAATGCGCTCGACGCGCACACGCGCCTACGCGACGCGCTGCTACAGACCCTCACGCCCGACGAGCAATCGCTGCTGGATTCACTCGGCTTAGTACGCTGCGTCATCGGGCGTCAAGCGGTTGCCGAGTTGCCAGGCGATCCCCCAGGCGTGCGCGTCGACCGCTACAGCACGCTCCCTGTAGACGCCGACGCGCTAATCGGCGCGCCGCCGCCGATTGTAGGATTGCAACCCGTGCGCCCCTTCGAGATCTACATGCAGCGCAAGCTCTACCTGCATAACGGTTTGCACGCGCTGATTGCCTACTTGGGCGCACAACGGGGCTACCGCACCATCCAACACGCGCTACAAGACCCCGAAATCTACGCCTTATTTGTGCAGGGCGCAAAATCGCTCGCGCAGGCGTTCCTCAAAAAGCATCCGTTTGACCCCCACGAGCATTACGAGACCGTTCAGGACATCCTCGCACGGATTCAAGACCCCCACTTAGACGACCCGATTGCCCGCGTCGCACGCGAGCCGTTGCGCAAACTTCGCCCTGACGACCGATTAGTGGGCGCGTATCGGCTGCTCCTCGAACAGGGCGAAGATCCAACCCCTTTCCGCAAGGCGATTCTGGCAGCGCTGGCGTACTACGACCCTGACGACCCCGAATCGGTGCAACTGCGCCAGATGATAGAAACACGCGGCGCAGACTCTGTGCTACGCGAGTGGTGCGGGCTGGAATGTCTGTAAAGCAGTGGCGCCTATTGCCCTATCCCTATTTTTTGCGGGCTAAAGACACGCTGGCTTCCACCGATAATCTGCATAGGTGGACGGCATGGAGGCGCGATGCTTATTAGGGATGATAGGGCTTTTAGCAACGCTGAGCGCAGCGCACGCTGAGACGCGCGAACGGCTTGCAACTGCGCACGAGTACGCGGTACAAGTCAATCTGCTGCGTCTACGACACAACCTCTCCCCGCTCAAACTGAACGCGCAACTGTGTGAAGCGGCGCAGGCGCATGCGGAAACGATGGCGCAAACGGGCGTGATTACCCACGCCGACGCGCACGGACGCCGCGCCGACTACCGCGCCAGCGCAGCAGGCTACTTCTACCACCGCCTCGGCGAGAACCTCGCGGCAGGACAACCTACTTGGGAGCGCGCCCTGCAGGCGTGGCTCAACAGCCCTGACCACCGCGCGAACCTACTGACCCCCGACTATCGCGAGCTGGGCATCGGTTTCGCTGGCAGCGCGAGCCGCTACCGCACCGTGTGGACGCAACTACTGGGCGCACGGCGCACGGCGTACCCCGTCATCATCAACTTGGACGCCTTCGCAACCGACTCGTCGCAGGTGTCGGTCTATGTGCATGGGGCGCGTGAGGCGCACGCCATGCGCTACCGCATCAACGATGGCGACTGGAGCGCGTGG
>Ga0197142_1004016_pt1 | contig 12064 bp, 11 predicted proteins | sample GBS60_MetaG_FD_148614 | JGI IMG/M metagenome (GOLD analysis project Ga0197142, IMG submission 148614) | Sediment microbial communities from Great Boiling Springs, Gerlach, Nevada, United States - GBS 60_MetaG | ecosystem: Environmental > Aquatic > Thermal springs > Hot (42-90C) > Sediment... | reverse complement strand
ATATCTACTCCCTCAGATATGGGTAATACTCCTCTTCGTAGTGGCATGGGCAATCATATGCCCTGCATAGATTATATCCCCATTCCTACAATTCTCGGACATCATGCCCTACTCACCTTCGAAATCGAGGCTGACCCTCGGCTTGTCCCCGTTACCGTTCTTCCTGCCCTTCTTCCTCGTGCCGCCCCGCATTCTGGGCATCTACCCGCCTTGTAGTAGCCTTTCCCGCATGAAGAGCAGAAGTAAAACCCGCCTTCACAGTCGGGCCTGCTAATCTGCGGAGGATATAGAGTCTCCTCACCTTCATTATATAACATCTCGAAAACCCCTTCAAACACCTTGAAAACCACCTCTATTCTACTGACCTCGTCATAGAGTAGCGGCGCGAAAGCCGTCGCGAGGTTTGCCCTGAAGCTTGAGCATGATATGTCATACCTAGCCTGAAAATCATATTTCTTAATGTGAATTAATACGGTACCCTTCTCGGTTATGTTTAGCTCCTGAACCAAAGTTTTAGGGCATTTAAGCCGTATTGACTTCCTAGTCTCGCCCCGAAATTCCCTGACGACAAGAACCTACCTAGTTACCTGTTTTCCAAGATAACCAAAAAAGCTCATACCCCTTCTGTAAACGAGGACGAAGCCTTAAACTGAAAAGACGAAATCTATATAAACATCCTGTATAAATTAGCTATAAACATGCTAACTTATTTCAAATGAGGAGCGTTAACAGCCTTAACGCCTTCTCCATAATCCACTCATTCATAGGCTTTAGGTAGCTGTTTTGCCTGAATAGCATTTCTATTGCCTCTTCCTCGTTACCGCTGTCCGATACAACCAGCCTAAACCCTGCGATACCCAGCACGTCTTGTAGTCTGTTTTCAAGCCTCTTCAAACCTATATCAAGGTCTTTCTTAAGGCGGTTCTTTAATGCATAGATGTATAGCACGTCTGCCCCCAATTTGCCAACAGCATAGACGCCTGCTACGTAGGCTACATTCAAAATTAACTCAAGAAGCTTAATGTTAAAGAAGATACCACGCTTACAGGGGATGCTTCCGGCCGCACACCTGAAAACGCCTTCTTTAGGTTCGTATGCGAGGATGACATCGCCACCATGGAATAGCCCCTCATGGTTGAAAAGCTCGCAACAGCTATCCAGAGAGAGCCTCTTCCCATCCCCAGCGTCCTTGACAACCAAACTCTCCCTGAAAAAGCTCTCAAGCCGTGTCTCCATGACTAACTCACCAATCTGCATCTGTGATAAAGCCGATTTCTTCTACGGGGCCGTATCTTTCCTGTAATAGGCACTCATGTTTGCAGTATCCATCACGCCAACTCTCACATCTTGAACAGTTTCCATTAACACACTCCTTACAAATCCTCTTCCCGCTATTCGTCCAGCCTATCCCGCATTCGTCGCATATGAAGAAACCTGTTAGCGGGTCTTCTGACAGCCTACCGTTGCACTCGGGGCAATCACCTTTTTCAACAGTTTCGAGCTTCATGGGCAGGCATAGCTCAACCATATATATGATAGCTTGAGGTCTCGGCTGGCGTCGGCCGTCCAAAAAAATAGGTGGTGTTTAGAGGTCTATCCACGCACCTACCGTCTTCCCCCTTACCCTGACTACAGGGTCGTCTTCTACATCATTTACTATTACGACTTCTTCAGGCTTTGCGGACATCTCTTTTCTCCTCGCCGTTCTCTCCCTCTTCTTCGCCTTCGTTTTACGTCCCTTCATGCGGCTTAATGGGCCCCGTCCACGAATATTAGCTGTCGTGGCCTTCCTGTGAACCGTCAATTCACAAGGGTTATCCTTTTACCGCTTTTTACCACTCTGGCGAGCTTTATTGGAGGCAAGTTGCGTTTGGGGAGGAGTATGAGGTAGTAGTTGTTGTCGAGGTAAAGGTCTGAAACAAGTATGCCCTGCTCGAACCCAAAAATACTTCCAACAAACCACGAACGCTTGACGATGGATGCATTCTTTCCCATGATTTCTAAATAACGTCGTGCGTGGAGGTAGCTCTTGGGCATAGAAATGTGTATTCCCTGACGTTCGAAGTTAGGGAATTTAGACTTGACCACGAAGACCTTTCTCGCTACGTCCCCTAACTTTATCCCGAAGGCGTTTTCAACATCCTCGGGGCTGACCTCCGAGATGCTCACATCGTCAATGTTGACAGCCCTTCCCTCCATTAGAGCCTCAAACTTTCTCTGGAGTTCAACCCTCTCCCTCATCCGTTCATTCCACTCTTCCTCTTCCCGCTTTATGTCCTCTAAATCCTTCTTCGTGTAAGCACGAAAATACTCTGTGTAGCGGTTCACGTAACCTATTAGCCAGTAATCCCTATCTATGGAGGCGGTCTTATGTCCAATTAGGAGAACGGGCTTATCTACCTTGACACGGTCGATACATAAGTTGGGGCCTTCCTCATCAATGCCAAGTCTCCGTAGTTTTATCAGATATAGCTGAATATCCCCATAGATATTGAGGAACTTAACGGCGTCCATCTCCAGCGGGTCGCCCTCGAACGGGATGAACGGTTTCCACTTCCCGAGGTGGACAGCCACAAGTTTATCATGGTATGTAATCCCCGTGTCGGCAAAGAGCTGTTTGTTTCTGTCAAGGGCGAATACGGTGAAGTTGAGTTCTTTACAGATGGCGTATAGCTTGATAAATTCTTCGGGGACGGGGTGAGCGGAGCGGGTAGCCTAGGCTTCTAACTTTTTTTATTGAGGAGATACAGCATGGCCTTATTCCTTTCAAGCGTCCGAAAAGCTTTCAGCCTGCGTGCGGCTGGTAGGCAGGCGTGCAGGAGTTCTGGGTATATCCGAGCCTTGTTCAGCCTCTCATCGAGCCTCTTCTTCAAGACAGGCATAATTTCTCCAAACCGTATCTCTTCCATGCCCCCGCATCGGGCTGGCGTGCCTATAACCCATCAAGGCCATTTAGGGCTGTTAATCGTTCTTAAATATGCGGCCGACCTCGATCACTACTGCCTTATCTGTCAACCTTGGGGGTTGGAGGCTTTTCTGTCCGACTACTTTGAACGGTAAAAAGGCATTCGGGCATAAGCGGAATTCAAATAATTAAAGTTGTAATGCGGGCAGAGGAATTCATCTCGGATATCCCTTCAGTCATCCATGTGCTTTACTCCCCCTTCGTAAGGAATTCCTTAATAAACTTCCACAACGGTTCGCGAAGCTGGCTGAGCAAAGCCTCTAGGTTAAACCCTGCTGTCTCGGATATTACATGCTCCTCAAGCGAGTGCACTGGGTAGATATAGAACCTTTTGTTCCCCAAGGTTGACACATAGAACCTGATTAGCGCTTTCCTCGCCCTCTAGAGTTTCCAGCTAGCAAGGGATGAGCCGAGAGCGGTATTAGTGTTAAAGGCCCTCACGGCCTTCTATATCACTGTGTGCATCTATAATGTAATAAGCTACCTAATCTTTTTCTAATAACTCCATTACGTAGATGGGCCCAATCATCTCTAGCTCAATCGAGGAGTTCTTTACGGCTGGCAGTTGTTTAGACGGGCCGTATAGTTCGCGCAGCCCGTCAAGGAGTAGCTTGTGATAGTGCTCCATCTCCTTGCTTAGGACGTATCCGAACTCCGCTTGGAAAAGCGGTTTGGCGTCCACGTCTGATATCGTCACTAGCTGTAAAAACCCGCCGTGCTCGAGCACCTTGGCATGCCATGCGTAGAGCTTCTCAAGGTTTTTACGGTCCCTTATATCGACGCGGAATACGCTGAACGGTATGTTTTTCTGCCTGAGAATCTGTTCAAACTCGTCTAGGGATACGTTGAGTTCTTCCTCATTCTCCCCGAATACGAGGTAGTAGTGGCCATCGATAAGATGCAGTTCGGTTAGGTAATCTATCTTCTTCCCCGGAAGCATGAGGAGCTCCATGCTGGGTTGACCGTCTTTCAGGTCATACCACACACCTAACACAACGCTCCAGCCAACAGGTTCTTCAGCCATCTTGCCTACCTTAACTGCCAGCCATATATAATGGATTACCTAGTAGGTTCCCCACCGGGGCTTTATATACCCGGCCGACCTCGGCCACGTAATACCCCGAATATAGAGGATACTAAAAAATGGGTGGATACTCGGAGGTTAGTGTAATTTATATAGGCGGCCGACGCCGGCCGGGTATATAAAACCTAAACAGATATCAAACCGGCTTACTCTTAGATAGTTTATCGATTATTTTTGTTTCGAGCTGCGAGACAATTTCCTCGAAGTTCTTGTAGAATCCTACATCATGAACACTCGAGAATTCATGTGCCATCTCATGGGCGACTACGGCAATCAGCCTGACCATCGCTAGGTCTTTTCTGCCTTCATCAAGAAGTCGCTTGGCCTCTCGAATATCGGGGGATTCTATGTTGATAATGATTTTACCTGGTTCATGCATCGCTTCAGCCGCCATCTTCTTTCTGAACTCTACCTTGTGGCCGGAAAGTATGTTAACTAGCTTTCCCACACCCTCGTATTGTCTTACCTCCTCGGGCGTAGCATTCTCCCCCCTCGTCAGTTTAGCCACAATTTCAGAGACTTCATCTCTTCCTACAGTACCGATTGTTGTGGACAGAATTCTCTTTAGCCCCACCGGTGCGACTACACTAACACCAGCCTCTAACCTGTGGAAAGTATCACCAATTGCCATATCATCTGGATTCGTTTCAGAAACTACGAAGATCTTCTCCTGAGATAATATCTGCTTGCCTGTGATCTTCTCACCAGAAGTAGTCTCGAAGACCATGTTTTCAATGAGAGCTTTGTCTCCCCGCTTGGAGACTGCCCGCAGTATGTCGTTCTTTATCCGAGCATCGTTAACCAGGGTTGGGTTCGAGGCTATATCCCGGTAGAACTTGGTTTCGATAACATCAAGTAGCTTGGTTTGGAAACTTACGTAATTTTCATCGTTAAGGACATCGTCTCGTGACGTAACTACTGTCAAAGCGTCGTAGTTGATCTCACCAAAAATGTAATAGTCTGTCGAAAGATCTTTCACAAATAGGTCATTCACGTACAGCTTGATCGTAGCCTCTCTTTCCTTCTTTTTGTCCTTACTCCGCGACACCTCTGCAGGGATCCATAATACCCCTCTTATTCCATTTTCGCGGACCTGCATCCAATAGAGAGCGTTTTTGGGAGGTGAGTATTCAGCCCTCGACACAAGGTCCCCGTTGACTTCAATCCACTCCGCCCTAGCTTTTGCTACTATCCTCGCATATTCGGTAAAGTCGTTGACGTAACCGGTGAAGTCACCCTCAACCCACACCTTTGTTCCTAGTTCCTGTATTCGTTCCGCGACTTCGATTTCCATATTGCGGAATCGTCGTAGGGCAACGAAGGGATGCTTTGCCTCTGGATCGAAGTCCAACGCCTTCAAATAAAAGTCACTGTTCGCTTTTATCAGCTCAGGATCGGGATGACAAGCTCGTTCCTCCGGCAATAGTTCTTGGACTCTGGTGAGAGCCTCCTCTAGTGAGAGAAGGGTGTCGCCTTCCTGTGCTGCGGCAGACAAAACGGCGACTAAAAGTGCTCTCACGCGCCTTTTGTCATCACGCGGTATCGGTACCCTGTTCCCCCATTTTTTGGCGATATCGGGGAGCGGGATCATTCCGTGGTCAATTTGCTCGAATTGGATCGGAGAAGAATTTTTTCCTCCTTGATCCTGTTCGCATAATAAATACGGATTTTTTATGATATCTTTTTCCTCCGCTTTTATCCATGATTTCATGCGCAGGCTCGAGTTCGCGACACGATTAACCTGTTCTTCAGTAAGATCAAAGAGGCATAGAGTTTTAAGCAATTCTTTTCTAGTTTTCGGCAGATCTCGCCACTTGTTTCTCGCTGTCTCGAAGTCCCTTAGATATTCTTTCTCCGGTTTTCGTCTTCTCTCAAGGATAGAGATAACATGATCACGAACATCCTTTCCTTTATCAGATAACTTGCGTAAAATCTCACGCTGGTAAATAGTCGCGCCTTGGAAACCTAGATAGGCTAGCACGCTACCGACCCCAGGGTAGACTCCCCGATTTCGCCATACCTCTGCTAGCACATTATCTAGCCATTTGATATGTGAGGTCCAGTTACCTGGGATCTTGTTCTCCTTTTGCACCGCTTTAACGGATTGAATCAATCTCTCAAGAACAATCACCGCTTGATCATCGGTCAGATGCTCTGAAACATATGAGAACTGCTCGCTGACGCTATCTGGTACTCTACATATGATCTTAGATGGGTCAAGTCTCTTCTGGAGATATTCCTGGTAGGGTAATCTCACCAACTGTCTAGGGTCAATCGTTATCCTGCGAGGCCATACCGGATAGCGTTCTTTAGAATCTTCTTTGGAACCAAAATAAAGTTGGTTGCCGATCTCCTTGATCCGCGCTACTCCTATCAGTAACTTATGAAAACCTACGGTTGGTTCTTCAATCAAGGGGTCTCCATGGTTAGTGTAGAAGAATACCAGCGACTTTCCTGGTGTCAAACGGCCAAAGTACTTCTTCAAACGTTTTCTTTGCTTTTCAGGATCACTTTCCCAAGTAATCCCCGGTTCCTCTGAAAACATACGACCATATGGGGCGGTGCAGAAGGAAAATGGGGGTAGATAATCTTCGACCGCATCCAGATTCCTCCATTCAAGAGGATCGCGATGCTTTATTTTACACGGATATGGAGAAAATGCTGATATGTCGCGAGAACATGGGGGGTGGCAGTCTTCGGGGAGTTCGCTGATGTGTAAACCTTTATTTTTGGATTCAAACGAATCATTTCGACTCTCGCGAATGTATTCATGAAGCATGCATGCGGTATTGGATAGAGGGTCTTGGCAAATGCGTCCATTCCATCCACTATCATGCCATGCGAGACGAGCCGATATATGGAAAGTCATGCGACCTCTTCCACGACCCCTTCCACGAGTTACAAGTTATATATATTATTCATCATTTATTAAACTGATTCTAATCCTAATCCAGACCGAAAATTCGGCTCATATCTCTACCTCAAATTTATGAAGTCCCACAAGCTCGCCTGTCTTTCGAGGAACTTGATGACATTCAGCGTATCCAGAACTGAAATCGGTGAACTTTTACCTTCAGGTTATAGATTTCCCCCGTTGAAAACGGGACTTTATATAGGCGGGTGCAGGGTTCAGCCGTCGGATGTCCTTGGCGAATGTTCTACTATCGTGTCTGTGACAACCTCGTAAATCGGGTTCCCCATCTCGTCATACTCTTCTAGTCGTGTAACTCGGATGACCTGCAGCACGGCTTTAATTATGTCTCCGGTCTAGAGTTAATAACTGTTCCACGGCTCGATTCTATCGGTCACTTCAACGGTCTCCTTTTTCACCTTTTTCGGGTGCGGCGTCTTACTAGGCGTACCGCGGGGGTGTTCAGGCACGGCGACTGTGGAAACACTATCGAATACGAGTTTCAGGGTTGACCCGGGCTTGAGTAGCAGATACGCATTTACCAGTATTGCTCGCATCTTCAACCTCGTCCCGTCGCTGAGATGGTAGGTGCTCCACATCTCTGCTATAGGTTCAAAGTCCAAGTACCAGCTCATCCTGCCCTCGGGCTCGATCCTGACGCCCGACACATTCTTCTACTCGGGTGAGGTGGTGGAGGTGGAGCTCACATTAGAGTACACCAAGGTCGTCGGCCCCACAACCATCAACATCACTTCCATAACGGTCGAACCCTTCGAGCTGGTTCGGGTTGAGCCGGAACCGCCCCTAGAGTTGCGGGACGGCGAGAAGGTCACTATCAAGCTCTACCTGAGGACTCCCGGCGAGGGATTCAGGGGCAACATCAAAGTCACTGTCCATGCCTGAGGTAGACGCCTTGAGGCCGGAGGAGGTCAGGGAGCTAAGACACAGGGAAGGATGGCGAGATGGGTTTTCAGGATGTCCGAGAGACTCCTAGAGAGGGTCGCCGTGGTCGAGACAGCCCGAGAGGGCGGGGTAGAACCATAGCGCCTGAGCACTACTTCCCTCCCGACCTGAGGAGCTTTACCCCCTCATGGACAGCAGGTTGGCCCATAGAATCCTAGGCGCCGGAGTCTCGCACAAGGCCTTCACCGAGAATCACCGCATTTTAAAGGGCTTATAACAATAGAGGAGAGGAGAAAAACAGCACTCAAGAGGGAAATGGATTCGGAGCTCAGACGACTCGAAACAGAGTACGAGACCACGGCTTTCTACGAGCCAGTTGGTTTTGCCGTCATACTTAGGGAGGAGGGTGTAGATGAGAGACTGGTCGTTGAGAGGGCAGGTATAGACGCAGTTATCAGCTATGAGAAGGAGAGGGCCGGAGGAGACCTCGAAAAAAGCAGTAAGATAAAAGATGTCTCAACCAGCTTCAAAGGATACGATGTCGAATCGTTTGACAGGGTTATAGAGGTGAAGTCTTTCAGGACTACAGGCCCGGTTGAGATGACAAGCCATGAATGGCAAACAGCCTCGCGTATGAGGGGGATGTACTGGCTGTATGTGGTGGAAAACGCCCTAACAGAGCCAAAGATACACACGATAGAGAACCCGGCGGAAAGACTGAAAGACAGGGTCAGGAAAGTACCCATAACAGACTACAGATACATCATCGAAGACTGGAGGATATGATGACTCCAATTATGTGCATATTGTGTTGGGATTTATTTACTGTCCGACGTCGGACACGTAAAGGCCTACCTTCAACTCCTGTAAATTTCCCATCTTCACCGAAGAGTGAACGCCTAAATCTTGTAATATTCGTTAAGAAGCTCCCTTATGTAGCCTGTGAGCCAGTTTAAAATCAAGTCGTTTCAATCGATCTCTCAAGATAGTGGCAGATTTTAGCCTGAGTTTTTTCTGAAAGGTTTCTCGCCATACCTACGGCATATTCCAGAACACCTTCGATCAGGTTCATACGGTGGATTATTGATTCCCTGTTTTCCAGCTCGTCCCGCCAGAAATCCAAACCCTTCCCCAGCCTCATGTTCAAATTTTTCGGCAGCTCCTCCAGATACTGCAGAAGCTTTCCGTCAAGTCCGCATGGATAGTAATAGGTTTCGATAATATGTCTAGCCCAGCTGGAGATGTATACCATTGCTTAAGTAAGATGGTTTCAAAATATTTAGGTCTATAGTATTCCATACCGGTAGTGTCCGGATAAGGGGTATGTTCCTATTCTAGCATGGATGTATTGGTTGGCCAGCTCTGTTTATAGCGACTAGTGCTGACAATGAAGGGTCTTAAGACGCCATATACCTCCCTATCGTCATCACTATTTCATTGTTTTCCATCCTTGCTTTAACTATGGCCAACGTGGGTATGAGGTTAAGCGATCTGGCTTTTTCGAGGTATCGGCCATACATGTTGCTGTTTTCCCTGATCGTTTTATCATCCTCCTTGGTAGTCGTCTTCACCTCCACCAGTAGTGTCGGGTTACCTACGGCTATTAAGTCGATCGGCGGGTTGGGCATCACATAGCATAGACGTTTTATGTAGTCGAGCTGCTCTCCGTCCAACCCCTCAACCCTCTTCTTAACTAACAAGCGGTAGGACAGCTTGTAGACCCTTCTCCTAGTAAGCTCGTAGTGATAGGCTACAACGGCCTCCCCAAGAGCCCCTAACGCAGACTGGAAACCATCACCACCTCGCAACCGCTTCAGGAACGTTTCCGGCAGCGTTATGTAGGGTGCTTTAGAACCCGGTTCCAGCGAAACCCTGTAGACGTTCCTCTCTAGCTTGGTGATTGGTAGTCTAGCCTGCTCAACCTCGACGAAACGAAGCGGCCCCTGGGGCTCTGGGACATCCATCAGGAGTTTTCTCTCATCGTTTGTATCTTTGAAGACCACGTAGTACTCCTCGCCTCCCCTTATCCTGCCCCTTATCTGCCTGCGCGTGAACTCATCGGAGTGCGCCGATAAGTGGACGAGGCAGTCAAATTCCGGCAGGTCGAGACCCTCCTGAGCCACAGGGGTGAATATCACAACCTGCGCCCTTTCCTTGAGGTCGGCAAGCTTTGACGGTGGATCTCCGCCCATGAAGGTCTCTACAAGCATGTTGTATTCATCCCACAAAACTTTCTGCAATCTGCGAGCTGACTGCCTGAACTTCGCGTAAACCATAACCTTCTTCCCTTCCCTAGCTAGGTGGTTGACGAGCCACGCTACATGAAGCAACTTGTCATATGCGGTAGCTATAGTGATATTGACCAAGTCCTCCGGTACCTCTCCTCTGAATATGTATTCGAGCCATTCAACGGCTCGGCCGTAGTTCCCCTCCCACATATCCTGTCTCGCTTGATATAGTGCCTTATAGCGCCTAAGTGCAGCAATATATTTTTCATTCATCCCTTCGGGAAACCTTTTTTCCTTAAGTATTTCCTGGAGTCTGACTTCGTCGATCCTCCACGGGATTTTGCTGCCCAGAACCTTTTTTAGCATGTTCAGCACCCACCATGTCTGGCTTCTGAACCATAGGTCGGCCTTGATGGCGTGGGTTGATTCCAGCCGCATGACGTATGTTTCTGTCTTTGGGGCCGAGGCCGTTTCGGACATGACGCCCACCGCGTCCAGATGCCTCTCCGTCTCCGAAGTCCTCTTGGTTTCAGGGATGGTTAGGCCAATGACAACAATCTCCTTCGAGGCGATCAGGTTTAAAGCCAGATGCCGGTAGTAAACCGAATACCTGTACTGCCCGTACTCCTCTCCGTGGGCCACCACCCTATGAGCCTCGTCGAATATTACCACCCCGAAAGAATCTATATCGATGCGGCCTAGGATGAAGTCGTTGTTTAAAGCCATAGCCGTAACAAGAAGGATGTCCCCGTGAAAGCTTGAGAGGGCTAGAGCCCTCTCCCTAGGCGTCATAAGGCCCGTCAAAATTAGGCATTCGGGTTTGAGGTTAGAGAACCATCTGTCTATATCCTTCTTCCAGGGGTTGTATGCGAGAACCCTCCTCGGGACGACTACTAAAACCCTGCACCTGCCCTTACGCCTCCAAACCTCCTTGACAAACTCTAGGGCAATTCTAGTCTTACCCACCCCTGTAGGGGCCTCAATCAGTAGACTCCTATCACCATCCGTAAAAAACCGTTTAAACAGCCCGTCCAGAATCTCCCTTTGTGCAGGCCTGAGACTGTCGGCTGTCCCCTCTTCGATACACATCATTAACCCACTCTATCAACATTCATGCATAAAAGTGGTTCGGAATCAGTGATCCTCCCAACTTAAGCCTTTTCTTATTTATAAGTTTTAAATCTATAGGTAATGGGCTGGAGAAGCTACTCCCAAATATAGCGCAGGAAAGGTATTACCAAAGTTGACAGGATCGCGGTTTGTGGAGCGGCCGGCGCCGGCCACCCGCCTTTAACCGGACCTGCTGTAGCATCCCGGCAGGTCGTAGCCTCGAAGGTTTTTCTATTTCCGGCGCGGGCTTCCATCTATGCTTGAGGCCGTGCCTTTACGGGTGTTTACCCAGCAGTGTGAGAGGCGTTTACAGGCTCTCAGGAGCAGGCTGTCATCCCGTATAATAGGTCCATTGGAGCTCCACAGGAAGCTATGCGGCTTGGAGCAGGCTTATGAGCTGGCGAAGCAGCTACTTTCACACGGCTTCGACGAGGTCTATGTCTTGCCGGGAGGGGGAGGCTATAACATATAGGGATGGCTGGCTTCCGCTTTCCGGCTCGGACTTCCTGAAGTACCTCAGGGCCCTAAGGGCTGCCGGTGTCCACAAATCGTATATTCAGAGGGCTAGCTACGACTATTTCCCAAGCCCAAGGATATGTGTTATCGAGGACGGAGTATACGTAGGATGGCCTGAGGGGGTTTACAGCGGATACCCTACCGCATATATCAGGCTGGATGACGCCAGCCTCTGTGACAGGTTCACCTCCGGGATAGAGTTCCCAGCGGTTGGGCGGGAGTTAATGGAGAGGTATCCTAGAAGGTTAAGGGCAATGCTTAAAATCGTGCACACGCTTTCCGTCCATGATTATCTTAGGATTGCAAGAAGGGTCTGCGGCTACGCGGTCAGTCTCTACGAGGAGACG
>Ga0197142_1004015_pt1 | contig 12073 bp, 5 predicted proteins | sample GBS60_MetaG_FD_148614 | JGI IMG/M metagenome (GOLD analysis project Ga0197142, IMG submission 148614) | Sediment microbial communities from Great Boiling Springs, Gerlach, Nevada, United States - GBS 60_MetaG | ecosystem: Environmental > Aquatic > Thermal springs > Hot (42-90C) > Sediment... | reverse complement strand
GGCGCGCTCCGGGCATCGCGGCGATGTCAGGACGCAGGATTGCGAAGAACTCTTCTTCGTTGAGTTGAAGAGACTCCCACGGCGGATTGCCGAGCACGCAGTCAAAGCCGCCGATCCATCCGGTCTGCTCATTTTCCGGCTCTTCGTCCCTGCCTGGGACGCGGAACACATCCGGGAACGCCAGATGCCAGTGGAAGAACTGGTGCTGCTCGGCAAGCCGGCGGACCTCTTTTTTCATCCAGTCGGGAATCGAGTGAGGGTTGCGCTCGATGCGGCGGTAGACCTCTTCGGTGATGGGATAGCCGAACTCTCTGGTTTTCTTCCAGAAGAACGCCGCGCACCACGTATCCGCGAGCAGTCTGCCGAATTCGTAGTCTGTAGAGTTGACCAGCCTCTCATAACGCTCCTGCTTGCGGTGCTCGGCGGCAATGGTGCCATCGTCGTCTGAATCGATGCTCATCATCGCCGTCGAGAGGTTGCCAAGCTGTTCCCAGGGCTGCAGGTCATGCGCTAAGAGACTCTGCTGGCCCTCGCGTTCCTTCTTGTTCCGCTTTTTGTATTCCGAGCAGACAGCTTTGTCGTCACCCTCAACGGGGTTGAATGCGGCATCGGGAATACCTTCTTGGAGGAGCCGCGGCGTGGCGCCGATTAGAGAGTTGCCGCACTGGATGTGATGGTCAAGGAACGAAAGCGGCTTGCCTGGTTCCAGCGACTCCATCCACAACGCCACCTTGCACAATTCCACCGCCATCGGGTTGATGTCTACCCCGTAGATACATCGAGAGATCACCTGCCGCAAGGCCGTTCGAATGGCCTCCGGCGAAGGCTCGATGTCGCCGGTCCGCACCGACGCCAGGCGCTTTGCTATCCTGTGAGCTGCTGCAATCAGGAAGTGCCCGCTGCCGCAAGCCGGGTCGCAGACTTTGAGCGCAAGCAAGCGTTCTTCGGGATTTGGTTTCTTCACTGCATCATCGAGCACCGGGTCCAGCGCGGAATCCAGCAGACACTGGATCAGGCTGGCCGGGGTGTAGTAGCTGCCGGTGGTTTTACGCTCATTGCCGGCTGCGGTTCGGAGTTGGAAGACTCCGGCCTCGAGGTTGAGTTCCGGATGGAGTTCCAGCAGGGATTCATAGATGCTGCCGAGTTCTTCAGAGCCGAGGTTCTTGTAGTCCACCGGCCGAAGAGCGCCGTTATCCATCGTATAGGCAAGTGCTCGAATGGCATTCAGGAGATCCACATTAGCGATCTCGCAGGGCTCAATATCGGCTATTGCTTCCGGAGAAAACAGAAAACTGCCGAGCGCGGGCAGGCCAAGCTCCGGACAACCCTCGTCGCTGCCAAGCTTCTGCATTACCAGTCTGAGGCTGTAGTATAGATCCGGGTGCTTCGTTCCGCGTTTTTTTCCAGCCATACGCCGAATCCGCGATGTGGAGTAATACTGGATATAGCGTTCGCGAATTTTTCTTTCGGTCCCGGGTGCAAGTAGCAGGTCCCTATCCTCGGCGACGAAGATAAACAACAGCCTGTAGACCAGGCGCAGGAGTTGGCGGTAGAAATCCTGCTTGTCCAGCGCGCCTGAGCGCAGCTTCTCTCGCAGCTCGCGATTGGCCGGATGGGATATGAAACCAGTGCCCAGTGCGGAAATAGCATCAGTAACGCCGTCTCTAAGCTGATCCAGCGCCCTGGTGCCTTGCTCGTGAGCTGTCTTCGACCACTTTTCCAACCAACACTCGTCCTGCTTTTCGGCCTCCACCCGCGACTGATGACACAATAGCCACAAGAGAACGAAGTCCGAGTAGACTTCACCTTCCATCATCGCTTCCAGGTCAAACTCGACATATGCCTGGCGAGTCAAGCTTGAGTTGTCGCGAAGAATGCGAAGTCGCAGGCCGTTCGAGACGAAGCCCCACAGGAACTCGTCGGACCGGTTCAGCAGCTCCTGGACCAAGCCGTGGGGAGTCATTCTGGCCGCGCCGGCGATACCTTCGGAACGGGTGTCGAGGTCTATGGCGCAGCCGACGAGATGGATGGGCGTGTTGCCCCACAAGTGCGAAATCGCGAAACTCTTGCCATCGAGGTCGATAGCTTTTGCCGTTGCGAGCCTGCCGTAGCCGAGTTCTTGGAAAAGCGGAAGGAGCCAGCGTTCACGAGTGATAGAGGTTTTTGGATCGGTATCCGGCAGTTTTTCCGCAGCTGTCTTGAACGAGGCCCACGCGCCAAGCATACGGTTCCAGGACCGGTTAGTGGCTTCATTGAGTTTTTCATTGCCGACAAGATGGTAATCGACAGGCGTAAGCCCGCCAAGCGATTTGTCGCCATCTGAGATGCGTTGAAGTAGATCGACAGGCAAGATAGCGCCTTCGACTCGCACCGTAGAGAATTGGTTACTGCTTCTGCTCTTTCTCATCGAGGCGCCCCCGCAACTGGAAGGTAGACATAGATGCCAAGCACATCGGGAGGTAGGTTGGGCACAACGCGGTAGCGGATACCTTTCTGCTGAGAGGCGGTGCGGACACGGCGATGAGCTTCGAGGAGTTGCTCTGCACGCCGCTCAGCCTCTGCCTCGAGGTATGGGCGCAAGTGCTCAAATCCATCGATGACTTTGCTGACGAAATCCCTTTGGGCCTCCCTCGCTATGTTCGCATCCGGAGAAGCCTCGAAGACAGCATTTACACGCTCATCATCCAGCCACTGTGCGTTCTCCGGCGAACCCTCAAAAGCGAGCAGTCCGCAGTCTTCCGCCAAGAGCGGCGATTCTTTGCCGTCCTTCTGACTTATGATGTGGTAACGGAAACGCACGAGAAGCAGAGTGGTACGCTTGTTGACGGCTGCTGTGCGAATGGCGCCGCATCGCTTTGCACATCCGTCGGCATAGGCATCGAGTGCACCATCCAAGATGAAAGAGGCAAGCCCCTCGACTATGGGATGTGTGCGGCTCAGGTAGACTTCTCCATTGCTTACAGGCAGTTCGAACCTGGCTTTAAGCGTTTTGGAACCGCCGACCAGTTCCCGTAGAAAGTCAGGAGCTTCTGAAAGATCGATAATTAATAGACCGTTCTTCTCACTAACAAATGAATTGTTGAGCTTGAACGCTTCTTTTGTGAACGAAGCTACATCGGCCCCGCTGCCGATGGCGTCTCGAATCGCCGATAACTCTGCCGCAACATCGTCGACTTTGATAGTCTCCTGGGCAAAGATCGTTCTGGAGCGTTTCTCTCGCTCGGCTGCAGATTCCCATTCCAAGTTGAGACTATCTTTCTCCGACTGCAGCAAGTCCTCGAACAGCTTGAGCTGTGTACTTGTGTCGTGCCCCCAGTCCTCTCTGAGCAGGAGTCCCTCGAATATTGCGTCAATCACTTCCTCAGCGCGAGCTGGAACAGGAACTGAGATTCCAAGGGAGTTCCGTATCGCCTTGTGTTTCTTGATCAACACGTTCAAGACGAGGCCGTCGATATGGTTATCGATGCCGTAGTAGGTGAGTACTCGCACTGTAGGGCTCGGCTGACCATAGCGGTCAACACGACCTTCACGTTGCTCGTGGCGAGTTGGGTTCCAAGCGAGGTCGTAATGCACTACGGCGTTGAATTTTTCTTGAAGGTTGATACCTTCGCTTAGGCAGTCAGTGCAAACCAGCACACGCTTTTCTGCTTCGCCGAGTTGGAGCACGCGATTTTCTCGTTCTTCCGGTGGGAGTAAGCCGGTAACCGGAGCGACCTCTACGTCATTCGGCAAAGCTTTGCGTAGTTCCTCAGCAACATACTCGGCGGTTTGAATGAACCGGCAGAAAACTATGGGGTTGTATCCGTCATCAATGATTTGCTTTATGAGTTCCGTGGCACGGAGAAGCTTTTGATCTTCCTTTCCTGCAAGCCTATCAGCTTCTCTTGCAAGGTCCAACAGTCTGCTTCTGTTTCGTTTGTCATCGGTTTCTTCGCCATAAGAATCGCTTCCGGGAGCAACATCCGGAATCTCTGAGGCGTCGTCGGCGATCAAATCCATGACTGTCTTCCGACCAATAAGATCGACCTCGTCGTCCGTTTCTGCGTCGGCGCAAGCAGCTCGACTCCGCAGCGTTGCGGCTGCCGCTGAAGGACTGGAAGCAATAGATCTCAATAGAGCAATCGCAGACCACCATCGCACTCTCTGATGGAACTTAGTGCCGGACTTGTCCGCAACGACTTCTCTTGCATATTTGAGCACCCGATGCACGAACGCCTTATACGCGGGTGACAGCCTATAGCTCTCTTCGGTATCCTCGCGCTCCGGGAACGGGGTCTGCGAGTCGAGATAGTGCTTGATATCAGCCCTTCGCCTTTGAACAAAGTGCTCAGCGAGCCGACGGCGCTGAGGAGCGCTTTGTGGGCCGGACAGGTCATCCGGAAGGTTTGCGAGCGAAGTATCTAATAATCCAAGCAGGGATCGGAACTCGTCTTCCTTTCCGCTGTGGGGTGTTGCGGTTACGAAGATCAAGTGACGATTGGAGTCTTGAGCAATGGCGGAGATTAGGTCGAAACGCTGCTTTCTTCCGCTGCGGCCCTCTCCGCTCCATGAGCAAGTATGGGCCTCATCAACTATCACGAGTTCAGGGCACGTTCGGGCAAACTCGTCCCGGCGACGATCCGACTTGATGAACTCGGTTGAGACAATCACGAACGGGTAGTAGTCGAATAGTGACTCGCCAGGTCTGCACGGGCGCTCTAGGCGCTTAACGGTGCTTGGGAGAACAAGCTCAGCTTCTATATGGAACTTTTCTGCCAGTTCCTTTTGCCATTGCTCTGCAAGATGTGGCGGGCAGAGAACAGCCAGACGTTCTACTTCTGCACGTTCGAGAAGCTCTTTTGCTATGAGCCCTGCCTCGATGGTTTTGCCGATGCCCACGTCATCTGCTATCAGCAGACGAACAGGGTTGAGTTTCAGCGCCATCAACAAGGGGACCAACTGGTAGGGTCTGGGATCGACCGCAATGGAAGCGAAAGAACGAAACGGCCCGGCGCTTGACCTGAATCCTAGTCTGAGTGCGTCACGAAGTAATCGGCATGACCGGTAGTCTCCCACGTCTGAAGGATCTGGCAAATCAAAAGTCGCCGGTTCCACTCTCTCCAAAGGAAGAAAGATTCCTGCCGTTTCATCCGAAGCGCCGCCGAGAGGACGCACGATCAACATCTCATCTTCCGATTCAGGAAGAACGACCCATTCCCTTCCTCTTGCCCTAACCAAGGATCCAACTGCAAAGCTCATTGTGGCCTCCCAAAGACGTGCGGATAACGCGAGATAATCCGCGCCCAGTCGTCCTTTGCTCCGAACCTGATCACCAGGTATCCAGCGTCCTCTAGCGCTTCTGTTTGTTCTATGTCCCGCTTAGCGCGTTCGGGGTATTCGTGGTGTGGGCCGTCTACGTATATCGCCACTTGCTCCTCGTCATACATAAAGTCCGCCCTCGTGCAGCAGGATTCCACGAGAACCTGCGCCCGTGACGGCAGTGCGTAACGCCTATCATCGATAAATTCCAGCCATTCTATCTCTAGCGTTGACTGGCACAGCCGCTTGAGTTCTTCGAGATGTTCAGACCGTGTCTTGCTGACTGGGCTGGTACTCACCGTAGCATCCGCATACTGCATTAAAATATCACGGATGAGCATCCTATCCAGCAGCTTGTGGTCAGTTTGGTTGCCATAGCTCATGAGACAGTCGTAGCAGGCAGCTTCGCAGTCCTCCAAAGCATTTGGCGCTCGGCGAAGGTCTTCCCCGGTGTCGGGATCGAAGTGGCATATTTCAAGCGCCCGCCTAGCGACCCAGGACATTGCTTGCGGGTCGTCGACGAGACGGCGCAGGACACCTGCTCCTCCCTCTGCCGCTTCGTAGAAGAGCATCAGTCTGCGATCATTTGTGTTGGGTAAAGGCTCTACCGCAAGCTCGTCATCCTCGAGCTGATATTCAGCCTGCAGTGCCCTCTTGAGCGCAGCTTCAAGTGATGCGAATACTTTCACCGAAAGCGGCGTTTTCGGTTCAAAAAGAAGGCAGTTGCGCCAGTCCTCAACGTATGGAATGACGCGTTCCTTACGGGGCGACAAGGGATCATCCTTGTCATCTTCCGTGGGAGACTTGGCCCAGTATCCTCGTTCAACGTCCAGCGTAAACCCATACTGGTCCTGATTCGCTCTGCGCTTCCATCCAAGGTTGATACGCCAAATAGTAGCCCTATCCCCGTAACTCATCCTGGCCAGATCCGAGCCGTCGTGGATCAGAGTGGCCGATCGGCACTGAATTGTTCCACCTCTTCTAGCGAAGCGCGCGCCGGTAACGATATCGTAGCCCAAGCGCATCCGTTCCTCTTCGTCGGAGTTGATCTTGTCCCGACGCCTGGTGGAGACGTTTTGCAGTCTGAACAACTGCCTAAGCGGAGTGTCGAGCGTGGTGCCACACCTCTCACACTGATCGGGATTGAAGTCGGATGTAACCGGATGCAGGTATCCGCAATGGCCGCACAATTTCGCACTCATCGTACCGACTATGCCTTCTTCGGACGGATCGGTAACCGGAAGTATGACCTTATCTATCACGTAACGCGATCCTTCGTGATAGACGAAGGCTCGCGGTCCGAACTCGGAGATCGCCAGGAATCTCGGCCTAGACAAGTATTCATCTCTCTGTCTGCTCTGACGACGAGCTGGTATATACGCAGAGATCGGTAGTCGCGGGAAGCTATAACCCGGGAGGAAGCCTTCACTAGCGAAATAACGATAACTGTAGAAATCGGATTGGACTGTGTTTTCTACATCGGTAAGGAGCGACTGCTGATTCTCAGCTTCTCGCCTGAGCCGCTTTGCTTGTTCTTTGTCGGCATGCGGACGTGTAGGATCGCGAATGATCTGGTCCTGCGCGCGCGCTTGGCGCAACGCAGATAGGTAGAGTGTCCTCCATCTGTCGCAGGCCCTGTCAAAGGATGATGCCACCTGGTCGAGTACTTCATCCAGCCACGCATCAGTATACCACCCGGAGGAATCAAGTTCCTCAGCGACAGTGGACAACACTCTCCGGCATCTCTCCCGGGCACGCTCCTTTGCCTTAACATCCGAGACACACTCGAAGACACTTTCAAGCAACGGTAGATTACCGGCTTCATTAGAAAGGTCGAGCACGTCCTTCAACGATTTCCCAAGTGACAGGCCGGTCTCCGCAAGCCAGACGGCATGGACGTGGGCACGAACCAGATCCTCGTTCGCTAAGTCGAGTCGAGGCGTTGCGACCGAGCCGGAAACCATATCTTGCGGGCGTTTGAAGAAGTATTGGTCGTGAGGGCTTCCGGTCGTACAATAGGTAAAGACAAGGGCAGGTTGGCCGCTTCGCCCAGCGCGCCCGCTTCTCTGCGCGTAGTTGGCAGGGGTTGGCGGCACGTTCCGCATGTTCACTACGTTCATTTCAGAAATGTCGACACCAAGCTCCATCGTGGGAGAACAGAAAAGGATTGGAAGCTTACCCTCGCGGAAGCGCTGTTCCCGCTCCTTCCGTTTTTCGTAGTCCACCTGTGCGGTGTGTTCCCTGGCTTCTAACCCCACGTTTTCAGCAGCCGCATTGCGGTAGAACTCCACGAAGAACTGGTTAGTTCGAGAGCCAAGCTCCGAACCTCTGGGTACTCGGATAAGATCGTGGTAGGCAGTGGATCCATCGCCAGCTTTCCAGATCATGGAAGAAGCAACGAGTTGATAACCGTCGACTTCGTCTTCTGATCTCGCCTTCATAACTACGTCAATAAGGCCGCCGATTTTCAAGGCTTTGAGCAGTTGAGCAATGATAAGGGATTTCTCTTCGACACCCAGGCGGTCAGGATAGTTGGGAAAAGTCGTGTTCCTCCCGAGGAAGTTGCCGAAAGCGCCGCGAGGTGACAGGAATATATTGCTGCCTGTATCAGCATTTGAACGAGGTCGAGCGAATAGAATCGAGGCGTATTCCATGCTGCTTACCTCGTTCTCATCTAATGCCCACGGTTCGCGTAAACGCTGGTTGCTCAACTGCTGAATCTGTTCCTGGTAAGACTTTTCTAGGTAGTTCACCTTGATTGCCAGCTCGCGGCGCATGAGATCGAGAAGAGCCTTGGCAACACCATAGCGAACCTCCGGACTTGCCGTGGCGAGCGCGGGATGTGCCTTCTCCCAAATATCCTCCGCACGGCACACATCATCAAGGCCTAGATAATCGATCTCCAGCAATCCACACTGCTCGAGATTCGGTGAAGTGATGCGCCAGCCGCGTTTCAGGTCGCGGTAGATTCTGTAGCCGAGGACTTCGCGCAAAGCGCGCTTTGTTTCGTCGAGGGCGGCAAACCTGACTTCAGGGTCGACCGCATAGTGCTCTACGGGCAAAGCCAGCGCGTCGAACACTCTGCCAGTCAGTTCCTCATGTCTTAGCCCGGAATCACCGGCGCTCTGCGCCGCCCGGTAGATGGCTGACCGGAGTATGCCAATCTCAATAAAGTCGTTAAAGTGGCCGGCCTGCAGGGATGCATCCTGTCGGTTGTCAGTGAAACTGAGGAGTTTTTTAGCCTTCTCCTCCAGGCTTGGTTCGCCTTTCAGGTACTTAATAGTAGAGAGGCTGAGCACGGTGGTTGCCGTGCTTCGGCCTTCAGAAGTCAGGGTCGATAGCTTAGCGAAATCGTTCTTCTGTCTACTGTCGTAAGCTATGCCGCAATGAAGACAGAAGCGGAATGGCGTGGGCACGAACACACATTCCACCCCTTCTGTGGAGCGGTGCCCGGCGGGGTCCAGTCGCAGGCGCTGAGGCACGTATTTCCTTAACGATTGCTTGACCCTCAGTTCGCCACGGTATTCCTCAAGCCAATCATCGGGAAGTCGGAGCAGGGCTTCATTGTCGTCCGACGGCCAGGGATCGTCCGAGCTGAGATATAGGTAACCGAAACATGCATCGTCGTCAGCCTGCTCGTCTGGGTCACGAGCTTCAAAACACATAGTGCCTGTATCGTGATCGGCAACCTGCTTTACGCGGTAGTACTCCTGTCCGCACTCTCTGCAGAAAACCAAGGGATACAGCAAGCGATCTCTACTTCCAGGAACGAACTGCTGCGCCTGCACGGTTACGTGCCGGTTGGATTCTATTTCAAGTGACGAGTAGACCGTATCACCACGACTGATGAATTGGTGTATCCTAAACGCAAAGGCTGGGAAACCAGTGACCGGATTCAAATGCTTGTAACCGGCAAGAAGATAGCGTTTGATGGCACTCTCACACTCCGACTGCTCGACTCCGCACAGGTCGCTCAGTTCCCTCGCTGCGCCGCTTGGGCCAGTAATGCTACGAGGCTTTGACCTGACAAGTCGTCCGGAGACAGGCTCCGCCGACACGCCAAATACTGTCTCGATCCAACTGGAAACCGGATCTGAAACGAACGTCTCGTAATCTCTCGGCATCTCCGACACGGACTTGGATATGCGATCGCGAAGGGACTGGATGAATCCCGAATCATTTATGTCTCGCTCTGGAGTGGCTCTTCGAAGAGACTCACCGATCACATCTTCCGGGCGCACGTGCGAGCCAAAGAGCTTTGATGCAACCTCTGCAACCTCTACACGCTGTTGCTCGAATGAGCCAGACCCCGCCAGAGTTGCGGAAGTACCTATGAACTGCAGTTTATCGGCAGCCATTCGGTCGGCAACTCGGCGTACCAGAAATCCGACATCCGCCCCCTGTCTGCCTCTATAGGTGTGCAATTCATCAAGGACTAAAAAACGGAGCCCGTGCGCGGCGTTCACCAGCCCCTGTTCAGACGGGCGCGTAAGGATGAGTTCAAGCATCACATAGTTGGTCAGGAGGATATCGGGCGGATTCGAGATGATGGCGCTCCGTTCTTCATCTGATTCCTGCCCTGTATACTTCGCGAAAGTAACTGGTCCTCTGCCGTCCGGAAAACCGTGACAGAGGAACTTGGTGAGTTCGCCATACTGGCTGTTAGCGAGCGCATTCATCGGATAGACGACAATGGCGCGAATGCCCTTGCCTGAGCCTTGCCTCAGCACGAAGTCAGTTATGGGCATTATGTATGCCAGACTCTTCCCAGAGCCAGTGCCTGTTGTTAGCACGTAGTTTCGGCCTTCGCGCGCAACGAAAATCGCGTCGGACTGGTGTTTATGGAGGTGGATAGGCCGTCCAGGATCATCGTGATCGTCCTTTTTCCTGAATATGCGACTGCACTCAGAATGGAGAACACCTCTGGACACAAGAGAGTCTACCGACTCGCCTTGCTCGAACGATGGGTTTAACTGGATTAGCGGCTCAGGCCAGAACAATCCGGAACTCAGACTGCTCTCAACATACTCTCTAATTCTAGTGTCACGAATCGTTACAAAGCTGCGAATGTAAGACTCGTAGTCCGTTATAAGCTTGTCTCGAAGCTCAAAGACGTCCATACTCACCCAGGCCTTTCCGGTTCGCTTATTGGCTTATTATTTAGAGCTTTGTTCGTTTGTGGTTTGGCCACTAGCCCCGCCGGATCTAACCCACTCATCGACTTCATCCTTACGAAACTTCCAGTGTCGCCCCAGCTTGTGCCCCGGCATATTGCCCTTTGCCAGCCAGCGATATACACTCTCGCGAACAACGCCGAGATACTCGGCGATCTCACTCACGGACAACCAGCGATTTTCCATCTTCTACTACTCCATAACCGCACAGTGGAAGTCAGGTGCATGAACGGCTTTCGGAATGCGAAATGCACGTGAACTACTCCGCCAGCGCCTGGCTGTTGTTTGTTGGCGATTATAGCAGAAAGGCTGAGCCTTTGTCACCTTCGTGCGCCAACTGATTGTGATTGCGTATGACTTATCCTAATGGATGCCCATGACAGCCAAGCGCGCATCTGCTATAATCACAGCAAGCTGGCGATGGCCCAACACGCGACGGCTGAGTTCAGGGGTGAGGAGGGAAGACGTGCTGAACATCACGTGCTTCGGTGCCGTGAATGAAATAGGTGGCAACAAGACACTTCTGGAGAATTCCGGCTCATCCATAATGCTGGATTTTGGCAAGAGCTTTTCCGCCGAAAGCAGCTTCTTCGATGAATTCCTGCAGCCACGCACCAATTCATGCCTGCGCGACCTTCTGACTCTGGGTCTGTTGCCGCCGATTCCGGGCATCTATCGTCACGACATGCTGCGCCATGCCGGTGTTATGGGAGAGTGTTTGCGGGCAGCGATTACCTGCGTCGGCTCGCCGGATGTTTGAATCTGACCTTGTAAGCTATGACGAGTATCTCGCAGATCACGGTCCGAAGCTTCACGGTGTGCTCCTTTCCCGCGGCCATACAGGCCATTGCCTGCACTTAGGCTATATGGATCGCCGCATTCCTGTTTACTGCTCGGCCGCAACATACGCGATACTTAAGGCTACCGAAGAGATCGGCAAGGGCGGTTTTGAGTCCGATATATGCCAGTGCCCGACGCGCACTATTAAGGAATGCGGGAATACCAGCACATTTCCAGGCGAAATAGGTATCGAGAAGAACCACGAGGACTGCGCAAGAGATATCCGAGTAGTAAGCCCGGGACAGGTGTTCCCGCATAGCAGGTTTCGAAGTCGAACCCGTGGCGGTAGACCATAGCGTTCCCGGCGCTTTGGCATTCTATATCAAAGCTCCGGCCGGCAAGACGATATTCTACACGGGCGACATTCGCTTTCACGGTAGATTCAGCGTTGGTTCTGACTGTATGACCGAGACACTCAGAAAGCGAGCCAGAGGTCTGAACCCGGATATTGTTATCACCGAGTGGACGAGAGTTGGTTCCTCAAGCAGTGTCAACGTCCGCCCGGATGTGCACCACCCATGGTCGGGTCATGTGCACCACTTAGAATGCTCGTGAGCCGCTGCTGAGAACTGCTGTCAGGCGGTTTGCGAAATTGCGTTTTCTGGCGGCTCCTCGTAAAAGCTCTCTGACCGCTCGAAGCTCTGCGCGATCTTGCCGGATTCCTGTTTTCGGAACTTGCCTTCGCCGGTGTTGCCGTCCACGAGATAGGTCTTCTTGCCAAGTGATGTGCGGTCGGGAGCGGTCGCGTTGTTGGCCGCATG
>Ga0197142_1004014_pt1:0-7500 | contig 12073 bp, 7 predicted proteins | sample GBS60_MetaG_FD_148614 | JGI IMG/M metagenome (GOLD analysis project Ga0197142, IMG submission 148614) | Sediment microbial communities from Great Boiling Springs, Gerlach, Nevada, United States - GBS 60_MetaG | ecosystem: Environmental > Aquatic > Thermal springs > Hot (42-90C) > Sediment... | reverse complement strand
GCATCCTGGGGCTGGAGTAGGTCCCAAGGGTATGGCTGTTCGCCATTTAAAGCGGCACGTGAGCTGGGTTCAGAACGTCGTGAGACAGTTCGGTCCCTATCCGCTGCGGGCGTTGGAGATTTGAGGGGAGCTGTCCCTAGTACGAGAGGACCGGGATGGACGGACCGCTAGTGCACCAGTTGTCACGCCAGTGGCACAGCTGGGTAGCTATGTCCGGAAGGGATAACCGCTGAAGGCATCTAAGCGGGAAGCCCACCCCAAGATAAGATCTCCCATCTGCGTAAGCAGACTGAAGGTGCCTCGAAGACTACGAGGTAGATAGGTCTCAGGTGTAAGCGCAGTAATGCGTTGAGCCGAGAGATACTAATATGCCGTGAGGCTTGACCATATTACCTCGGACTGTTGTAGCAGTTCGAGTAAGAAGCCCCGCTTCGAGCGGGGTTTTTTATTTTCTGGTTTTTTTTTAAAATCATCAATTCATAAATTGAAAAAAAAGTCAAAATAAAATCTAAAAAATTCAAATAAAGAAAAAATTCAAAAAAAATTCCTAAGATGAAATCCAACTGCCAAAGAAATTTTATATCGATAGAAGAATCCATTAGATAATAAAAGTATGATAACCACAAAAGATATAAGAGAAGGGCAAGAACGTTCAAACGAGTTGGTATATTTTTTGTTGAATATTGGAGATATAATCAAGCATCATCGTATAAAGAAGGGATTAAGGATTCAGGATGTAAGTAGAAAAGTTCAGGAAAAGTATGGAGAAGAAATTCATCCTTCGATTTTATCGCGATACGAAAACAAGAGATTGACCATCAAAAATCATCATGCTGCATATTTACTGGATATATTAGAAATCTATTTAGAAGATGTATTTCCTTCAAAAGTCATCTTATTGGATTTAAGACATTTTATCACTAGCTTAAAATTTCAGTATTTAGTAAAACAACTACGAAAATTCTTTACCGATGAACAAATCATGAAGATGATCCACGACTTCCTAGAAGAACGCCTTAACTACGCTTATACCATCATCCATATCTACAAAGAAATTTCGAAAAATCAACAAGTATCTGACGACTCTGTCGATATTTCCCAAAGAGATTCTTAGCACCTATGCTTAAAGATATAACCCTATTTATACGAAAATATGGTCATGAAAAGAAAAAATTGATTATAATTAAGAAATAGTCTTGCTTCAAATTTTTCTTATGCGAAGCAAGATATTTTTCTCCAATTGCTTATTAATCTAATTATAAATTTTCAATTATTACCGAAATAATAGTAGGATGAGGAAAGAATACTTATTCTTGTTTTTTTTATATGTCAATGTTTTGAATTCTCAAATTATTAAATCACCAGCAGAAGTTGTTGATTTTCAAAGAATTAATCGATTAAAAGATCAATATCAAAATAATTTATTTGATGAAAAACAAATTCTACCTATAATTGATCAAGAATTACAGAACTATTTTAAACAATTTCGCGATGAAAGATTGTTAAAAGATACGGTTTTATCGATACCTTACGATTTTTTTGAATATCCTTTAAATAAAATCCATACGTTGATATATATCAGGAATCAAACTGACATACAAAAAAATAGAATTTTTTCTCCATATTTGTACCAAACATTTTATTTTAAAGCTCAACTACATCAAAAATTAGGAGAAAATCAAAAGGCTATTCAAGGTTATTTACAAGCATTAAATTATTCTATCCCAATTCTCGAACAAGATAAAACAATCATAGATGCTTCTAAAACAATTTTACCCGAAAACTTATTGATGATAGATTTAGAGAACACTTTAAACAAGGATCTGTTTAAAAAAAAGTTGGATTATTTTGAATATCTAAATTATACCATGGGTGATCAAAATTTTCAAATTGAATTATCAGATAATAATCTTAAAAATGATTTGGAACAATTTCAGAAAAATTATCGTGATCTACAAAAACAGCTTCAAACCATAAAAAAAATTAAGCAAGAATACTATAAATTGGATCTGAACAAACAAGTTGATTTGAATTATACAACAAATAAACAAAATCAATTAAATGATTTCGAAAATGCTTGGAAACAAATCATCTCTTTATGGGATAATTTACTCATACTAGAACAAAGCTTACTAAGAGAACTGGAAAGATTAAAAAAAGAATACGCGGAGATTTTATATAATATTGCTTTACTAATCAAAGACTTAGAACAAAAAAATAAAGAAAGAGAAAGAATGCTCAATCAATCTTCGTATTACAGAGGTACAGGAAATACATTGGGAATCAATAAAACCTTGTATAGCGATTTTGTGGGGTTTAAACAATTGTTAGAAATGGCTCATAACCTTGAACCACAAAACCTCTTATATTTAGATAAACTTTCTGATGAATATTTTCGTGATAAAAATTTTCAAGTAGGATTAAAGATTGAAAAATCCTGGTTTAGTATTGCACAAAAAAATGATGAAAGAAATCCAAAACATTATTTTCGAATTATTTCGTATTACTTAACAACAAAAAACGTAAGCTTAGCAAAAGAATATCTAGAACAATTATACCAAGATTTAAACAATTATCCTAGTCTTCGACAATATTTATACGAAGACAAAAATTTATTTTTAGAACCAATGGATCATTTTTTATATTTTTACCAGAATTTTTATTTAACAAATTATTCGAAATTAGACGAAGAAGTGATCAAAGATTTATTAAAAAAAACAGATGATAAATTATCAACTATAAATAATGTTTCCGAAATTTTCAAAGGTCTAAAAATTAAATATCATTTATTAGATGATTTATCGAAATATTATAGAATCAATAAGGTTTACTCAGAGGAATTTTTAACTTTAACAGAAATTCTTAATTTGGATAAAAAACTAAAAGCATCTATTCAAGAATTAGAAATTCGAAAAAAATCATTAGAACAAGAAACTTCTGAATTAAAACAAAAATTGTATTACGAAGAAAATAAAGAATCAAGTCAAAAGTTATTTCGTTTGGAAAAAGTGGATTTGCCTAATGTCATTTATGATTTGCAAAGCTTGAAAAGCCTTAAAAAATCAATTCCTATTGGAAATGTCCTAGAAAGGTTAGCTTATTTAAGCTATCAAAAAAACGAACTAAATGCTGCAATCGATTATTATAATCAAATGATCGAAGATAATTATGTTGATACAAATTACAAAAAACGCGCAATCATAAATATCAAGAATCTAAAAAAAACATTAGAAACAGGGTATAAATACAAAATAGAACTGCCAGATACTTTTGAACGTTAGAAATTTTTTCAAAATAGAAAAAAATATTTACTTTATAGATTTAACATTTTTTTTGTGTTTGAAATTATAAATCCATAAAATTAAGTCGAAATTAATACAAGTGCGTAAGAGGTAAATATGGCAAACCGAAGTGAATCCTTAAATAGTGTTATTGGTCCAGGTTCTATATTCGAAGGTAAATTTTACATTTCTGGTTCATTAAGAATTGATGGAAAATTCCAAGGAGAAATTAAGACTGAGGATGAGTTAGTTATTGGAGAAACAGGAAAAGTTAAAACAAACATTAAAGCAAGAAGTGTTGTAATCGCTGGTACAATGATTGGAAATATTCAAGCTACAGAAGAAGTGCGACTAGAGAAAAATGGTAAACTTTTAGGTGATATAGAAACCCCTATATTATATTTGACTCCTGGTGTAATAGCAAAAGGAATGATGACTATAACTGGTGGACAAAAAAAAGATGTAGAAAAATTAATAGAAGAATCTTTTGGAGAAGGATTACGAGCAGAAGGAAAAGAAAAAGCATCCCAAAAAGAAGAAAAAAAGAAATAGCATAAAATTTTATGTATTATCATAAGCGATTCCAGCAAAAAGAAAACGTAAAAAAGCTAGAATTAAAAGGCAGATTTTCTATCATCCATTTAGGGGGGGGGAATTTTGTTTATACCATGCCAGGAAAGATAAAACCAAAAGTAGGTAGGATAGATCTATCCGAATTGAATGTTCGAAAGTTTGGTTTAGCTTTTATTATTTTATTCATAGGATTTTTTGTTTTTTTCATGGTTTTTACAAAGAGTGGAATCGCTACTACAACCTCCAATGTGATAAAAAATGAAGATATAGAGAAATCTCAAATTGATATAAAAAATTTAAATCCACAAGAAATCGAAAAACAATCAGAAGAATTAAAAAATAAGGTTTTACAAGAAGATAAAAATATAGAAAATGCTTTACAAAATAAAAAAACAAAGTATATTGAATACAAAGTAAAAGAAGGGGATAATCTTAGTATTATAGCAGCGAAGTTTCGTATACCAGTAAATCTCGTATTAAAGGAAAATAATATCCAAGAAAGCGATAAAATTTATCCAGAGCAGACTTTAAGAATACCCAATAAACCAGGGATCTTTTATAAAATAAAAAAAGGTGATACGTTGATTTCTATTGCAGAAAGATACCAAGTATCTATCGAAGAGTTAAAAGAAACTAATGAGGATCTGAAGGAATACGATATTGTTGAAGTGGGGAAAAAAATATTTTTACCCAATGCTGTTATACCAGAGCCACCACCAGTATGGGTTTGGCCTGTTTCTGGAAAGATAAATTCTTATTATGGATATAGATTACATCCTATATATCGTTATAGACAATTTCATATGGGGATAGATTTTTCTGCACATTATGTACCAGTAAAGTCTGCACGCGATGGAATTGTATACTATACAGGTTATATGGGTGGCTATGGATTGGTTATTATCTTAAAACATAATAGTGATTTTAAAACATTGTATGCCCATTTAAGTAAAATCAATGTTAAAGTGGGACAGTTTGTAAAAGCTGGAAATGTGATAGGTATATCTGGTAATTCCGGGTTTTCCACTGGACCACATTTACATTTTGAAATCTTATATAAAGATAAACCCGTAGATCCTTTAAAATACTTAAAAAAACGTTAAAATTCTTTAGAAAATTTATAAATATCAAATAAAAATCAATTAATTATCTTAGATTAAAAGGAGTAATTATATGCCAACAACAAAAAAATCAAAAACTAAAAAATCTACGAAAAAAAAGTCAGAATTAGATAGCGAAATGTCTTTGATGGAAGATCAAAATATAGACAATCAAACAGAAAGTTCCATAGACTTAGAAGAAAATAAATTTGTCGCGGAACAGCAAGAAGAACTAATTGAACAACCACATGAAGAAAAACGTTATCAATCCAACGAAGAGACACCACCTCCCTTGCATTTATCAAAGCTAACACTACTACCCATAGAAGAATTAACCCAACTAGCAATCCAAATGGGAGTAGATGATGTAACAGGTAAAAAACAAAACATAATTTATTCTATCATGCAAAAACAGTTACAACGAAATGGAATTGTTTATGCATCGGGTGTTTTAGATAAAAAACCCGAAGGATATGGATTTTTAAGAAGTGCTCATTATAGTTATTTACAAGGTCCAGATGACATCTATGTTTCCTCTTCTCAAATAAGAAATTTTAAATTACAAACTGGGGATACAATAGAAGGACAAGTTAGACCTCCCAATTCTGGTTCGAATGAAAAATATTACGCATTGTTAAGAATTGATAGTGTAAACGGAGAATCTCCCGAAAAAGCAAGAAACAGAATCTTGTTTGATAATTTAACACCTATCTATCCCAATGAAAAATTTGATTTAGAATATAGACCTGATTTATTAGATACGCGAATTATAGATTTATTTGTTCCCATAGGTAAAGGTCAAAGAGGTTTAATTGTTGCACCACCTCGAGTTGGAAAAACAATCTTATTACAACATATAGCAAATGCAATAACGACAAATCATCCAGAAGTATATTTGATTGTTTTGTTGATTGACGAAAGACCAGAAGAAGTAACTGATATGGCTAGAAATGTTAAAGGCGAAGTTATTAGCTCTACATTTGACGAAGAAGCTGCACGTCATTGCAATGTTGCAGAAATCGTATTGGAAAAAGCAAAACGATTAGTAGAATTTGGAAAAGACGTAGTAATACTGTTGGACTCGATAACTCGTTTAGCGAGAGCATATAACCAAACTACTCCTGCATCTGGAAAGATTTTATCAGGTGGGATGGATTCGAATGCATTGCATAAACCAAAAAAATTCTTTGGAGCAGCAAGAAACATAGAAAACGGTGGATCTTTAACAATCATAGCTACAGCACTGATTGAAACTGGTTCAAAAATGGACGAAGTTATTTTCGAAGAATTTAAAGGAACTGGAAACATGGAAATCCATTTAGACAGAAGGTTAGCAGATAGAAGAATTTTCCCTGCAATTGATCTAAACAAATCTGGAACAAGAAAAGAAGATTTATTACTACCAGAAGATGTACTTCATCGTGTGTATTTATTAAGAAAAATTCTTAGTCCATTATCTCCTATCGAAGCAATGGAATTTTTGTTAAGCAAAATAAAAAATACAAAAACAAACGAAGAATTCTTGGCAAGTATGAATACTTCAGCAGCGATGGATTTATAAAATTAAATAATTTTATCGATTTGATTCCAAAATTCGTAGGAATCAATCTTCCCTTTTAAAAAATCTGCAATAGCAACACGAACTTGCAATGGAAAAGCGTTCCAGTATTTTTCGTACCAATTGGGAGCGCTTTTTTTCAATTCTTCTATTTGAGATGGGGGCATTTTACCTAAGGAATAATCGATAAAGTGTTGAACCATCACTAGGATTAATTCTCTTGGGAGTGCATTTTGTTTCGTTTGAGGTACATAATAATCTAATAGTTTTTCTAAGTGTTCTTCGCTTATATTGGGTTCTTTTTCTAAGATGAGTTGTGTTACAATTCTTCGAGCCATTGATTTAACATCGATGTTAAAAGAATTCGATATTTTTTCTGTCATATTTTTTGCCATTTTTTCAAAATTGATATCTTTTAACGATAGAGGTTGATTTTTTTTTCTTTTTTCTAATGCCATTTCTATACCAACAAGTTCTTCTGGGGTTGCTTTGTTTAAAATATAATCCAAAACGAATTCAAATTCATTTTTTTTATTCATACTAATATTATCGAATAATAGAAAATATATAGATAAGAAAGAATTTTTTTTAACCTTATTATAAATTATGATTTTTCGATATATAACTATATATCTACTATCGAAAAACAAAAAATTGATTTTAAAAAAAGGCAATCCTCTTTCAATATAAAAAGGATTGAGTTTTAAATTATAAAAATATATAATAAAATTTATTTATTAATAAACAAAAACTACTCTAAATTCAAGCCGCTGGACAAGAAAATAAACTAAAAACCTCTAAATTAGAATGACTGATTTTGTGTTTCGAGGAATAATTATTTCCAGTATTGATTTGGCGATGTTCTTCTTGATCTTCGTCATCTAATCGAGGCAAGAAAAACAATGGGAGAATTGGAATGTCTTCTTCTTGCATTTCCCAGTCCAGCATAATCCGAATCAAAAAACTCATGGAATATCCTAAAAAAAAT
>Ga0197142_1004012_pt1 | contig 12075 bp, 13 predicted proteins | sample GBS60_MetaG_FD_148614 | JGI IMG/M metagenome (GOLD analysis project Ga0197142, IMG submission 148614) | Sediment microbial communities from Great Boiling Springs, Gerlach, Nevada, United States - GBS 60_MetaG | ecosystem: Environmental > Aquatic > Thermal springs > Hot (42-90C) > Sediment... | reverse complement strand
GATCTTACTCAAATGGACGTAGCCAATGCTTCTATGCTCGATGGTGGGTCTGCACTCGCCGAAGCTGTATTAATGGCGAACGCTCACAATCGTCGAAGCGAAGTTGTTTTTGCTGGTCAGATTAACCCTAATTATATTTCGACAACCAAAACAATTACTGCTGGGAAAAACTTAAACTTCCTTTTTGCAATTGATTCCGACGGCACTTGCGATTTGAATCTTTTAGAAAGGATTGTTACCGAGAAAACCTCGGCAGTAGTTTTCCAGCAACCTAATGCCTACGGGAATTTGGAGGATTTCGACATAATCGAACGGATTGCCCATTCGCAAGGAGCTTTGTTGATTGCTGTTATCGACCCAATTTCTCTTGGGATATTAAAACCTCCCGGAGAATATAATGCCGACATTGTCGTTGGCGAAGGGCAACCGCTGGGTATTCCTTTGAGTTTTGGCGGTCCATATCTGGGTATTTTTGCCACAAAGCAAGAGTTTATAAGAAAAATACCTGGTAGACTTTCGGGTATGACACTCGATGTTGATGGTAAGAGAGCATTCGTGCTAACACTCCAAACACGTGAACAGCAAATTAAACGCGAGCGGGCGACTTCGAATATTTGTACAAATCAGGGACTTATGATGCTTGCTGCAACTGTGTACCTTTCGGTTATGGGCAAAGCTGGTATAAAAGAGCTTGCTGAAATTTGTTTCAAAAAAGCACATTATCTTGCTGAAAAAATTAAGAAGCTCGGTGGTTATAAGTTGTTTAATGATAAACCATTTTTCCGGGAATTTTTAGTTATACCTCCAGTTGAACCTGAGAATATCATTTCAGAAGGGAAGAAGGAAAAGATTCTTCCAGGGATAGACACATCTAAGTTTACTGGGATGCAGAAAGGATTGCTCGTTGCTGTTACCGAAAAAAGGACTGATGATGAAATGAACCGGTTGATTGAGCTTTTAAAAAGATTTTCTGTTTAATGAGAATTTTGATTTTTATTAGAAACAATTTTCGATTAATTTTAGTAGTAGCAATATCGATTTTAATATTATATCACTTTTTGTTCTCCGACTATGGATTTTTGCGAAAATGGGATTTAGAAAATCAAAAGAAAAAAATACTGGCTCAGATTAATCGCGAGATACAAATCCGTGATTCTTTGAAAGATAGAATACGGGCTTTGAAATACGATACATTGGAAATCGAAAGAGTTGCTCGAATTAAATACGGCTTGGTTAAAGAAGGAGAGGTAACTTATGTTTTCAGGAAGAAAAAAGCAAATTGAAAATCAAGAAGATATTTTCACCGAAGACCTATATTTGGGTATTGACATTGGTGCTTCTAATTTGAAATATGGCATTATTGAGGGCTGTGGCAAAGTAGTTTTCCAGCGTTCTCAATCGACAAATGCGAATAAAGGTTTGGAGTATATGCTTGCCTCTCTGAAGCGTTTGATAATGGGTTTACAAAGTAAATATCCAAAAATTAAGGCAATTGGTATTGGCGTTCCAGGGGTCGTGCTTTCGGATGGAACAGTAAAGATTTCCCCGAATTTGCCTGAATGGGAAGATGTTCCGCTAGGGAAATTTCTAACCAATGTTTTTTCTTTGCCCGCGGTAATAGAAAACGATGCAAATGCTGCTGCTTACGCAGAAATGACTATAGGTGCCGGTAAAGACTTTAACAGTTTCATATATATAACACTAGGAACAGGTGTTGGTGGTTCAATTATTTATAACCGAAAAATATTTCGAGGTGAACATAATGCAGCTGGAGAATTTGGTCATATGATTTATAATCCTTTTGAACCATTGAACCAAAAAAGGCCTTTCCGTACAGGTGTTGTCGAAGAGTATCTTGGAAAAAGTCAAATTACTTCTTATGCAAAAAAATATATAAAAGATAAGCCTGATACAATTTTGCATAATTACCCGAAACCCGACCCATATTTCATTTCCGATGCTGTTGAAAAAGGGGACGAAACAGCAATCGAAATTTTGCAGTATATTGGTTACATTCTTGGGATAAGTTTAACATCGGCTATGAATCTTTTGGACATAAATTGTGCAATTATTGGTGGTGGAGTTTCGCTTGCTCCAGACCATTTTATTAATGCGGCTGTTGAAACCATTAAGCAACGGGCGCTTCCCCATATTGCCGAAACTGTCCAAGTATTAAGAGCTGCCTTTACGAAAGATTCTGGGTTTATAGGAGCAGCTCTTCTTGCTCGAGATTATTGTAAATGAAAATATAGGGTTAAAGATGAAACAAATTATTGAAACCGACAAAGCACCAAAGCCAATTGGACCTTATTCACAAGCTGTTGTTGCCGAAGGAAAATTCATCTTCGTTTCCGGGCAAATTCCGTTAACTCCCGAAGGGAACCTTGCCGGCGAGGACATTCAAACTCAAACCCGCCAGGCAATTTTGAACATTAAAGCCATACTCGAAAGTGTTGGTTCTTCGCTTAAGAACGTCGTAAAAACGACGGTTCTTTTAAAAGATTTGAATCACTTTTCCGAAATGAACAAGGTTTACGAGGAATTTTTTGGTAATATCAATCCTGCAAGAGCTGCATATCAGGTTGCTCGTCTTCCAAAAGACGTTTTGATCGAGATAGAAGCAATTGCTATTCTTGAATGATAAAAAGACTTTCGTTTCAAATTATTCTTTTGTTGATTATTCTCTCCCCAAAGTTGAAGGGTGAGTCCTTCGAGTTTTTGAGATATTCTGCTGATACGATTTCCAATACAAGCCATAATAATATTTTGGATGCGAAAAAAAAATCTCCTACTGGAGCTTTGCTTCGCTCACTTGCCATTCCCGGTTGGGGCCAAATTTATGTGCGACAATATTGGAAAGCACCGCTTTTTTTGGCTGGAACACTTGTTATGTATTATTACACATTCAAACACAATTCAGCTTTTCTTGACTACTCAAGACAATATGACGATTTATTCAGGCAAAACCCTAACGATCCAAGTCTTTACATTATTAGGCAGAAAAGAGAAAATGCGCGGGATAATAGGGACATAAGTATTTTCTTTCTTTGCGGAGTTTATGCAATATCTATGCTCGATGCTTATGTTGGTGCTCATTTGTTCAATTTCGATGTTTCCGAAAAGCTTACTATTAGAATCAATCCTGGCAAGGATAGATTTAGTTTTGATTTTTCATATTTGCTTTTCAAGTATTAAATTGCTTTTTTAAGTAGGTTAATATGAAAGAGATTTTTAAAACAGTAGAAGGCATTGCTAAAGCAATTTCACCTTCGTACGAAATTGTTGAATTTCGCAATCAATATACTTTGATTGTACCGCCTGAAAATTTAATTGATTTGATGCTTGAATTAAGGGATAATCCCGAAACAAGTTTCGATATGCTAATCGACGTTACCGCTATTGATTGGTGGAACAAAAAGAGACACCGTTTCGAAGTTGTTTATTTCCTGTATTCGAACAAATATAAAGAAAGATTAAGAGTTAAAGTGCCTTTGGCCAATAAGGAGAATCCTGTCTGTCCAACAATGGTTGAAGTTTGGGAAAGTGCCAATTGGTATGAGCGAGAAACATATGATATGTATGGGATAAAATTCGAGGGGCACCCGGATCTGCGTCGTTTTTATATGCCCGAAGATTTTCTTGATCCCGAAAGCGGAGAGCCCCTTTATCCTTTGCGAAAGGATTTTCCTTTGATGGGAATTCCAGGAGCTTTACCTTTGCCACCTTATCCCGAAAGGGATGGTGAGCTTACTTGATTTAAGAGAACTCACTTAATACTTCGTCGATTGAATTGGCAAAACCAAAAACTCTGTCGAGTTTAAGTATTTCGAAAAGCTTATAAATTTCCGGCTTGGCTCCAACGATAATTGTGGGGATGTTTTTATCTCGAAGTTGTCTATCGGCAAGCAGAAAAGCCCCGAAGCCTGAACTATCGATTGTTTCCACTTTAGAGATGTCAATCAACAGAGCTTTAATATCCGGCTGAGCTTCGATTAGCAATTTGGCTTTAAATTTTGAACTATTTTCGCTAACTATTTTAGGTTCATTTACTTTGACTATTGTCACTTCGTTTCTTTGTTCAATTATAAGATTCATCTTGCATTAGTTATTAATACAAAATACTAATTTAGTAATTTAAATGGATATTGCTACTGAATGAAGATTTTAATTATTCGGTTGTCATCTATTGGAGATATCATTCTTACTTCGTATCTCCTACGACTGACCAGAAAACTTCACCCTACTGCCCAAATTGACTTCCTCGTAGCAAAGGAATATACAAGATTACTGGATTTTAATCCTCATATAAATCGGATAATAAGTTATCAAAAAAAGAAACCTTTCATTTACCATCTAAAAGAAACTTTATCGTTATATAATCGGATGTATTACGATGTAGTCATCGATTTACAAAATAATTTTCGAAGTAAACTTTTTACAACGGGAAAGTATGGTGCAATTTATAGATTCAATAAAAGAAGATTTTTCAAATTTAAATTAGTCTTTTTAAAAAAACGAACCGACCAAATCGAGCCAATCCCAATACTCTATCGTATGACATATCCGCCATTGAAGCATTTCGATGACGGGCTTGGTTTGGAACTCTGGACAATGAAAGACCGAAATAGTTATTTGCCACATACTAAAAGTCATTTCGTGAAAAAATTCAGGAGAATTGCAATAGCTCCGGGTGCAAAGCATTTCACTAAGAAGTTACCCGAAAATAAATTTTCTGAACTTATTGAAACTTTACAGTCAAATTATAATGCCGAAATTTACTTGATTGGCGGGAATGAGGATATCCCCACAGGGAAATTCCTTGCTCACAGGATTCCTACTGTTAGAAACTTTATAGGGAAGCTTGATATTTTGGAAACTGCCGAATTGCTTGATGATATGGATTTGCTTATATCAAACGATAGTGCTGCAGTGCATTTAGCTTCGGCCAGAAATGTTCCTGTGATACAAATTTTTGGTTCAACTGTTCCAGAACTTGGTTTTATCCCTTTTCGTGTTCCCTATCAAATTGTTCAAGTGAACGATGTGAAATGTAGACCCTGTACTCATTTTGGTAGATCTTCTTGCCCAAAAGGACATTTCGATTGTATGAACAAGATTACCACCGCCGAGTTCATTTTAGCAATCGAAAGATTGACACAAAGTTTATCATAAAACACAAATGTTGGCAAATTGTATATAGAATTCATATAGTTAAGGTTTGTTCTTTTGGTTTCAAGACTCTATTCTCTGTCTTATTATTAGATTTCATTTACGATGTTTTGTAGAGTATGAAACGGGGTTTAATGCCGATAAATCTTTTCAATGAAATTTAAGCTGGACAATATTAATAAATTCTTTCGCAATAGGTGCATCTTCGAATATCCCAAACTCTTTGAAGTAATCGTCAAGATGCTTCATTGCTTCGTCTAAATTACTTGAATTATCGATTTTTGTTACAATTTCTTGAAATACATCTTCCATTGTGTAGAAGAGTTCCTCGATAAATTTTACTTTTTGTTCGGGGGAAATTAAATCCAGCAATGTGGGTCTAATGATTATTGAATCGACCGAAGTTTCATAATGTTGGGAGTCTTGGAATGTGTCCTGTGTTAAAGCTTCGAACTCTGAAACTGCAACATTTTCGGTAGCCGTTGTTTCGAGGTCAGTTCCATAAGTTTCTGTTACTGGGTTTGTAGTTTGAAGTTCTTCTTTTTGGTTGTTTGTAGTTTGAAGTTCTTCTTTTTGGTTTATATCTTGTTCATAATGGTAAGATGGGTTTTGTGGTTGCTCTTTTTCAATGGTGAAATTTTCAACGCTCTGTAATGATGCTTCCTCATAAAATTTAGGTTCGGCTTCTTGGTGGGTTGTTTCTAATTCGGTCAATATTGGTTCTTTTTCTTTCATCGAATCAAACCGGGCGAGCAAATCCTTTATCTCCTCGATTTCAGAAGGTTTGGCAATCGAAACTTTTTCGGAGTCCATTCTGATTGCTTCAATTTTTTCTTTGCTCAATGCCGGTATTTCGGCTGGCAATGTAAAAACGAAAGGGTCGAATTTGGTAAAGTTAATAACATTTTTGGAACCTCGACTTGATGGCATTATTTGTAACTCGTGTTCAATTGTATTTCGATTTTCTTTAAGTATGTTAGCGAAAATTCCTTTTAAAGAATTATAGGAAATTGATTTGGAATTGGTTTCGGAGCTATAATTCTTGAAAAAGTTCGAGAAACTTTTCAAGCCAATGTCTTCGAAGAACATTGCGATTGCTTCCGATGGTAAAAAATTTGTCTGCTCGAGTTCGCTTTCAAAAAAATCGCACATTGGCTCGAAAAGGCTCGACAAACTTTCGGCGTCGATTGAGTCGAAGTATTCTAATTCGATTTGACGAAGCTGAAAATAAAATTCATACTTACTAAGCTCTGACTTTTCGCAATCAATCAGCCATTGTTTAAGTCTTTGAATTATATGAGGATAGTCGGAAAAATAGGTAAGTAGTTCAAGAATCTCGGATTTCTTCTTTTTTGTAGATTTGTCGAAAATAAAGAACAAAAGAGTTGAATGGGGTTGAATTAGGAAGTTAAAACGAAGTTTTAAAGCCGAGACCAAGAGATGGTTGAGCTCGACAACCGACAATTTGACATTTGAACGAATTAACTCGAATATTTCTTCTTTTATGCCTTTACCTGTGTTTTCGTTGAATTTGAAATAAGGAAGACTTTCGATTAATTCCGTTAGTTCCATAATTAAGCGGTCGAGTTCATTCAAAATGTAAGCATTGTAGGGGGGAGCGAAGATTGGTTGCTGAAAATCGAAGTAAGATAGGGTTCCACCCTTTGGATAGTTTTCCAGCAATTTTTCGGCTTTTCTTTTAAAATCGATGGTTAGCATAATCGAATAAAAAAAGCAAAATAATAAATTTCTTATAATAAAAATAAAATGAAATCGAAATTTTCAAAAAATATTATTTGTAAGTAAGTTTTTGAAAATAGCCGAAAGTACAAATTTTACTGGATTTAATTCAGGTGTTTTGTTGTTTTCGATAGTATTCATATACATTTTAAATAGATAGGTAAGCTGTATAGAACAATTGTTTAATTTGTATCATAAATTAATTTTCTTATTCTTTTCGTAATTTTGAATTTTTAATTTTATCATTTATGAAGGCAATTGTTCCCGTTGCGGGAATAGGCAGTAGGTTGCGACCTCATACATACTTTTTGCCCAAGGTTCTGTTGAATGTTGCAGGTAAACCTATTTTAAAGCACATTCTGGATTCGCTTGTTTCTTTAGAATTGAATGAAATTATTATTGTTACAGGTCATTTGGGCGACGATGTAGAGAAATTTGTTCGTAAGACTTACAATTTCCCCATAACATTTGTTTCTCAAACTGAACCTCTTGGCTTGGGGCATGCGATTTGGTGTGGGTCGGAGTTGTTTTCTGGCGAGCCACTATTGATTGTGTTGGGCGATACTATTTTTGATGCCGATCTTGGTAGTTTCATCGAAAAGGAAGTTTCTGTGTTAGGCGTCAAAGAGGTATCGAATCCTTCGAGGTTTGGTGTTGTTGTAACAAATTCAGAAGGAAAAATAACCCGTTTGGTCGAAAAGCCAGAGAAGTTTGTGTCGAATTTGGCTATTGTTGGAATTTATTTTATTCGAAATTCAGATTTACTTTCTGAATGTTTAAATGAACTATTGCAAAAGGACATAAAAACCAAAGGTGAGTTTCAGCTAACTGATGCATTGCAAATGATGATAGAGAAGGGGGAACAGTTTATTACTTTGCCCGTCGACGGCTGGTATGATTGTGGCAAACCGGAAACCTTGTTAGAGACCAATCGTTACTTACTTACAAAAAATTCCCACATCAGGGCGATATCGGATTGTGTTATTTTGCCACCTGTTTATATTGATGAAAATGCGTTTGTTAGCCGTTCTGTGATTGGACCGTATGCGACGATTGCCTCGGGGTCTGTGGTTATCGACAGCGTTGTTAGAAATTCTATAATAAGTGATGGAGCAAGAGTTGAGTCGTATTTGCTTGAAAATTCAATAATTGGAAACAGCGCAGTTGTCCGCGGTTCTTTTTACCAAATGAATGTTGGAAATTCAAGCGAAATTAACAGCGTTTGATAGTAAAAAAATTAATAATAGGTATGAAAGATGGAAAAACGAAGAACATATTTATTTACGTCGGAATCGGTTGGCGAAGGGCACCCCGATAAAATTTGCGACCAGGTGTCGGATGCTGTGCTTGATGCTATGCTTGCCGATGACCCCGAAAGCCGTGTGGCTTGCGAATGTTTTGCTACAACTGGTTTGATTATTGTTGGCGGCGAAATTACAACGCAAACTTATGTCGATCTGCAACAATTGGTTCGAAGTGTAATCCGCGACATTGGATACGACAAGGATGGGTATCGGTTCGATGCAAATTCCTGTGCCGTTATTAATGTGATTAACCATCAGTCGGAAGATATTGCACTTGGTGTAGATGCTGGAGGCGCTGGTGATCAAGGGATGATGTTTGGCTATGCGATAAAAGAAACTCCCGAACTTATGCCTGCAACAATAATGTATGCACACAAATTGGTTAGAAGGCTTTCTGATATCCGAAAAAAGGAACCACATTTGATGCCGTATTTGCGACCTGATGCTAAGTCGCAGGTAACCATTGAATATTCCGATTCAGGAGAAATTCTTCGTGTGGATACTGTGGTTATTTCCACTCAGCATGACCCAGATGTATCGCAAAATAAAATCAAAGAAGATGTGATTGAGAATGTTATAAAGAAAGTAATTCCAAATGAGTATTTAGATGAGAGGACGAAATATTACGTTAACCCCACCGGCAAGTTTGTTATTGGCGGACCGCACGGCGACACTGGATTAACTGGAAGGAAAATTATAGTCGATACCTATGGGGGTAGAGCACCGCACGGGGGCGGGGCGTTTTCGGGCAAAGACCCAACTAAAGTTGATCGTTCCGCAGCTTATGCTGCGCGACATCTGGCGAAAAACATTGTGGCTGCTGGAATTACTGATGAGTGTACTATTCAACTTTCTTATGCAATAGGCATAGCTCAACCTGTATCGATTCATATTAATACTCATAACAAGTCCAAAGTTCCCGAAGAGTTTCTGGAAAAATTTATTATAGAGAACATAGATCTTACTCCTCGTGGGATTATCAAGCGTTTCGATTTACAAAAACCCATTTATCGCCCAACGGCTGTTTATGGACATTTCGGGCGCGAAGAATTTCCGTGGGAAAAGTTAGACCTTGTTGATATGTTTAAAACTTTGCTTTGATTTTTATTCAAAATTGAGGAAAGGTTATGGGAAAGTGTAAACCAAAGAAAGCCGCCAAAAGTGAGATTGTAGTAAACTATCCACCAAAGAAAGCGAAAGGAAAATTCGATGAGGAGCCTGGAAAATACTGTGTTCGCGATTTATCGCTTGCCGAAGAAGGACAAAAGTTGATTGATTGGGCTGAGTCGAGAATGCCAGTTCTTATGCATCTTCGTGAAATGTATCGAAAAACTAAGCCTTTTAAGGGATACAAAATTTCTGGTTGCCTGCACGTAACAAAGGAAACTGCTGTATTGATTAGAACACTGGTGGAAGCAGGGGCTGAGGTTTCTTGGAGTGGTTGCAACCCGCTTTCAACCAACGATGCTGTTGCAGCCGCCCTTGCAAGCCAGGGCGTTTCAATTTTTGCTTGGCACGGCAATCTGGAAGATTTTTATTGGTGTATTGAAAGAACTATTGATAAACCACCTCATTTAACATTGGACGATGGTTGCGACTTGATTAATACTGTGCACGAAAAGTTTCCTGAAATGGCAAAGAGCCATATAATTGGTGGAACAGAAGAGACTACCACAGGAGTTCATCGACTTCGAGCTCGTCAAGAAGCTGGACAACTTCTTTACCCTGTTTTTGCTGTCAACGATACTGAAACTAAATGGGATTTTGATAATGTTTATGGCACAGGCCAGTCGACGCTTGACGGAATAATGAGAGCAACTTCGGTACTGATTGCTGGAAAAACAGTTGTAGTTGCCGGACATGGACACTGCGGTTCTGGTGTTGCCAAAAGGGCAAAGGGCTTGGGAGCTACAACGATAATCACAGAAATTAAACCTACCGCTGCAATCAAGGCTTTGCTCGAAGGACACCAAGTGATGCCGATGGACCAAGCCGCTGAAGTTGGCGATATTTTTATAACTGCAACTGGATGCAAGGATGTCATCCGAAAGTGGCATTTCGAGAAGATGAAAGATGGTGCAATTGTATGTAACACAGGGCATTACGATGTGGAAATAAATATTCCTGAACTCGAAGAGCTTGCAGTTTCGAAAAGAACAATTCGGGACAATTGCGAAGAATATACCTTGAAGAACGGGAAAAGGATTTATCTTCTTGCACAAGGTCGGTTGATTAATCTTGCAGCTGCCGAGGGACATCCTTCCGAGGTTATGGATATGAGTTTTGCTAATCAATTTATGGCACTTTTGCGTTTTGTCGAAGCTCACAAGCAAGGTAAACGATTCCCGATAGAAGTTATGGATATACCTCCCGAGCAGGACGAATTTATAGCAACTTTGAAGTTAAAGTCGATGGGAGTTGAAATCGATAAGCTTACCCCAGAACAGGAGAAATACCTGAAAGATTATCTTGCTGGAACTTAAAGATTTACACAAGGTACTTTTAGGGAAGTTAACAAAGTTTTGCCCACCACATTGGTGGGCTTTTTTATTTATTTTCGTTTGTCCAATTTTTCAAATTATTTTAAAATTTTTGTTCTAACTCGAATATTTTTGTTTTGCATTTTTAGAAAATGCAAAAATTTAAACTTTCAAATACTTAAAACCATTTCATTATATCTTTAAGCGTTTGGAAAATTTATTTTGTCAATAAATTTTTGGTTCAAAGACAACTATTTTGAACCAAAATGATCAATAAAAAAAATCGCAATGGTAGTTTATTAAAAATCAGGGAATTACTGTTTTCATTAATCTCTACAGTACTGAAAATTTTTAATTTTGTATTAAAATGTTGTTTTTATTTAAGTCTTTAAATATCAATAAAATGACTTAAAAAAATCGAAAACTTTGTTTTTTTTGTTGCAAATTTTTAGGTATTATTTTAATATTTCCTGCTCTTCTAATTTTTTCAAAGATATCCACTAGGGAACATTGGACTAAAATGACCCGACGTGGATAAGTTATTTTAAAGTTTCAAAAAATGTTTAACAAATCAAAGGTGTACCTATGCAAAAGCTAATTTTGTTTCTTCTGGCATTATTCGCAACAGCAATTATTGGCTGTACGAGCTTTGAAGAACAAGTGGAACGCGAGATGAAAAGTTGGGTAGGGCGTCACTCTGCGGAATTGATTAGAGCCTACGGGTTGCCGACGGAGATTATTGACAAACAAGATGGAGGAAAATTAATTCTTTACGTTTACGAAGGGGAATATACAACCCCAGGGTATGCCACTACCACAACAGAAACGAGCGGCTTGGTTAAAAACCCAACCCGCACAACAAGCACATATTACGTTCCCCCTCGCACTTACCGGTACAGGGCGATTAGAGCATTTTTTACGAACAAAGATGGCGTCATTACAAATTACTACTGGGAATGACCATAAACAGAAAAACGTGAGTTTGTAACTTTGACCAACGAAGCGAAACAATTAATTTGAAAATCAAGGACTTACGAGCAAGATAGCCCTCCACCTAACAAGAAATCTACTTATTGTTCTTTTGCCGATACGATTAGTAGGAGAGCGTTGTCATAAAACTGTTTTGCCCTCACCTCGATTAACAAATTGATCTTGTTAAGGTGGGGGGTGTTTCATTGTATGTTTTGTTTTCCGAATTTGCAAGCGACAAACTATGCTTCGAAGTGAGCGAGTTCTATTTGTTAACTTTATTTGTAAAACATAATAAACAAAGTGGTTTATTATTAAAAGAACGGAGGTTACAATGAAAACTTTAATTAACTTGTTGATTTTAATGGCAATTGCCCTTTTTTCTTTGGTTCCTGCTTATTCCCAGAAGAAGA
>Ga0197142_1004010_pt1 | contig 12078 bp, 15 predicted proteins | sample GBS60_MetaG_FD_148614 | JGI IMG/M metagenome (GOLD analysis project Ga0197142, IMG submission 148614) | Sediment microbial communities from Great Boiling Springs, Gerlach, Nevada, United States - GBS 60_MetaG | ecosystem: Environmental > Aquatic > Thermal springs > Hot (42-90C) > Sediment... | reverse complement strand
TCGGCACAACCCTCCCCTCCTGCAACTCCGCCCCGACGAACGGGTCGTCCAACAGGTTCAGGTGGCTGTCCAAGTCCAAGTGGTCTGCCAGCGGGGCGATTTGGCTGGCGGCGCTAATCGCGAGGCTGCTGTCGGAATAGCAACCGTACATCACCTGCAGCCCCAGCGCGCGGGCGGTGTGAACCATCCGAATCGCCTCGCTTAGCCCGCCGCACTTCATGAGCTTGATGTTGATTCCATGCACACGGTCGGCAAGGCGCACCACATCGCGCGAGTCGAAGCAGCTCTCGTCAACGAAAATCGGCAGGGGCGACTCGCGATACAAGGCGGGCAGGTCGTCCTCCGCGCCGCGCGGCAAGGGCTGCTCCACATACTCCACGCCGCGCTCCGCCAGCCAGCGACACATCGTGAGGGCATCGGGCAGGCTCCAGCCGCCGTTCGCGTCCACGCGCAGCGCGACCCCGTCGGGAACGACCTGCCGAATCGCCTCGAACATCGCTTGATCCGCCTCAATCCCAGCGGGGTTGCCCAGCTTAATTTTGAGCGCACGGGCGTGGGTGAGTTCGAGCCAGTCGCGCGTGCGCTGCTGAGCCACCTCTGGGGGGTTGATGCCGATGGTCACGGAGGTGGGCACAATCGCCTCGCGCGAGAGCCCCAAGAGCTGCCACACTGCCAGTCCAGTGCGTTTGCCAAGCCAGTCCCACAGCGCGAGGTCAATCGCCGCACGCGCCGCCGAGCTAACTCCCGCTGCACGCAACGCCTGCTCGACGCGCTCACGCTCCAACGGGTGGAACGGCTCCAGCAGGGGGCGCGCCTGGGCAAGGTGTTCGACAATCTGCTCCGTGCTTTGACGGAAGTCGCCGATGCCGAACGGCGACGCCTCGCCCCAGCCCTCAATGCCGTCCGCCTCCACACGCACCCACACATTCACCGTCTGCGCAGTCGTGCCACGACTGATGGTGAGCGGGAAGCGCTTGTTAACCGTGAAAGTCGCCCACGCAAGCTGCATGCGCAGGCGATTCACCAAACACACTCCGTTTCCTGCCCCGTCAGCCCACCAGTTCGTCAGGCGTGAACCAGAGGCTCAACTCATATGCCGCCGCTTCGGGGTCAGACGAGCCGTGAATGATGTTCTGCTCGATGTCCAACCCAAAGTCGCCCCGAATCGTGCCCGGTGCAGCGTTGACAGGGTTCGTCGCGCCCATCATCTGACGGGTGACCTCAATCGCGTTCGGGCACTCCAGCACCATTGCGACCACGGGTCCCGAAGTGATGAAGTTCACGACGCTCTCGAAAAACGGCTTGTCGCGATGCACAGCGTAGTGCTTCTCGGCGAGTTCGCGCGTCGGCTTCACCATCTTTAGCCCAACGATTCGAATCCCGCGCCGTTCGAACCGCTGAATAATCTCTCCGACTAACCCGCGGCGCACGCCGTCAGGCTTAATGAAAACCAAAGTGCGTGTGGTCTCGTGCATAAACGCCTCCTTAGTTGCCTCATTATGGGTCGTCAAACGACGCCTACGATTATACCTGCACAGGTTGGGTGCACACTGTCAGGTATAATCCCCGCCGTGCCTGTCCCAATTGAGACAGTAAAGCGATGCCTGCAGCTGATGGAACGCTATAACCTGCAGGCGATGGAGATTGTCGTGGGCGAGACGCGCATCCACATCGAGCGCGCCGAGATGCCGAGCGCACCTGCCCTCGCCGTCGTGCTGCCCCCCACAACGCCCGCTACTGAGACGCCAAACTGGATGCCTATCGAAGCGCCCATGACTGGCATGTTCTATCGCGGTCCCTCGCCGAGCGAGCCGCCCTATGTGGAAGAGGGTGACCTTGTTTACGAGGGGCAGACGATTGGTCTGATTGAAGCGATGAAGGTGTTCAACGAGATCCCCTCGCCAATGACGGGCATCGTGCGACGCATCGTGGCGCAGAATGCTACCTTGGTGCAGCAGGGCGAGGTACTGATGCTGCTGGAGCCGCCAGAATGAAAAAGGTTGTGCGACTATCGATACTGGGCGCAGGTACCGTCGGTGGAGGCGTGTTGACCCTGCTGCGCGAGAACGCCGACCTGCTGGAGGCGCAGACGGGCAAACGCTTTGAGGTGCGCCATGTCCTCGTGCGCGATCTCAATAAGCCCCGCGCGGTCGCCATCCCACCACGAGTGCTGACGACTGACCCCCAGCGCGCCGTGTGCGACCCGAAAGTGCATGTGGTGCTGGAACTGATGGGCGGGCTGGAGCCTGCGCGCACGCTGATTCGAGACGCGCTGCTTGCAGGCAAGCATGTGATCACCGCCAACAAGTGGGTGATGGCGGTTTCGGGCGACGACTTGTTGCGGCTGGCGCGTCAGCGTGGCGTGCGCCTGTTGTACGAAGCGAGTGTTGCAGGCAGCCTGCCCATCCTAAACGCGCTGCAAGGGTCGCTGGCAGGCAATCGCATCCAGCGCGTGGTCGGCATCGTCAACAGCACCACGAATTTCATCCTGCGCGAGATGGAAAACGCTCTCGATGCGGGCGAACCCGCAGAAATTGCCTACGCAACTGCTCTGCGCAAAGCCCAAGAGAACGGCTATGCCGAGGCGGACCCCACCAGCGATGTGGAAGGCTACGACGCGCAATACAAGACCGCCATCCTCGCGCGTCTGGCGTTCCTGCAATATGTGCCAGTGGAAAGTGTCTATCGCGAGGGGATTACGCACCTAAGCGGGCGCGATTTGCTGTGGGCGCGACGGCTGGGTATGGGGCTGAAATTGCTAAGCATCTCCGAGCGACTGCCTGACGGCAGGCTATGTGCGCGGGTGCATCCGACCCTGATTCCGCGCGAATGCCCGCTGTATGCGGTGCGCGGAGCGTTCAGTGGCATCTGGTTGCAGGGCAACGGTTTTCAGGAGATGTCGCTGCACGGCTTTGGTGCGGGCGCACGCGCGACTGCCAGCGCAGTGCTGGGCGACCTCATTGAGATTGCTCGCCACCCCAAGCCACCACGCTACGACGACCCATCGCTGCGCGCGGGCGAGACCGCGCCAATAGAGTCGCTTACGATGCGCTACTTCGTGCGTCTGACCGCTCCTAACGAGGACGCGCTGCGTGCGGTACGCGAGCCACTGCGCCAGCTGAACGCCGAGTTCTACCCTGCTGAGCCGCTGGAGACGGGCATCGAACAGGTCGCCCTGACCCCGCCCCTCAACGAGGGCGAGTTCCAAGCGCACATCGCCCGCCTGCGCGAGCACGCAGGCGCAACTGTGCAGGTGATACGACTGCTAAGCACCGTGTAGGGGCAAGCCTAGCCCCTGAGTAGAGGCGCTAAATCGCCTCGAAGCGCACGCGTTCACCGGCAGGCACCGCGAACTGGTCGAAGCGCGACTCGCCCAGCACATACTCGATGAACCCGTCGCCTGCCTCGGCATAGCGCCCGTCCGAGCAGTAGATCGCGAGGGTACGCGGACGCTCGGCTTGGAACGACCCTCCGAGCGCATGCCAGACGCTACTCATCGACGCCCAAAATCTGGGTGTAGACCACCTGGTGCGGGTGAACAGCGACCACCCCCCGCGCACCCAGCTCCGACGAACCCGAAGCGCGGATAAAACAGATGCCCGGCAGGTCTACCAAATCATCCGAACGACGCAGCTGCTCGATGACCTGCTGCGCCTCGTCGCGCGAGTTAATCGGGCAGTCGATCTCTTGCCCGTTGGTCAAGCCGATTAGCAAAGTGACTCGTGCCATAGTGCGCCTCCTCTAAGGGAATTCGTCCTCACTTACGGGATTCCTGCTACTCGATGCGCACGATTCGGTAGCGCACGATGCCTTTTGGCGTATTGACAACGACCTCTTCGCCTACGGTTTTGCCCAGTACCGCCTCACCCAGTGGTGAGAGGACGGAGATAAGGTCCTGCAACGGGTCTGCCTCAAAGGAGCCGACGACAGTAATCGTGCGTTCCTTGTTGGTGTCGAGGTCGTACAGCGTGACCTTGCTACCTAAATGCACCACTTCGCCCGCGTTGTCGTGGCGCGGAACAACCTTCGCGCGGCTCAGCACAGTCTCCAAGTCCCTGATGCGTCCTTCCAGAAACGCTTGCTGTCGCTTAGCGTCTTGGTAGTCGAAGTTTTCGCTGAGGTCGCCCAGCGCGCGCGCCGCCTTGATGCGCTCCACAATCTCGCGCCGCTTGACTGTCTTCAGCTCCTCCAATTCGCGCTTGAGCCGCTCGTACCCCTCAGGCGTGATAAGAATCTCGCTCATGGCAGTCCGAATTATCGGTTCAAGTAATCGGTAATCTGCTCTCGAATAGCCTCCAGAGGTGCGTTCTCGGCATCTAACTCGTCAACACGGTTCAGCAGCTCCACATCGTCGACAGCATTCAGCGCGTCGATAATCTCTTGCGCTGCGTCGCCAAACCGCTTCTGCAGCCTGCGGGTTAGCGACAGGCGTATGCCCTCGAGAAGTCCCTGCTGCAGTCCTTGTTGCAGTCCTTCCTGCCGACCTATTTCAAGACCCTGTTCAAGACCTTCCCGTCGACCTGCTTCAAAACCTTCCTGTCGCCCTGCTTCATGTCCCTCCTGCCGCCCAATCGTGTAGCCCTGCTGAAACCCCTCCGCAATTCCGCGACGCAGTCCAATCCGCTCCGCCGCCGTGATGAAGGGTATCCGCTTCTCGCGCTTGTATTCCTCAAGCGCCTCCTCGTACTGCTTCTCCAGAAATTCAGGCAGTTTCATAATCCCCTCCAACAGCTCATCGAGTTTCGCCAGCAGTTCTTCATTATACCCGCGTTCACGCGCCAAGAAAGCGAGCTGCTTGCGTGCCTCGAAGCGGAAATCCATATTGCGCGCTGTTTCTCGCGCTCGCAGGAATGCCAACAGCACTAATGATGCGGGGTTCTGGCTCTGCTCCAGCGCCGCACGGTCAAGGTTCATTAGTTTCAGCGTGCGATACTTGAAGTAAAGTTCGCACCCGCCTATTGACGCCTCAAAAGTATCGGGCTGCCAGTTCGGGTTGTCGTCGCTGAAAATCGCGAGGCTGATAATCGGCAAGTCGTACTCCAGAAACAGGCGAACGAAGTAGCGGAACATGCGCTTCGGGAACAGTGGCTCTGGGTCGCCTTGCACCTCGATGTGAATCAGCGCGATTGCGTCCTGCCCGCTGCGGAGGCGCACGCGGAACAGACAATCCACATAAAGACGCTGCGTAACGCTGTCCGCCGAGATGGGCAGCAACTCCTTGTCGAGGAACTCTATGGGCGCATCCCAATCAATCATCGCGTGTAGATCGGGCGCGACCAACTCCAGAAACTCCTTCAGGAACTGTTGTAGGAAAAGTTTCCACCACGCATCGTACTCTTGCCGAGTGGAGAATTCCCGTTCCATAGCAGGTGTGTGATTCAGCCTGATTATGGGTTTCCCTATCCGCGCGGGGTACACTCCTAACTATGCGACGCCAATCGTTCGGATGGACTTTGGGGCTAATTCTGCTGGGCAGTAGCCTATACGCCGTTGGGGAGACGCCCACCCTATGGGGCATTCCCGTTTCGGAGTACGCGCAGCGACGCGAGCGACTTAGCCAGATGTTGGAGAGCGACCAAATCGCTATCTTCGCTAGCGAGACTAACCCGCCTACGCGCCTCAAATTCCGCCAAGACAGCAACTTTATGTACCTGACGGGTCTCGAGGCGATGAACGGCGTGCTGGTCGTTCTGCCCCAGGACAGCCCGCTGGAGGAACGGGTTGTGCTGTTTCTGCCGCGCCAGTCGCGCATATCGCGCCTATTTGAGGGTCCTCTGCCCGAACCGAATGACCAGACACGCCGCGAAACGGGAATTGCCGACATTCGCGAGCGCGGGGAACTGCGCGCGTTTCTCGCCGACGCGCTCAAGTTGCATCCGCGCGTGCTGGTGAACCGCCCTGCACGCACACTGCTCGCCGACGCGATTCGCGAGGCGAACCCCGAAGCGCAAATCGGCAGCGTCGATCGGCTGATGGCACAGTTGCGCGTGGTCAAGTCGCCCGCTGAAATCGCGCTCATTCGCAAGGCGATTGCTGCCAGCATCGCGGGGCATCGCGCACTCGCTCAACGGCTTGCGCCAGGGGTCTACGAGTACGAACTGGAAGGCGCGGCGCAAGAGGCGTTCCGTAGACACGGCTCCGAACGCGAGGGCTACCCGATGATCATCGGCTCAGGACCCAACGCCTGCATCCTGCACTACAACGCGAACAAGCGGCAGGTGCGCGCAGGCGAGCTGGTGCTGGTCGACATCGGTGCGGAATACTCCTACTACACCGCCGACATTACGCGCACTTACCCCGCATCGGGCAAATTCACCCCGCGCCAGCGCGAACTTTACATCGCCGTGCTGGACGCGCTCAAGTACGCCGAAAAGGAAGCCAAACCCGGCATAACGCTTGCGCAACTCCACCAGAAGGTGGTCGAGTTCTTCCGCAACCACAAACTGCGCGCCAAAGACGAAAACGGCAACGAGCAGACCTTAGACCGCTTTTTTGTGCATGGGTTGTCGCACATGCTGGGCATGGACGTGCATGACTTAGACCCGAACCAGCCGCTGCGTCCCGGCATGGTGTTCACGATTGAGCCAGGGCTGTACATTCCATCGGAGGGCATCGGGATTCGGATAGAGGACGACTACCTGATGACCGAGACGGGCGTAGAGAATCTCAGCCGTGCCCTGCCGCGCGAACCCGACGCTGTTGAGCGCATGGTGCGCGGTCGCAGACCGAATCGACGATAGCCATGCTCGCGCTCTACTACCTGACCTTCAGCCAGCCCGATGAGGCGCAGGCGGTTGCACACGACCTCCTGCGCGAGCGAATTGCCGTCTGCACGAACTGGTTTCCCATCACCTGCGCCTATCTGTGGGAGGGCACAGTGCAGCAGGAATCGGAGACTGTGCTAATCGTCAAAGCACGAGCGGGAATGCGCGAACAGATCGAAGCGGTCGCCCGTCGCCACATCGACTACACGCACTTCGTGGGCGAAATTCCGCTTGCCAGCGTGAACGCCGAATTTGCGCAGTGGCTTACCCGCGAGTTGGACGGCTAATCGATGCCGTTGAGGTATATTCGTTAGCGCGTCTGCTGTGGGATTTGCGTGCAGAGGTGAGACACGGATGCGATACTTGTGGGGACGCGGGGCGTTGTGCGGGCTTCTTGGGATATACGCGCTGCTGGGCTGGGGGCAACCGATTGACCGTGTGCCGAACCCGCGTGCGACGGATGGGGGCTGGGTGGCGGACATGGCGGGCGTGCTGTCGCCCGAACACAAAGCGCAGCTGAACCGACTGATTGACCAACTGGAGCGCGACACAGGCGCGGAAGTCGCCGTCGTTATCCTGCGACGCACGCAGGGCGCAACCCCCAAAGAGTACGCAACGGAACTGTTCAACCGCTGGGGTGTAGGCAAGCGCGGAGCGGACAACGGCGTGTTGATGCTGGTCGCGCTGGGCGACAGGCGCGTGGAGATCGAAACGGGCTACGGCATGGAAGCGATCCTGCCCGACGCGGTTGTAGGCGAGATTCTGGACACAGTGGTCGTGCCGCGATTCCGTGCGGGCGACATTCCAGGTGGGATTATTGCGGGTGTAGAAGCGATTGCCGCGCGGGTTCGCGCTGCACAGGCATCGGGCGCGTATGAGCCGACTCCGCCCAGCATGCCCTACAGACCCCGCTACGATGAGACGCCCCTTGAGCCGACGCCTTCGCCAAACCCACTGCCGATTGGAGGACTGCTGGTACTGGGCGGAAGCGCGATTGGACTGCTGGCATACGCCCTGCGCGAGCGACCGCCGAAATGCCCCACCTGCCAAAAGCCTATGCGCCTGCTGGATGAGCAAGCCGACGACGCCTACCTGGACGAACTCCAACGCACCGAAGAGCAACTTGGCAGCGTGAACTACCTCGTGTGGCGGTGCGACACCTGCGAGACGCTCGAAATCTTCCACAAAGTCGCCCTACTGAACGCCTACAGCCGCTGCCCCTGGTGCGACGGGCTGACCGTGCGCGAAACGGCACGCCTCGTACGCAAGCCGACCTACACACGCCCAGGACTGGAGCTCGTCCTACGCCAGTGCGAAAACCCGCACTGCGAATTCTCGGAAGAGTACGAGCGCATCCTGCCCAAGCGCGAGCGGTTCGACGACGAGTGGTGGGAACGAACAGGCGGGCGTGCGCCAGGCAAACTGTTCAGTGGCGGGTGGTCGTCGGGGGGTGGCTGGTCGTCGGGTGGTGGCAGTTTTGGCGGCGGTCGGTCAGGTGGCGGCGGCGCAGGCAGGAGTTGGTAAGATGCACGAAGAGAAGCTCACCCCCGAACAGGCGCAAGAGGTCATCCGCGAGGCAGTACGCCTGCAGCAGGAGCAAGAGAACGCCATCGACGCGCAGACGCTGGAAGCCAGTGCTGCCGAAATCGGGGTCGACCCACAGCACTTGCGCAACGCGCTGCGTAAAGTGGCGCTGGAACGCCAACGGCGCGCCCAGCGACTGCGCTATTTCCTCGTCGCGCTGGGCGTATGCGCCGCGCTGTTTCTCGTCGGGCTGTTTGCAAGCCAGCGCGCCCTAAGTGCCGCATGGGCGGAGGTGCAACTCAGACGCGCCCAGCTGGAAAATGTGCTGCAGCGCAAGGCGAACCTGCTATCTCAATTGGAGCAACTAATGCAACAAGCCAACCAGCGACAGCGCGAGCAACTGCAGACGCTGGCGGACGCCCTGCGCCAGAACCCCGACGCCGCACGCGCCCTCGCCGAGCAACTGCTGCAAGACCCCGCCCTGCGAAACGACTGGCTGGCGGTGCGCCTGATGGACGAAATCACAGGCAGCGAGAACCGCATCGCCGTTGAACGCCAACGCTACGAAGCGGCTGCCGTCCGCTACGAGCAAATCGCGCGTCAGTTCCCCATCAACCTAATGCGCCCGCTGCTGGGCTACCCACCAGAAGTGGAGCGACCCAAATAAAGACAGGGCGGGTCATCCCCGCCCCGCCAACTCTCCTCTCAGCACAGTGTCCAATTCGTTCCTTTCCAAATAAGAACCAATCAACCCCTACAACGCCCCTTTCAGCAATTCCAACCAACCTACAGCAACTTTTGTGCCAAACGAATCGCAAGGCGCGGTAAAGGAAGCGCACGCTACCGCCGATAATCCCGACTGGAGGTAAGTCCGATGGCATCCCAACAGCGATTTATGGGCTTAGGCAAGAGTCCCGCCTACGACTCGGCGTTGGCATACTTTGAGGAGGAGCGTTACAGCGACGCGATTCCGCTGTTCGAGATGGCGCTGCGGGAGTGCAACGACCCGACGGTTCAGAAACTGGCGCGGGCGTATCTGGCAGAGTCGTACGCGAAGTTGGGCTACAGGCGCATCAATCAGGGCGACTGGGAGCGCGCCTATGCTTATTTCACCGCCGCGACCGACTATGTGCCCCAGTACGCCGACTGGTGGTTCCAAGCGGGCTATGCGGCGTACAAGCAGGGGCTGTACGAGGAGGCGCAGCGCGCATTGCAGCAAGCGACGCAAGTGAACCCCAGTTTCGGGCGGGCATGGTTCTTGATCGGGCTGACGCAGTACGCCAGCGGCGCACGCGAGCAAGGATTGAACACCATGCAACAGTGGGCAGTGCAACTGGGCGTCTTGCCCGAAGCGTTTGCAGAGGCAGTAAACCTGCACCGCGAATCGCACTTTGCCCGCGCGCAGCAGGCGTTCGAGCAGATGTTGCAGAGCGCACAGGACAACTACGCCGAGTATATTCAGTGGGGCGACGAGGCGTATCGGCGTGGCGACCTGCAGACCGCTGAAGCGTGCTTCCGCCATGTGCTGAACGCGCGCCCGAACTACGCCGATGTACGCAACCGACTCGGCGTCGTGCTGACCGCCCAAGGACGCGACGAAGAGGCTATCGACCAGTTCATCGCGGCGATCCGCATCAACCCGCGCTATGTGGAGGCGCACATCAACCTCGCCATCGCGTATTACGAACTGGGCTACACCGAGCAAGCCAGAGCGCACTTCCAGCAGGTGCTGGAATACGACCCCGATAACAGCGTCGCCCGCGAAGCGTTGCAGCAGCTGGCAGCGTAGCACCACTGCCTCCTCTGCCTGCAGGCAGGGGAGGTCTATTCCGTAGCTTCGCTCGCTGCCGCCTGCCGATAGGCGCACAGGTCTTGCAGCGGGCACTGCGCACAGCGCGGGCGCTGCGCCTTGCATATCGCGCGCCCGTGCCGTATCAAGGCGACATGGAAGCGGTACACCAGTGGCTCGGGAATAATCGCTTCCAGCGCGTCATGTGCCTTCGCCTCGCCCAGCGACTTGGGAATCAGCCCCAGCCGCCACGAGACGCGGAACACATGCGTATCGACAGGGATCACAGGTCGCCCCAGCGCGAAGCACAGCACAATCGCTGCGCACTTAGGTCCAATCCCAGGCAAGCCCAGCAGGAACTGGCGCGCCTGCGGGGTCGGCAAGTCGCGCAGCCAATCCAGCGTGTAGTCGCCGCGGGCATCTTTGATGGCGCGTAGCACGGCTTGGATGCGCGGCGCTTTCTGGTTCGCCAGCCCGCCTGGACGAATGGTCTCTGCTAACTCCTCGACGGGAGCGTTGGCGACCGCTTCCCAAGTGGGGTAGCGCTCGCGCATTAGCCGATAGGCGCGAAACGAGTTCGCATCGGAGGTGTGTTGCGACAGGATGCAGTGGATGAGTTCGTCGAGCGGGTTTTGGCGTGGCTTCCACTCAGGCACGCCATAGAGTTGCTCTAAGCGGGAGACGATTTCGTCGATCGGGGGCATACTATATCTCTTGCCTTCCACTTAGGGCATACCCCAGCGTGGCGGCGTCGGCGTAGTCCAGCTCGCCGCCGACGGGCATGCCATAGGCGATGCGCGTCACGCGCACACCCAGCGGCTTCAGCTGTCGCGCCAGATACAGCGCGGTCGCGTCGCCCTCCACATTCGCAGGGGTCGCCAAGATTACCTCACGGGGCGATTCCGTGCGCACGCGCTCAATCAGCTCGCGTAGCTTCAGGTCTTCAGGTTGCACGCCCTCCGCAGGCGAGATCAGACCGTGTAGCACATGGTACAGCCCGCGATACTGCTCCAGCCGTTCGAGGGCGACCACATCGCGTGGGTCGGCGACGACGCAGATGATATCCGCCTCGCGCGATGGGTCGCTGCAAATCTCGCACCGCTCGTCCTCGCTCAGGAAAAAGCATCGCTGGCACAGGCGGGTGCGCTCGCGCGCCTGCACGAGGCTCTCGGCAAGGCGGCGCACCTCCTCCTCAGGACGGCGTAGCAGATACAACGCCAATCGTTGCGCGGAACGCGCCCCAACACCAGGCAACCGCTCCAGCTGCTGCATCAGCTGGCGCAAGGCAGGGGGAAACAGCATCGGCTAAAACGGCAGCCCGAGTTTGTCCAGTCCCAGCCCGCCCGTGAGTTGGCTCATGCGCTCGGCGCGGATGTTTTCGGCTTGCGTCTGCGCCTCGCGCACCGCGCTCACAATCAGGTCTTGCAACATCTCTGGGTCGGTCGGGTCAATCACATCGGGGGCAATCTCCAGCGCCATCAGCACGCCTTTGCCGTTCACCGTCGCCTTGACCACGCCGCCGCCTGCAGTCGCCTGTACCTGCAGGGCATCCATTTCCTCTTCGAAGCGCTGCGCCTGTTCCATCATGCGCTGCGCTTGCTCCATCACTTGGCGCATCGACCCGCCGCCGGGAAACTTGGGCATCTTCATCGGTATCGCCTCCAGAGGTTTTATTGTACCCGCCACAACCCGCAGGAAACGCTACGCAGGTTTAGGGGCGTTGGTCAGCCACGCGAGTTGCTCCCACACGGCGACGACCTGCTCGCGGGTCAGGCTTGCTTCCGACACGGGGGACTCCGTGCGCGGGGCGTCGCCTTCCAGGATGCGCAGCAGCGTGTCGGTCAGGTAGTGGATGTCGTGCTGCGAGAGGCGGCTGAACGCGCGGCGCAACATCGGCAGCGATTGCACAAACAGCTCGTCGGGCAGGCTCATCACAAACTCGTGCATCGCCTGCACGAAGGGGCGCGAACGGGACGCCGCGCCGCCTTGCGACATCAGCAG
>Ga0197142_1004008_pt1 | contig 12082 bp, 15 predicted proteins | sample GBS60_MetaG_FD_148614 | JGI IMG/M metagenome (GOLD analysis project Ga0197142, IMG submission 148614) | Sediment microbial communities from Great Boiling Springs, Gerlach, Nevada, United States - GBS 60_MetaG | ecosystem: Environmental > Aquatic > Thermal springs > Hot (42-90C) > Sediment... | reverse complement strand
CAGCCCCTCTGGGAATACTACACTCACCTCCTTCCTATAGTATGTAAGTAATGATGCCAATGAGTATGCTGAACAGTAGGCATCCACATCCGCCAGTCTATGGGTGACTATACATACATTGCTTACACCAGAGAGCCTCATATTCATATACCATTGTCAACTAGTCACTAAAAATAAACTGTATCAGAACTTCACTGATCATACTACATTATATATACTACTCTGCCCTTGGTCTACTGGTACCTCTAACCATCTCATCTATTCTACCTTGTACCTCTTTGAGGCTCTCCTTCAATCTTAACTCCTGCTTTGAGAGGACTGCTATCCTTGTATTAAGTAACTCCTTCTTCTCCTCCAACTCCTTCATAACATCATCTTTCTTACTCCTTATCAGTACTGGTCCTGCACTCTTGTACACTGTATCATCACTACTCTTCTTCAATTCATCTAAGGCCTTATCTATCTCCATACCCTCTATCTCTAACTGCTGCTTCTGCATCAGTACTGCCTGTAGATTCTGCTGTATCTGGTTGAGTCTACTTAACTGCTCCCTTAACCATGGTGGTATCTCTTGCTCACTCATACTAGAGCATAGTATATACTGGAATAAATTCATATTGTAATGGAAGTAAAGGTAATAAACTAAAGTGTATATACATGTAGCATGGGATGGCAGGTAAGGAGGGAGGATATAGAGTACTATATATATGATGAGAGGGCTAATGCTGTAGGATACTTTATACCTGAGTATGGTACCAATGAGGAGGATAGAATAATAGACCTTATAACAGACGAGGCTAGTGTAAGAGGGGGTACCATCTCTCTATACTTGAGTGATCTGCCCAAGGATAGTATGCATTACAATAGGTTCCTAGAATGGTTGAATAGCGTAAACGATAGATTGAAGAGGATAAAGGAGTACAGTAACTCAAAGGGACTCAGCGAACCCTATATCAAGTTTGAGCATAGTATGATCGTAGTAACATTCGATATAAGGTTTGATAGAAGGGTAGAGTTAACCAAGAAGAGCCTGAGTGATGCTTTGAATGGTATACTCAATGAACTCAAGTATACAAAGGCACTATAAAGTAAAGTAAAGGAAAGGATGAATGGATGAATTGAGTAATTATGAATCATGAACAATTATTTCATTCATTCAATCAATCATTCAATAAATAAATAATTAGAAGTGATATACCTGAGGACCTATGCTCTTCTTCCAATCTGCTTTTATACCAGGTTTACCTGCGAGTTTCTGTAGATAGTTGTACGCAGATATACCTGCCTTAGCACCCTCACCAGCTGCTACTATAACCTGTTTATAAGGCATGGTTGTAGCATCACCAGCCGCGAATATACCTTTATGTGAAGTCTCGCAGTATTCATTCACCTCTATCTCACCCTTCTGGTTTATCTTAACCAGGTGTTTGATGAAGTCTGTGTATATCCTAGAACCCATCTCAACGAATAGACCGTTTACATCTATACTCTTAACATCACCTGAACTATCCTTAACCTTTATGCTATTAAGGTAGGTATCCCCATCCAAGCCTACCACCTCGCTGTTTGGTATGTACTCCACATTACCACTCTTCTCCAGTGCTGTTATCATATCCTTATCTCCAGCCATCTTGGCTGTTCTGTATACAACATACACCTTGCTAGCAAACCTACTCAGTAGTAATGCAGACTCTACAAGGTAGTTACCTACGCCAGTTGTAGCAACTACCTTGCCTTGATAGAATGGTGCGTCACACTTTGTACAGTAAGATATACCTTTATTCATGAATGCCTTCTCATTCGATAATCCTAACTCCCTTGGGACCTTCCCTATAGCTAGTACAAGGGCCTTACATGTATACTCCCTGCTGCTAGTCTTTACTTGGAATATACTATCCTCCAACTCGTTAACACTCTCAACTTTATCGTATACTATGTTACTCCCATATATGAGTGCCTGCTGCTCCAGTGTCCTTGCTAATAACTCACCACTAGTTAACATTATACCAGGATAATTCTCTAACTTTGGTATAAGGTTCAGCTGTCCACCTAGGTCCTGTGATATGACCAGAGTCTTAACTGTCTGTCTAGATGCAAATATAGCAGCCGATAGACCTGCTACACCGCCACCTATAACTATTACCTCATACTGCATACTGGTATTCCTCTTAGATAGTATTTAAGTATTGATACAGAGGTAGTTTGATTTTTATTACTATCCATAGAAGGATTCTGTATGGATATGATAGAGGTACTGAAGGAGATATGCGATAGTGTAAGAGACGAAGTACTCAGATTGGGAAAGGATGAGGTCCATGAATCATTCGGTACTGGTGCTGGTGGGGATACCATAAGGAAGATAGACCTAGTAGCTGAGAGGAAGGCTATAGAGGTTATAGATGGACATGGTATAGACTGTATGCTATTGAGCGAGGAGGCTGGTATGGTTAAGATAGGTGATGGCAGTAATAGTAATGGTATGTTTGTACTAGATGCTATAGATGGTACTACAAATGCATTAAGGGGTATACCTATATACTCATGCTCAATAGCCTATGCTACTTCAGATGCTCTTAGTAGCGTCACTCATGCAGCTGTCATGAATATACCTAGTGGAGATATCTACTACGCTGTAAAGAATTATGGTGCATACGTGAACGGTAGAAGGTTGGTTATCAGAGATTCTAGCAGTAGCAAGGGTTATGTGATAGGTGTGAATCTATCTGGTATAGAGTACGATAGATTGTTAAGACTGAAGAATATACTCGCTAAGACTAATCATATAAGGCAACTGGGTTCAAGTGCATTAGAGTTATGCTATCTAGCGGAAGGGCTTATAGATGCGTATATAGATATAAGAGGTAAGATAAGGGTTACAGATATAGCAGCTGCGTACCTACTGGTGAGAGAGGCTGGTGGCAGTATAGTGGATGAGTATCATAATACTCTAGATGCAGATCTCTCCCTGAATAAGAGGTTATCGTTCATAGCTGCTGCTGCGTATATACTCGATGATATCACCAAGGATATTACCATCTAGTTAGTTGGTTAGTTGTTGATGGTGATAATAATAATAGTTATTTATATTCCATACTTGTGATGGTGTTGCTTATTCCAGTCCAGTATGGTTATTTATATCACTCATAGATGAACTATTAAATATGTGTATCGCCCATTATACTATCATGGGAAAATGATTTTGGATCCCTCTGGATATGGAAGGAGAGAAGGGTTATGGATAATCTTAAATGGTACTACTCTGTTGCTACCAATAACAAGCCTGCAAAGTATCTTATATGCAAGAGGATAGATGTGAATGGTATTGATTGTGCTGATATGCATAGTCTATGGGATGAGTATGACAGATCGTACAAAAGATTCCTAGACGTATGGAGAGATGTTAGAGAGGAGAGGTCCATGCTTAATGATATACCCATCGCTAATAATAACCTGCTGGACCTTCTACTCACTATAGTGAGTAGATCGCTCAGGACATGTAACTTCTGTAGATGGAATTGCAGGGTAGATAGACTCAATGGTAGTAAATTAGGTGCGTGTAAACTAGAATCAGAGAGTAGGGTAAATACATTCTTCCCCCACCATGGAGAGGAGTTGGTCTTCAGAGGTACTAGAGGCTCTGACACTATATTCTTCACTAGTTGTAATATGAGGTGCGCCTTCTGTATTCATCCAGATACATATGTTCTTACAGATAAAGGACCTAAAAAGATCAAAGACCTCTTTACAATGACAGGAATAGAGAAATGGTACAATGGCGCATGCATATCTTTTCCATCAGATATGGCTGTATTCTCTCATGATGGTAGACAGGTTAAAGTTACTAAAATATTTAAGCATTATTATAGTGGAGATCTAATAGTAATAAAGCCTTTCTATCTACCTTCTATACTTGTTACACCTGAGCATGAGATCCTCACATGCACAAGTATTGATGATAAACCTACTAAGATACTAGCCAAAGATCTTACACCAGGTAGATATCTTTTGGTCCCAAGACCTAAAGTAAGTAATCATCTATACGCTTTGGACGTTGCAAGTATAATTTCTCCTATTGTATCAACTTTTAAGTACATTACACATGCTAATGCTCATGTCGATATAATGAAACAAGCAATAATTCTAGCAGAATCTGGTATGAAGTCAGAGAGTATTGCTTCTAAACTTGGGTATCATCATGATTATGTAAGATCATTAATATCTAGAGTTAGAAGGGATAGGTTTCCAAAGGTTATAAAGCAGAATTCAGTAGTGATAGAAGATGGAAAGGTTAGACTAAAGACAGAGAAGAGACCCTGGGGTCCCATCCAAATTGATAATCAACGAGGACCTAGCTGAACTCTTGTGCAGAAGGACATGTAAGTGAGAGCTATAAAAGATCTATAGTTACAGAATTGTATTCAGCTTTGGTAGACATGAGAATTATCTGATCAATAGAACAAAAGGACTTATCAAGAGAGTCTTCGATCTTGAGGTAAGAGTTATTGAAAGAAAGACAATGATAAGAGTTGAGGTATCGAAATCATCTCTGGCTCTATTCTTCTTAACTCTTTGTAGAACTGGTGCTTCTAGAAAACGTGTACCAGAGTTCCTATTCTCTTCTCCTACACGTATTAAGGAGGCTTTCTTACGAGCGTCTGAAGCAGGTGATGGTTGTGAAACTGCCGAATATATATCATTAAATACTGTCTCAGAGGAATTAGCAATTGGTCTGTTTACATTGTATCTGCAATTAGGTCACCTACCTAGTTTCAATATCTATGAACCAAAGCAAGTAAAGACTATTCAAGGCAGAAAGATTAAGCAATCACAACTGTATTATGTTAAGATAAGAGTAAACCGTATGAGGGAGAGAAGTCGGTTAGAAGCAAAGCATGTCAGATACAGATTTTACGATAATTACATAATGGTGCCGATTTATAGAATCAGTAAAGTAACATACTCAACCTATTTATAATTTAGAGGTTGATGATCCTGAACATAACTATACAGCTAATTTCATTGCTGTAGGAAATTGTCAGAACGAAGATATAAGCACTGATAGATTCGATGGTGCAGTAGTAACACCGTACATAATAGCGTTGATGGCATACAACCTGAGACTTAAAGGATGCCATAACATAAACTGGGTCGGAGGAGAACCTGTGATACACCTACATAACATAGTTGAGGCAGTACATATAATGAGCAGATTCAATGCATCTATGAGGCACACTATGCAGGGTAAGAGTAATGATGGTGTATCTTATAGTCATGCTTACTATGCAGGTGAGTTCAATGTTCCCCAGCTCTGGAACTCAAACTTCTTCATTAGTAAGGAGGCGATGAATATATTAAGATGTATAATAGATGTCTGGCTACCAGACTTGAAGTTCGGTTCAGATAGATGTGCATTACTACTTGCAAGGACACCTTGATACTGGGATACAGTAACCAGCATAAAGCAGGTATACGAGTGGGGCGAGGATATGGTAATAAGACATCTCATAATACTAGGGCATATTGAGTGCTGTACAAAGCCTGTACTTGAATGGATTGCAGAGAATACACCTGATGTTCTAGTGAACATAATGGACCAGTATAGACCAGAGAACTACTGTGATATGTACTCAGCAAAGTATGACCCAGCGTATAGGGATATGGCAAGGTTCCCCACTAGAGATGAGATAGAGGAAGCTTACAGATATGCAGATAATCTAGGCCTGAACTTCGAGACGGTAACATTCGAGAAGCGTGCTTCTAGAATGTTATAAGGATATGTAACTCATAAGACCAACGTGTATATTAACGATCAGATGTAAATATAAGATGGAATAATAATAATAGATCGTTAGTTAAACCATGAGTAAATCTATAGCATTAAGGTTCTTCAAGGAGGTCTACTCTACGTACGATACAGTTGTTAGGATAGCGACATTCTACCAAGATGATCGATGGAAGAGTCATATAATCAGATTGGTGCCTGCTTCTTCCACAATCTTAGATCTTGCATGTGGTACTGGGATACTCACTCTATTACTCAAAGAGAAGGCACCAAATATCTATGGAATAGATATAGTGTATAAGAATCTTTACGTTGCTATGAATAAAGTTAAGAGTAGTGGAGAGATCATGGAGTTTGTTAATGCAGATGCGGAGAATATACCGTTCAAGGATGATACATTCGATGTTATAACTGCATCCTATCTATCCAAGTACGTTGATGCATATACACTCATTAGGGAGTGTAGAAGGGTACTGAAGGATAACGGTACTATAATACTCCATGACTTTACCTATCCTAAGGGCCTGATCAGATACCTATGGCATCTCTACTTCTTGATACTCAGGTTCGCAGGTATATTCGTGAATGAATGGAGGTGCATATTCAATGAACTCGATAAGGTTATAGTTGAGAGTAGATGGGTAGATGATACCATCGATGCACTCAAGTCGTATGGGTTCAAGGATATAAGGTGTGATTATCTAACCCTAGGTACCTCTGCTGTGATATACGCAAGGGCAAGCAAATGATATAATAATAATGATATATCTTATGGAATTAAAGTTATGATCCATATCTTATGATTATATTATACGAGATTGTATTATACATGATGATCTATTACCTCCTTTACACCCTTCCTGTAATCTGGGAATACAAGTGTGTAGAATGATCTCAATCTACTATTATCTGTCTTTATAGATGCAGTCAATGTATCCACTATAGCAGAGCCGAGTAAGAGCCTTGCTATCAGCATTGGTACTCTAGACGGTTTATCTACATTCAGTAGATCTGCAGTATAGTATATGAAATCTCTGAATCTGCATGGCTGATCATCCGTTACTATAACCTTCTTATGCTCACTGGTTATCATTAACTCCAGTGCTCTTACTACATCGTAAACATGTATGAAGCACCTATAGTAGTCACCTGAGCCTACTATTCTGAAAGTCCCATCTCTGAGCCTCTTAACCACTATATCCTTGAACCATCCCCCGTTACCATACACATCCCCAAGTATGGCTATCTTAGCGGTGAAGTTGTAACTCCTAGATGCCTCTATAAGCATATCCTCAGCCATAGACCTCATCTTGGTGAACCAGTTACTTGCATTATATTGCGTCTGCTCATCTATCAGGCCCTCAGCGTTACCGTATACTCCTAGTCCCTGTGTATAGATCACAGTCTTTATACCTGTATATGTTATGGCATCTATGATATTCTTCATACCTATTATATTAACTGAGTAGTGTCTGCCCTTCCCTTTCACCAATGGGTTCAGTGCTGCTAGATGGAAGATCACATCAGCATCAACATCCTTCATAGCATGGATCAACATAGACTTATCTGTTATATCTGCTACTATACAATCTAGACCTCTCTCCATCAATATCGTTGCTTTATCATGGTCCCTAACCAAACATATAACCTCATGCTGCTTATCATATGCTAGATACTCTACAAGATTACGTCCTATGAACCCGCTTGCGCCACTCACCAGTATCCTCATAAGTTATACTGATATATCCTCATACTAATATATTTATTTGAGATATTAAGGGGTTATATCTATATAATATGATGAAAAATTTTTATCATAGAATAAATAATAAGAATATATGGAAAGTAGAATGGGTGAATGGTTCGTACCCAAGTTTGGTCCTCTGAGGTTCAGAGCATTTGTAGGTATGCTATTCTTACCTTATACTGGTATGTGTATATCATTCACACTGCTAGGCTCTATGCTAGCTGATATAGTGCACTGGGATAGGGTTATAGCATTATCGCTTATATACTTCTTAGCAGTAGGTATAGGGGCACATGCTTTAGACGCTATAGGTTCAAAGCGTAAACCATGGGGCGATATACTGGGCTTTAGATTGTTACTTGCGCTAGCAGTGAGTAGTATAGCTGTAGCATATGCTATGGGAGTCTACTACATAATATGCTATGTACCTCTCCTATCTATAATAGCGATACTTGAGGGCTTCTTCTTACTGGCATACAATCTAGAACTCTTCAGAGGCTTATTCCATAATAATCTTACATTCAGTATATCATGGGGCTCACTCCCTCTCCTTGCAGGTTATATTATGCAGACCAATGGTATATCTATAGAGGCATTATTATTATCTCTAGTAACAACATCCATAGCATATGCTGAGATAAGAGTATCTAGGTTGTATAAGGAGATGAAACGCATCAATAACGATAGACTGAGTGTAGTTAAGTATGAGAGTATACTTAAATCCCTTAGTATATCTACCATAGTAGTAGCATTGATTCTAGTTGGATTGAGATGGTATCTATAAGGATAGACTCTGGCTCTGATGGTATACTACCACTGCTAAGAGAGTTGGAGACAAAGGCATGCATAAGATTGAGCCTAGCAGAGAGGATCCTGCTGGCTGAAATAGGTACAGTCGAGCAGATGCTAAGTATAATACTAGATGATACTGTAACTGTTAAAGTGATAGAGCAGAGGGAGTGCAATGGCATCATAGAGAGGATTGTAAATCTGGTGAGTGAAGAACCTGTGATAGTAGCAAAGAGCACGATAGATACTACTGTACTACCGGAGCAAGTTGTAGAGGATATAAGGGCTAAAAGGTTAGGGCTTGGTAGTATACTGAATAGACATAGACTAGAGACTTATAGGAACATACTTGAGTTGGGCTATGAAGGGTCTGTAGATACAGTATACAGAGTATACGGTATAATCTATAAAGGTGTCAATGCATTCACCATACGGGAGGAGATACTCAGAGGTGCTTTATACCGTCTTGCTAGAGATAACGATAAAAATATAATCTAATTACACTCTATCATATGCGTTCTTTACTATGCTATACACATCGTAGAGTTGGTTCCTTGAACGTAAGATCACCCTTGTAGGGGGAGTCCTATTACCAGTCTTTATATTAAGTGCAAGTATATCCCTTACAGGTTCTATATCCATGAATATCCTTGTATTGAATCCCTTCGCATAGACTAGTCTATGGGGTCTTATCTCCTCTATAACATTGGGGAGTGATAGCACAAAGTCCCTTATATCCAGTAGCATATTCCTTGCTGGCTCTGATAACCTTGCCATATAGTCACTTATACTTGCTATACCCTCTGTCATATACCTTATAAATTATTCTTCGTATAAATAGCTAATGATTAAGTATATATTTATATAATATAGATGCGGTAGTAGACCCATTGGTTCCACCATGATATACTAACCCCATCCCCTACCATACTAGTCCCCCACGTAGACACCACAGCGTGGTTACCCCGCCTTAGGGTTGCTCCCTCCCGGACCTCACCCGGTTCGGCGGTACGATGATATACCTATCCCTTCGGATAGGTATCCATCTGTAACCACCCATGGTGGCGTAGGTTCATACCAGTATAGTAGGTAGGTATCAGCATATCATGGATTTACCCAACGGTTACTGGTCCCCGCATCTAGCCGGTTTCGGGTATAGGGCACGGCTAGCACCCCGACCCTACCTACTACCGCAGCTCTTATTACTTGTATTCATTATTTACGTTTATCTATACTGCTATGAATATTGAGGTTACTCCTACTCAATGAACCTCTTCTGTAGCCTATTCCTTAGATATATCGCAGTTATATTTAATGTAAAGAGTATGGCGAGTAATACTATTATACCTGCAGCTGATAACTCTATGAACTCCCTCTGTGGTCTCGATACCCAGTTGAATATCTGCAACGGCATGACTGTGAACTCATCTAGTATAGATGCTGGGTCTCTCCTTATGAATATCAATCCGCTTATTATGAGTATGGGTGCAGCCTCTCCTATAGCCCTTGCCACTGCGAGTATTGAACTGGTTAATGCTGTAGGTATTATCCTAGGCAGGACTATCTTGAATACTACCTGATACTTCCTTGCGCCCAGGGAATATGCAGCAAGTCTATGTGTGGTTGGGACCAGTCTAGCACCCTCTATAGTTGCCACTACTATCAATGGTAATACTAGGAATGCTAATGCTATAGAGCCTACTATGAGAGATCTTCCCAATGCGAGTGTGTACGAGAGGAAGCTCAATGCTACTAAACCGAATATCACTGATGGCACACCAGCAAGGTTTATCAGCGCATTCTGTATAGCCCTATTTATTATATTGTTAGAGCCGTACTCATGTAGGTATAGACCAGTTGCTATGCCTAAAGGTAATGCTATGAGTATAGCCAAGCCTACAGTGTAGAGAGAGCCTAGTATAGCCTGTCTCATGCCAGCCTCGTTCACATTACTGGATGGATAGTTTAGGATGAGTGATGGGCTAACTCTACCTATACCATTAACTAGGACATTCACAAGCAGCATAGTAAGTATCATTATACCTATACATACTGCTATCAATACATATGCTTGGAAACTAAACTCGCTTATACGCACTAGTCTCTTTCTCCTATTGGATGTTAATATCTCACGTTCATCCTTACTCTCACTAATACTCTCACTCATACTTTATCTCCCACCTCTTCTTCAGGTATCCTGAGATCATGTTAAGCACAGCAACTACAGCAAATAGGTATACACCTACCGCAAATAACGATGTGTACTCTACAGTACCTCTAGGCGAGTCGCCTGTTGCTGCCTGTGCTATAGCAGCTGTCATAGTCATTACGCTCTCGAATGGATTGAGCGTTAGAGATGGTCTCAGCCCTGCAGCTATGGTTACTATCATGGTCTCTCCTATTGCTCTACCCATGGCAAGTATTATCACAGCAGATAATGCTGATAATGTATAAGGTATAACTATCCCCAGTATTACCTGGCTCTTCCTTGCCCCTAATGCATAACCAGCTGCCTTTATAGACTGAGGGACTGAGTAGAATGCATCCTCGCTTAGAGATGCTATAGTAGGAGTTATCATAACTCCTATGGCAAGACCCGCTGCTAATGCATTATACGTATAGAGATCAGGTATGAATGCTTGTAAGTTAGGTGTTATGAAGTATAGTGCAAAATATCCATATACTACAGTGGGTATCCCTGCAAGTATCTCAAGTATAGGCTTAACCAACTTCCTTATGTATGGCGATGCATACTCACTCAGGAATATAGCAGCGCCTATGCCTATAGGTATAGCAAAGGCTAATGCTATAACTGTAGTTAACATGGTACCAGCTAGTAATGGGAGTATACCGAATGATTTATCATCGAAGAACGCAGCCCATTTAGTACCAAAAAAGAACTCGTATGGAGATACCTGAGTGAAGAAGTTCATCGACTCTGAGAGGAGAGAGTATGATATAACTATTATTGCTATCACTGTAGATACCGATGCGCCCAGTAGAGCGTATCTTACAATATTATCTATAAATTTGCCTTTATTGATGTAAGAAGAATAAGAATAAATAGGTTTTTGGTATTTCTTCCTCTTCTCTATATCTACTCTATCTCTACGCTTCATTAAGCTCACTTGATACTCTTGTATAGATTGGTAAGAGTAGCATCATCGTTTATTCCATACTTGCCATCACGTATAATCTTTACTGCATCTGTATAGTACCTATCTGCAAGTGGTATATACTTCACTGCGCTAGCAGCTTCCTTTCCATTCTCTAGGTAGAATATTATGAACTCCTTCAACTCTGGCTTACTTTGTAGTTTATCGTAGTTAACATATATGAAGAGTGGTCTCGATAATGGGTACTTGCCTTCTGTGACACTTTCGTTTGTTGGGAATAGACACTCTTCTCCCTTCTTCTCTGAGACTTTGAGTATCTTGAGCCTATCTACTGCATGCTCACTATACGCCAATGGTATGTAGCCTAGTGCGTATCTATCCGTTGCTACTCCCTGCACTAATACATTATCATCCTCACTAGGTATATAATCTGTCCTTGATGATCTGGCCTTACCTACCACCCTCTCTGTGAAGTAATCGAATGTTCCAGAGTCTGGACCTGCGCCATATAGCCTAATCTCTTGCCTTGGATACTCTGGTCTTATATCACTCCATAACTTTATACTGCTATCTGGCTTCCATATCTCCCTCAACTCCTCTACCGATATACAGTCATTGGGGAATAAGTTATTATCCTTGTGCACCACT
>Ga0197142_1004007_pt1 | contig 12082 bp, 9 predicted proteins | sample GBS60_MetaG_FD_148614 | JGI IMG/M metagenome (GOLD analysis project Ga0197142, IMG submission 148614) | Sediment microbial communities from Great Boiling Springs, Gerlach, Nevada, United States - GBS 60_MetaG | ecosystem: Environmental > Aquatic > Thermal springs > Hot (42-90C) > Sediment... | reverse complement strand
CTACAGCACCCGGGCGCCGGTGCGGCGGGCGATGGCCTCCAGGGCGCGGAGGGCGAGATCGCGGGTCAGCGCGTCCACCCGGGGATCGAAGGCCACGGCCCGGATGGCGGCCAGGTCGTCGGCCTCCCCCATCCGAGCCAGGGTGAGCAACGCCGCCCGTTGCACCTCTGGTTCCCCTCGTTCCAGCGCCCGATACAGGCTTTGCCGGGCCGACCCGCCCCCGACTCCCTCTCCTTCCCGCACCGCCCACTCGATCAGCCACCCCAGCTGCTCGAGGACCACCGGGCGCAGGTCGGGTGGGGCGGGCTCCCGGCCGGCCGCCCAGCGCGCCAGGGCGTCCTGGGCAGCCGAGCGCACCAGCCACTCCCGATCCTCTCGAGCCAGGGCCTCCAGCCGGGCCTTCGCCCACTCCTCCCGAAAGCCAGCCAGGGCGAAGGCGGCCGCCCGCCGCACGCGCCAGTCCGCCTCCTCCGTCGCCTCCTGCAGCAGCTGAGGGCCCTCCGGGTAGTTCCGCAGCGCCTCCGCCGCCAGGATCCGGATTTCCTCTTCGGCCTCCAAGAGCAGAAGAACCAGCCGTTGCATGGCGGGTTCGGTGCCGTGCTCCCCCAGGGCGGTCACCGCGGCCCGGCGGACCTCGGGATCGGGATCCGACAGGGCCTGCTCCAGGAAGGGCAGGTCGCTTTCCTGCCCCAGCCATCCCAGCCCGCGGACCGCGGCCATGCGGATCTCGGGGTCCGGATGGCGGAGGGCTTTGTGGAAGAGCACCGGCACCCCCCGGTCGCCGGTGCGAACCAGGGCCTCGGCGAGGCGCCGGCGCAGGGCCGGCGGCAGGCCGGGCTTCAGGAAGGCTCGGGCCAGGGCGGCCATCCCGTCCGCACGCCATGGCGCCTGGGGCGAGGCCACGGCGATCCAATCGGCTACCCGCAGCAGCCGCGTGTGGAAGGCGTCGTCGGGCTCCGACAAGGCGCGTTCGACGATCCCGATCATCGGTCCCAGGGCGGCGTAGAACGTGAAGACGGCTTCCCATCGCGGATCATCGAGATGGCGCGCAAGGGGCGCCGGATCGCCGGCTTGGGCGATCGCCCACGCCGCCAGATACGCCTGGAGGAGGGGATGGCGGAAGTGTCCGTGCTCCTCATCGATGGGGACGATGGGCCGGCCGGGGGCAGTGAGGGCTTCGATGGCGGCGTCCATCTGACGTCGGGCGGCCGGGGCCGCCAGCTCCGGGAGGGTCTGACGGATCGTCTCTTCCAGATCCTCCAGGGTGATCTGAAAGCGTTCCTCCTCCAGGAGCCGCAAGGCCACCCGCCCGAGGACCAGCCGGGCGCCGGGCATGGTCAGCGCGGTCTTCCCGATGATCCCCTGGAGCAGGCGTTCCAGGATGGCGTCGTAAAGCCCCGGATCCCCTGGGCGGGCGGATCCCAGGGCGAGGGCGGCCACCACATCCGCCGGACGCCAGCGCCCAATCCGATCCCGGCGCCACGCGGCGGATCGCTCCCGGAGATCCGGGAGGGGGATCCCCGTCGCCTCCGCCCATCCCTCGAGGAATCGCTCAACCTGGGCTCTGGACCAGGGAGCCAGCGGGAGGGCGACGAAGCCCATCCCCTCCAGGGGCTGGGTGGGGAAGTGATCCCCCGCCACCACGATGCGAAGCTCGGGATAGGCCTCGACGAGCTGTCCCAGCCAGCGGATGACCTCCGGCTGGCGGGGAGGAGGGATCTCGTCCAGCTCGTCGAGGAGCAGGAGGGCGTTTCCATCCTTCAAAGCGGTCTGGATCATCCCCTCCAGACGGGGGCGGAGGATGAGGGGGACCATCCGGCCCAGAAACCTTAGGAGCAGGGCCTCGGGCGAGGCGGTGGGATCGGGTTCGATCAGCGGGAGGCGCACGTAGAGGGGAAGCGGCGCCTGTCCGTCCAGTCGCCCGCCCAGGGCCTCTTGGATCAGGTAGCAGAGGGCGCCAGTGCGGCCGCTGCCAGGAGGGCCGTAGATGAAGAGCCGTCGGGTCGCCCGCAGAACCGGCCGCAAGGGGATTGGATCCTCCGGCGGGAGGGTCTGGATCTGGGTAGAGGGGTAGGGGGGTGGCGGGAGCAGGACGGGCTCGATCAGGCCACGGGCGAGCCGGGGATCCAGGGCGGACCAGGCGATCCAGTGGGGGAGCTGTTCGGCCAGCCACTGGCGATACTGGGACTCGGCGGCGAGGCGCAGGCGCTGGCCGGCCTGCTCTAAGCGGCCTCTCAGCGCGGCGTAGCGGGCTTGCAGGGGACGCCGGATCGCATAGAGCAACCCGACGCCGAGCAGGGCCAGCAGGGCCCCGATCAGGGCGGAGAGCGGATCGAAGCGCCATGCGCCGGGGAATCCCACAGCCTTCCTCCTCTTACTCCTACTCCACCGTCCCCAGCTCGTCCGGGCCGACGAGCCGGTAGCCAATCCCCCGCTCCGTCCGGATGAAGAGGGGGTGATTGGGGTCCGGCTCGATCTTCTGGCGGAGATACCAGATGTAGAGCTTGAGGTAGCCGCGGTCCTGGACGTGCTCCTCCCCCCATACCTCTCTGAGGAGGAAATCATGGGTGAGGGGGCGGCCGGCGAAGCGGGCGAGGGTGGAGAGGAGCCGGAATTCCGTAGGCGTCAGCTCCACCGGGCGTCCGTCGACCCGGACCTCCTGGGTGATCAGGTTGACGTAGAGGCGGCCGTTGTCGTAGACCCCGCGGGCGGTAGTGGACTCATAGCGCCGCAGGACAGCCTGGACGCGAGCCAGGAGCTGGCGGGGGCCGAAGGGCTTGGTCAGGTAATCATCCGCGCCGGCCTCCAGGCCGCGCACGATATCCGACTCCGCTCCCAGGGCGCTGATGATGATCACAGGGATCTCGGAGGTGGCGCGGATGGCCCGCAGGACCTCCCAGCCGTCCATGCCGGGCAGCATCAGATCCAGGAGGATCAGGTCGGGCCTCTGTGCCTGCAGGAGAGCGAGGCCTTCCGGGCCGCTGTGGGCGACGAGAGCCTGGTAGTTGTTCTGTTCCAGCTGCCATGCCAGGAAGCGGGCGAGCTCCACGTCGTCTTCGATCAGCAGGATCTTTTTCACGTCCGACCCCCCAGGGATTCCGCCTGAGCCTGCTCGTGGCATCACCGGAAGTGAAAGCAACGGGTTACCTGCTTTACGTTTTACCACAAAACGCGGATCACTGCCTGCGCGCAACGCGCGGGCGCGGAGGCGATCGGGGGACAGGAGGCCAGCCTGGAGTGCGTCGCTCGCTAATCCCAGCGTCGGAGATCCAGAAGGCGCGGGCTTCCCGGAGGCAGCTCCTCAGGAGGGATCAGGAGGATCTCCGCCTGGAAGCGCAGCCCGTCCCGGATCGCCTCTCGCAGGCGTGCCCGCACGGCCTCCGGATCGGAGGGCGGCTCCCGGAGGACCACCCGGAAGGTCAGGCGGTCGACGTGGGCTTCCCGGTCGATCACGGCCTGGTAGGCCTGGACTTCGGGGAAGCGGGCGAAGACGGCTTCCATCTGGCGGGGATGCAGGAACATCCCCCGCACCTTGACCGCTTCGCCCACCCGACCCAGGATCCCAACCAGGCGCGGGGTGGCGCGCCCGCAGGGGCAGGGCTCCGGCAGCCAGCGGGAGAGATCCCCGGTCCCGAAGCGGATCAGCGCGTAGGCCGGATGGAAGAGGGTCACCACGATCTCTCCCAGCTCGCCTGGGGGAACCGGCTCCCCGGTCTGGGGGTCGCACACTTCGATGTAGGCATCTTCCGGGGCGTGCAGCCCTTCCTCCCGCTCGCATTCGTAGCCCAGGCAGCCGCACTCGGCGGTGCCGTAGCCCTGGCGCACGGACAGCCCGAATCGTTGCAGGTCCTGGCGCAGGGAAGTGGGGAGGGGTTCGGCGGTGACGAAGGCCTTGCGCAGCGCCAGATCCCGTTGTGGATCCCATCCGGCGGCCTGGGCGCGCTCCATCAGGTTGTAGAGATAGCTGGGCAGCCCGATGTAGGCAGTGATCCGGAGCGCGCGCAGCGCCTGCAGCTGGAGCTCCTGCTGGCCGATGCCACCGGGGACGGCGAGGCATCCCAGGACCTTCAGGGCTTCCTCGAACATGGCGCCGGCGGGCGTCAGGTGATAGGAGAAGGCGATCAGGACCCGATCCCCGGGCTCAAAACCGGCCGCTTGCAGGGCTGGAGCCCAGCGCCACGGATCCGGGATGGCGGGCTCTGGCTCGTAGATCGGCCCGGGGGACTGGAAGGCCCGACGGAGGCGTTCCATCGGGATCATCAGCATGCCCCCGAAGGGGGGATCGGCCTGCTGGCGTTGCAGTAGATCGTCCTTACGCAGCACCGGCATGCGCTGCAGATCCGCGGGGGACCGGAGATCCCGGGGGCGCAACCCGGCTGCTTCCATGCGGGCGCGGAAGCCCGGGGCGTTGCGGTAGGCGCGCCGGATGGCCTTCTGAACGGCGGGGAACAGCCGCTCGGCGTAGGTCGCCAGGTCACTCATCCGCCCTCCTTGCCATCGCTCAAGGGAATGCGGCAGGGCGGAGTGGAAAGGCCTCCGCCCTGCCTGCGGATGGGCTGTTGTGGACCGTTTACTTCCGGAACTCTCCCTCGAAGGTGACCACCCGCTCGCCGGCGGGCGTTCGGAAGATCGCCGTCCCCTCCGCCGCCCGGATCCCGAAGGCGTAATCCCCGATGCCCTCCCACCAGGCTTTCACGACCGCCCCCGGCGTGAGCCCCATCTCCTTCAGCTGGTGGCCGGAGGTCACCGCCAGGTTCGTAGTGACGATGCGGGAGGACAGGAAAAAGGTCACGCGCAGCTCGTTGGTGGTCCGGGGTGGGATGCTCATGTCCTCGTCGACCAGGGGGGCGTGGACGGAGAAATAAGCGCTTTGGCCGTCCTTCTTGGCCTCCAGCTGGGCGGTGAACTTCAGCTGATCCAGCGTGACGGTCACGTCGTTGGGGTTCTCGATCTTGAAGATATAAGCCAGACCCAGGGGGAGATCGGGGGCGGGCGGCGGCGGGGTGGGGGTGGGGACGGGGGTGGGCCATGCGTAGTAGGCCACCACCTCCACCCGGGCCAGGGTCACCTTGGGATCCTGGATTTGCGCGGTCCCAGCGGGGCGGCATGCGACAGCGAGCGCGATGATCAGCACCAAACCCAGCCATCGATGCGTCCTCTGCAGCATGGCGGCCTCCTTCCGAGCGGGGATCGGGGTCCGTTGGGATCCCGGCGGTTCAGGTCAACCAGCGCTTGCGGCGCTTATACCATTTGGCCTCCCGGAAGCGCTTGCGCGCCCCCAGCTCGGTCAACCCGAGGTAGAACTCCTTGATGTCCGGGTTGTCCCGGAGGACGTCGGCGGGGCCTTCCATGACCACACGGCCGTTCTCCAGGACGTAGGCATGCTGGGCGATCTCCAGGGCCAGCTTGGCGTTCTGCTCCACCAGCAGGATGGCGATGCCCTGCTCCCGGTTCAGGCGGGTGATGATCTCCATGATCTCCCGCACAATGAGGGGGGCCAGCCCCAGGGAGGGCTCGTCCAGCAGCAACAGGCGGGGGCGGGTCATCAGGGCCCGGCCGATGGCCAGCATCTGTTGCTCCCCGCCGCTGCAGAAGCCCGCCACCCGGTTGCGGATGGTCTTCAGGTGGGGGAAGTAATGATATACCAGCTCCAGGCGCTCCGAGAGGTTCCGCCCATCCCCATGATGAGCGCCCACCCGCAGGTTCTCCTCCACCGTCAGGTGTTCGAAGACCCGCCGCCCCTCCAGCACCTGGATGATCCCCATGGCGGCGATCTCCTCGGCCGACTTCCGGTCGATGCGCTGGCCCATGAACTCGATGCTGCCGTCCGTGACCTGGCCGTCCTCGTGTTTGAGGAGGCCGGAGATCGCCTTCAGGGTGGTGGACTTGCCCGCGCCGTTGGCCCCCAGCAGGGCCACGATCCCCCCGGGGGGGACCTCCAGGGAGACCCCCTTGAGGACCAGGATCACCTGGTGGTAGCGGACCTCGATGTTGTTCACCCGGAGCAGGGCATCGCGCGCCGTCATCGCTACCCCCTCAGTAGCCCTTCCACTTCGGCCACTGGTCCGCGAACTTCTCCTTGAGATCCACCTGTTTGAAGAGCTGGAGCTTGCCGCCCCGGATCACATAGACGTTCACCCGGCTGCTCGGCCGGTGGTCATCCGGCGTGTAGGTGAGCGGTGGGACGCCCAGGCCGAGGTCCAAGTCCCGGAAAGATTCGATGGCGGCCTTGATGCCTGGGCCGTTCAGCTGTCCCGCCGCGTCGGCCTTCTTGAGGCCTTCGTAGAGCAGCATCGTGTTCGCCCATGCCTGGACCGTGCGCACCGTCCGCTCCTTGAGGGCGGGGTTGTATTTCTGGGCCGCCTCCTTCAACCGGTCCATGCCCGGCACATCGGCTCCATACGGGGCCGCGGCCAGCCAGCCGTATACCCCTTCCGCCTGAGGCCCCAGGAGACGGATGAGCTCCTCCCCGATCCCGTAGGGGTTGGCCAGGTGGTCGGCGGTGAGCCCCACGGCCTTCGCGTCCCGGATGCCGGTGGCCACGGACTGAGTGGTGTTGCCATGCCAGATCACGTGGGGGTTGAACTCCTTGGCCGCCAGGGCCTGGCTTTTGGCGTCCAGGGCGGTGAGGGGGACGTCCTGGTCGGGGCCGATTTCAAAGCCCAGCATCTGGGCGAACTCCTTGAGGGCCTTGATGGGAGCGCTGCTGTAGGGAGTGGGGAAGGAGTAGAACATCACGATGCGCGGCTTCTTGCCAGCTTCCCGCTCCGCCTTGAAGCGCTCGTCCTTCAGCCACACCTCCTCATACCAGGCCAGGAGGGTCGCCCGCGCTCCTGTGGAGTAATCGGGGCTGGCGAAGAAGTTGTAAGGGGTCTTGGCGGGGTCGGTGAGCTCTCCAGAGTAGGAGGCCGAGACATAAGGGATCTGATCCTTGGCTACCGTGGGAGCCAAGGCAGCGGTGTCCCCGGTTCCCCACCCCAGCACCGCCACCACCTTATCGACGTCCCGATAGCGCTTGTAAAGGGTGATGGCCTCCGGGATGCGATAGCCATAGTCGTTCAGGATGAGGCGGATCCGTTTGCCGTTCACCCCCCCGTGGTCGTTGATCCAGCGGATGGCGTCCTGGATCCCAGCGGCGTAGTCCTTGCCCACGTCGGAGGTCGGCCCGGTGGTGTCCATGATCGCCCCGATGACGATCTCACCGGCCGGGGCCGGGGCCGCCGGTGTGGCCTGGGGTCCGCAACCCAGGATGAGGAGGAGCGTTACGATGAGCAGAACCGCTGCTCCCAGGAGATCTTTGTGCCTCATCATGGTCACCTCCTCTAACCGCAAGATCCAGAGCGAGGGCGCCCTCTTTACCCTCGTTCTCCCTCATTCATACGAGAACGGCCACAGATGGATGTAATTCTTGATCTGCCACCAGCGATAGGCCAGGCCGTTGGGCTCGTAAAGTAAAAAGAGGATGATAGCCAGGCCGAAGGCCGCTTCTTTGATAAAGAGGAAGGAGGTCTCCAGGGATGGGAAGAACGGGGCCATCCAGGTCACCACGTTCCGCAGCGCTTCCATCACCAGGGTCATGAAAAGGGAGCCGAAGATCGTCCCGTAATTGCTGCCCAGGCCGCCGATGAGGAGCACTCCCACCAGCCAGAGGGACCAGCTCCAGGTGAAGTGCTCCGGGCTGACGGCGAAGACGTTGGCGATCCAGAAGGCCCCGGCCATCCCGCCGAAGACGCCTGCCATGAAGAAGGCCAGAAGCTTATACCGCACGATGGGGATCCCCAGGGCCTCCGCGGCGATGTCGTGGTCCCGGATGGCCATCCAGGCGCGGCCCACCCGCGTGCGGGCCAGGTTGGTCATGGCCAGCACGGAGAGGGTCACCAGCACGATCATCAGGTAATAGATATCCCGGTCGCTTTGGATCACCCATGGTCCGATGGAGAGGGTGCCGGGGGGCAACGAGAAGGAATGGCCGCGCTCGCCGATCCGGCTGACATACTGGGTGATGATGAAGTCCACGGTGATGAACTGGGCGGCCACCGTGGTCATGATGAGATAAAAGCCCTTCACGCGAGCTGAGGGCAGGCCGAAGAGCACCGACCACAACCCCGCTACGATCATGGCGGCCAGGAAAGCCAGCGGGTAAGGGACGTGGTATTGCAGGACCAGGACGGCGGCGGTGTAGGCGCCGGTGGCGATGAAGGCAGCGTGGCCCAGGGTCACCTGGCCGGTGTAGCCGATCAGGAGCTGCACCCCCATGGCCGAGAGGATGGTGTAGCCCACCAGGTTGGCCAGGGAGAGCCAATAAGGAGAGGCCATCTGGGGGAAGATCAGGAACAGGAAGACCAAGAGCCCCCACATCCGGAGCTTCACGAAGGTCGTTGGCCACAGCGCCTGATCCTGCTTATAGGTCTGATAGAACACGCCCGCGGGCAAGCGCATGCGCATCGCGACCTCCCCCCTTCCGTCCTCTTCACACCCGTTCGATCCGCACCCAGCCGAAGAGCCCGTAGGGCTTGACCAGCAACACCAGGGTCATCACCGCGAGGGGGAAGATGTCCTTCACCCCGCCCGGCGTGAAGCGGTCCAGGTAGCCCCCCGCCAGGTTCTGGAGGACGCCGATGATCAGCCCGCCGACGATGGCCCCGGGGATGGAGTTCAGGCCCCCCAGCACCACGGCCGGCAGGACCAGGAGGCCCAGATAGCCCACCGCGATGTTGACCCCGTTGATGTTCCCCAGCAGAGAGCCTCCCACCCCGGCGGCCATGAAGGCCAGGGCCCAGGCGGCGGCGTAGACGAACTTCGGGCTGATCCCCAGGGCCATGGCCGCCATCTCATCGTCGGCCATCGCCTGCATCGCCAGGCCCCACCGGGTGTAGCGGAAGAACGCCACCAGGGCCCCCAGCATGGCCAAGGAGGCCAGGAAGCTCCAGAGGTAAACCTGGTTGATCACCAACGTCCCCAGCCGGATCGGCTCCTGGGGGAAGACAGGGGGATGGAAGACCCGGAGGTCGGTGCCCCAGATTAGCTCGATGATGCCCCGGAAGAAGAACGAAAGGCCCACGGTCACCATGATGACCGTGAGGACCGGCTCCCCGATCAGGCGCCTCAGGAAGAGCCGTTCCGTCAGCATCCCCAGGACGGCCCCGATGGCCAGGGTGGCGGCCAGGGCGGCGGGGAAGGGGAGGCCCCACTCGTAGAAGGTCAGGGAGACGTAGGCGCCGATGAGGGTGAGCTCCCCCATGGCCAGGTTGAGGACCCCCGAGCACTTATAGATCAACGCCCAGCCCAGGGCCACCAGGGCGTAGATGCTGCCCACCATAATGCCGGTCAGGACCAGCTGGAGGAAGAACTCCATAGGCGAACGCTCCTCGATTTTTCGTGTTCATCCGGAGGTGGACGCCGGCCAGTGGGGCGGCCGCTTCTCCAGGAAGGCGCAGATCCCTTCCTGGGCGTCCGCCATCGTGGCGTTGAGGGTCATCACCGCCTGGGCGTAGGCGTAGGCCTGCGGCTGGGGGAGGTCCAGCTGTCGGTAGAAGGCCTGCTTGCCCAAGCGCACCACGGTCGGGCTGGCGGCGGCGATCTTCTCCGCCAGGGCCCGGGTTTCGTCCTCCAGCCGCTCGCGGGGCACGACCCGGTTCACCAGCCCGTAGAGGAGGGCCTCCTGGGCGGAGATCGGCTCCCCCGTGAGCAGCATCTCCATCATCTTCTTGCGGGGGAGGTTACGGCTGATGGCAACCATGGGCGTGGAGCAGAACAGGCCGATCTTCACGCCCGGGGTGGCGAAGCGGGCGTCCTCCGAGGCGACGGCCAGATCGCATGTGGCCACCAACTGGCAGCCCGCCGCCGTGGCCACTCCGTGCACCTGGGCGATCACCGGCTGGGGGATGGACTGGATGGCCTCCATCAGACGGGTGCAGACCTCAAAAACATGGCGGTAGAAATCCGGGGAGCGGCCGATCAGCTCGCTGAGGTCATGGCCGGCGCAGAAGGCCGGGCCGTTCCCCCTCAGGATCGCTACAGCGATGGACGGATCCTCGCCGATGGCCTGGAAGCAATCGATCAGCTCCAACATGTGGGCCACTGAGAGGGCGTTGCGCTTCTCCGGCCGGTTCATGGTGACCCACGCGATGCGACCCTCCGCCTCGAAGAGGATATGAGTGTAAGCACGCGTCGACGTCGCCGCCACAGGCCCCTCCCTTCTGCTTTTGCTAAAAAGCGCCCCTCTCACTCCTCTGCCTGTTGCGGGACCAGAATCGGTGTCCTCTCGACAGGGATCGCCGCCGGCACCGGCTCGAGGTCCACGATGCGCAGATCCGCCCGGACGTGGTTCACGGATCCGTCCTCGTAGGTGATGGTGGTCTCGAAGTGGACCTCGCGGGCGGAGGGGTCGTAGAGGGCTTGGACGATGGGCCGGTAGCGCTGCATCAGGAAGGCCCGCCGGAGCTTGCGGGTGCGGGTGAGCTCCTGATCGTCCGCGTCGAACTCCTTGAAGAGATTCACGAAGCGGACGATGCGGGCGGGCTCCGGCAGGCTCCGGTTGACCTGGCGGACCTGGCTGGCCACCAGGTCGTAGACCTCCGGCTTCTGGGAGAGCTCCTGATAGCTGGTGTAAGGGATGCGCCGGGCCTCCGCCCATTTGCCCACCACGTTGTAGTCGATGCAGATCACCGCGGTGACGTAGGGCAGCTCGTGGCCGATGACCCAGGCGTCCTTGATGTAAGGGCTGAACTTGAGGCGGGTCTCAATGTATTGCGGCGAGAAGGGCCGGCCATCCCGCAGGATCATCACATCCTTGGAGCGATCGAAGACCACCAGGTGGCCGTCCTCATCGATGAACCCCCGATCCCCGGAGTGCAGCCAGCCGTCCCGCAGGGCCTCCGCCGTCGCCTCCGGGTTCTTGTAGTAGCCCCGGAACACGGAGGGGCTGCGGGACAGGATCTCCCCTTCCGGCGAGATGCGCACCTCCGTCTCCGGGATCGGCTTACCCACGGTATCAAACTTGATGTCGTCATCCCGGTGGAGCACCGAGATCCCGGAGATCTCCGTCTGGCCGTAGATCTGCTTCAGGTTCACCCCCAGGGCGTGGTAGAAGCGGAAGTGGTCCGGCCCCATCGCCGCCCCTCCGGTGTAGGCGTAGCGCGTCCGGGACAGACCCAGGCGATCCCGCACTGGGCGGAAGACGATCCAGTAGGCCAGCCATCCCAGCAGCCGCTCCAGGGGGGTGGGCTTCTGTTTGGCGAACTTCCGGTCCGCCAGCCGGTAGCCGATGGCCATCCCCAGCTCGAAGACCTTGCGCTTGAGCCACGGGGAATCCGCGTGCAGGACCTGGATCGTGCGCACCATCTGTTCCCAGACCCGGGGCGGGGAAAAGATGATATGAGGAGCGATCTCCCGCAGATCGTGCCAGGCCGTCTCCGGCTCCTCCGGGAAATTGAGGGTGAACCCGGCCAGGATCCCGCTGGAGACCGACATCATCTGTTCGCCGATCCAGGCGAAGGGCAGGAAGGAGACATACTCATCGTCCTCATAATAAGGGTCTACCCGCATCAGGTTCTGGCCCATCTTGAGGAGGTTGTAATGGGAGAGGAGGGCCCCCTTGGGCTTCCCCGTGGTCCCCGAGGTGTAGAAGAGCAGGGCGATGTCTTCCCCATGCCCCTGCTCCACCAGTTCCTCGAACAGACGGGGGTGTTCCTGTGCCACCTCCCGGCCCAGGCGCATGACCTCCGTCAGGGGCATCAACATCGGATCGCGATAATGGCGCATCCCCTTGGGGTCGTCCCAGAAGATCCGCTCGACCTTGGGGCAACGGTCCCGGACGACCAGGACCTTGTCCACCTCCTCCTGGGTCTCGCAGACCACGAAGCGGGCGTCGCTGTGGTCCACGATGTAGGCGATTTCCTCGGGGAGGCAGTCCTGGTAGAGCCAGACAGCCACGCCGCCGACGCACAGGGTCGCCATCTCGGACCACAGCCCCTCGGGCCGGTTGTCGCCGATCAGGGCCACCTTGTCCCCGCGGCGCAGCCCCAGGCGGTGGAACCCCAGGGCCAGGGCCTTCACCCGCTCCAGGTAATCGGCCCAGGCG
>Ga0197142_1004006_pt1 | contig 12086 bp, 9 predicted proteins | sample GBS60_MetaG_FD_148614 | JGI IMG/M metagenome (GOLD analysis project Ga0197142, IMG submission 148614) | Sediment microbial communities from Great Boiling Springs, Gerlach, Nevada, United States - GBS 60_MetaG | ecosystem: Environmental > Aquatic > Thermal springs > Hot (42-90C) > Sediment... | reverse complement strand
CTGATTGCATGCACGCACTTGATAGTTGCGGTCGAGCAGCAAGATTGCATACGGCACACTGTTGAAGATAGCCTTGAGTTCTGCTTCCGACTGGCGCAGGATTTCTTCGAAGCGTTTCTTTTCTCTGACATCTTTGATGGTGCCTGTAGCTGCTGGTTTGCCCTCGTAGAAAATTTCAGCAACGGTGATGATGACGGCTACACGCTTACCATTTTTGCACAGCAGTTCGGCATCATATTCGTCAGTGATGAGTTTGCCTTGCCCCAAGGCGGCAATTGTCTCTTCAAATCTCGCTCGGTATTCTGGCGCAATGATGTCAAAGCATAGCCGACCTGTCAGTTCTTCCAGTGTGTATCCCAGCATGTTTAGCAGGGCGCTGTTGGCAAAGACAAACTTTGAGTCTTGAATGAGATAGACTCCATCTTTGCTGCTGCTGACCAGCGCGCGATAGCGCTCTTCCGATTGCCTAAGTGCCAGTTCATTGAGTTTGCGCTCGGTTACATCACGTGTGATTCCGACAACCAACCAACAGTTTTGCTCGGCATCAAAACGCGGGGAGAGCACTGCCGAGAGCCAACGCAAGCGCCCGTCTTTGTGATGAAAGCGATACTCCAACGACACCTGCTGACCCTCAAAAATTTTTGCATATGCACTTTCTATGACCTGCTTTCTATCTTCTTCATGCACGTTGTTCATCCACAGGAACTTATCGCGCATCATCTCTTCGCCAGTAAAGCCGAAGATGCTATCGCAAGACGGGGAAAAAAACTCGTATTGAAAATCTCGGTTGGGATAGACACGAAAGAGATAGACGCCATCTGTGATGTTATCCAAAATTGTTGTGAGCTTTGCGTTTGATTCTTCCAGCGCTTTTGTGGCACGCATCACTTCGGTCATGTCTTCCACTTCTGCCACAAAGTAAGCGGGGCTACCGTCTGCATTTTTGGCTAAGCCGACCTGCACGCGTACATGCACGGGCTCGCCATTTTTGCGCAAGTAGCGTTTGTGTAGCGAGTAGGTTTGTACTTCTCCGCTCAGCAATTTTTCATCTTGCTCTGTAGATATAGCCAAATCGTCTGGATGCGTGATTTCTTGGAAGGTCATTTCCAGAAGTTCATCTGCGGTGTAGCCCAGCATGTTGCAGAATGCGGGATTGACATCGCTGAAGCGCCCATTGAGCGTGCATGTAAAAATGCCAATCGGTGCTGTATCAATGGTGCGGCGCAGGCGTTCCTCACTCACGCGCAGATGCTCTTGCATTTGCGTGCGCTCAATCACCACACTGGCAACACTTGCCGCAGACTCTACCAGCTCTATTTCCATGCTATCTGGTCGCCGCGGTTCTGCTGCATACAGTACCAGCATACCTAATATCTGCTGTTTTGCCCCAAGAATTGGCTGTGCCCAGCATGCGCCTAACCCAAAGGTTTCTGCAAGGTCGCGGTAGTCTTCCCAGAGCGGGTCGGTTTGCAAATTTTCTGACACCACACGCCTTTTCAGATGTGCGGCGGTGCCAAACGAACAATTGTTCATGGCAATTTTTATTCCATCGATTCGTCTGACATATTCATCTGGCAGGCTTGGCGCCGCACAGGTTCTTAGCTCGTCTCGCTGGGCAAGCATCGCACTGCAAAACCAATCGGTCATATAGTTTTCTATGCTCAAGCACATTTCATTCATCACCTCGCTTAGTGCAAAGCCGTTCATCATCTGCTCGAGCATGCGGGTTTGTATTTTGCGCTTTTCGCTTTGCTGGCGCCGCTCGGTAATATCGCGCACAGTTAGCACGACGGCTTGCACAGTGGGGTTCTCTAATTCACTGCATCCACGAACTGAAATGACGCGCCGTGGGCTTTGTGGTAGTTTCAGACGTAACTCCAGTGAGTCTGCAAACTGACGCTCGGGATGTTCGATAATCTCCTCCAGTCGGTCTCGCATGAGCGGTCGGTCGTCGGGATGCACAAAATCGAAGAAGTTTTTGCCCTTCAGGGTCGCAGTGGTGCCGTTGAAAATTTTCTCGGCGGCAGGGTTTGCATAGAAAATTTGAGCTTGCCTATCTATCAGCAAAATTGTGTCCGAGAGTTGCTCGACAATGGTGCGAAAGTTTATTGCGCCCACTTGCTCAGAGCGCTCTGCCACTTCAGGGGAACTGGCTGGCGCAGTGCTTATTGCCGTGTCAGTTTGTTGCTCATCTTTAGCTTGCGGCTCTTCCACATCAGCGGCGGTAGCGGGCAACGACGACGCCATCGTTTCGCTCTCTGAACTTTGCTCTGTCTTAATCTCGTCAGTGATGGGCGGCGAATCTAATGCGGCGTGCTTCTCATCTTCTTCGGGCAAAAATGGGCTCGCTTCGTCGGCACGCTCAGCTGGCTCTTTCTCTGCATTGAGAAATGGACTTGCTACTTGGCTTTCTACAAACGGGCTTTCTGCGGGCGCAAGTTTTGCATCATCTTGCTTGCTTGGTGCTATGTCTGGCGTCTTGCTTTCTTGAAGCGGTTCTTGAAGCGGGGCGGTGCTAAGCCGTTCAGGCGGTGCTGGCGATGTTGCTGTATCCTTGACCGCTGTTGGTGTGGTTTCGGCAGGTTCGCTGGCGGTTGGCGCAGCAGGTTGCATTGGCTCTGCTGGGGGCTTAGGCGTTTGGGTTAATGCCGCAACTTTTTGCAGGGCTTCCTGAATGGCGCTGGCTAAGTGCTGTCGATGTTCTTTGAAGACATAATCGGCGGCACCGCTTTCCAGCATTTTCAGTGCGACCGCCGTCTGACGCACTTCAGAGAAGACGATGAAGGGCACAAGCGGTCGCTTGCGTCGCAGCAGTTTAATGGCTTTTTCGGCTGTGCCGTCAGAGAGTTGATACTCGGAAATGACCACATCGTAGGAACTCTCATCCAATTCCTCTTCGAACTCTTGCAATGAACTTATGCGCTCGATGATGCAATCTGGGAAAGCGCTTTTCAGTGTCAAGAGTGTTAGAGCGGCATCGGCTAAGTTTGGCTCAAGATGAAGTATGCGTATCGGCATGATGCGTTTGGAAAATCCAATTCATGACTAAAAAGTAATACTCCAGTCAAGGATTCAAAAACTCGATGCAGGCTGTGCATGACTTATTCAAACAGTGCTTCGGTAAATTTCTGTCGGTCAAAAATCTGCAAATCCTCAATCTGCTCGCCCACGCCGATGTATTTGACTGGGATGCTGAGTTCATTAGCAATGGCAATCACCACACCGCCCTTCGCTGTGCCATCGAGTTTGGTAAGAATGAGCCCTGTAACTTCCACAGTTTTCATGAACTCCTTGGCTTGGTTGATGGCATTTTGTCCCGTTGAGCCATCGAGCACGAGCAGGACTTCATCTGGCGCGGTCGGCAGCTTTTTTTTCATGACGCGCTTGATTTTGGCTAATTCTTCCATCAGGTGCGTTTTATTGTGCAAGCGTCCTGCTGTATCGACCAGCACCACATCGATTTTTTTGGCGATAGCGGAACTAAGGGCATCGAACACTACTGCGCTTGGGTCGACGCCTTGTCCATGCGCCACAATTGGCACGCCCGCGCGTTCTGCCCAGATTTCAAGCTGTTCTGTAGCGGCGGCACGGAATGTGTCGGCGGCGGCAATGAGCACCGATTTTCCCGCTTTCTTGTAGTTGTATGCCATTTTGCCTATGCTGGTGGTTTTGCCCACGCCATTGACACCAACAATCATGATAACATATGGGACATGGGGTAAGGGTGCTTCAAAATCTACAATGGTGGTCTGACGCGCATCGAGCATCATTTTTTGGATTTCGTCGCGCACCATTTTTTGCAGTTCTTCTTCGTTCATGTAGCGCTCTTTTTTGGCGCGCGCACTAATAGCCTCCACAATCTTGAGTGTGGTTTGCACCCCAACATCTGCTGCAATGAGAATCTGCTCCAGCTCCTCCAAAAACTCATCATCAATCTTTGTTCTGCCTTTTACCAAGCGTGAGATTTTGCTGGTCAGGGACTCACGCGTTTTTTTCAAACCTTCTTTGAGGCGCGAGAGTTTGAAGGCATCAAAAAATCCCATCGTGCTATCTTCACAAGGTTATTTTTACAGAATTAAGTGTTCGGTTATACGCTCAAAACTTTGCATCTTGCTTGGCAAGCACCTTCAGGCTTAAAATATCGGCAAGAGACACTCTGCCTTGCCGCGCTCGCCATCGGTAACTGCTTTTGCATAAGCAGAGTTCAAAGACTTTTGTATATCTTCTCAATATAAAACTTCCTTGTGCAATGTCATTTACACGGGTTTCCGAAATCGGGGAGTTCGGTTTAATTGAACGCTTGCATCAAATTGTTCAGCCCACTGAAAAGGAGCTTGCCACACTCAAAAAAGGCATCGGCGACGATTGCGCCGTCATCGATTTACCAAACGGCAAGTATCAAGTCATCTCCACCGATTTGCTTTTGGAACACATTCATTTTGATTTACTGACCACGCCACTTGAACACTTAGGCGCAAAGGCTATCAGCGTCAATGTCTCTGACATCTGCGCCATGAATGCTACGCCGCTTTATGCGACGGTCTCGGTGGCACTCTCTGAAAAAATCTCGGTGGAGATGATGAGTGCTCTCTACAAAGGCATGAAAGAAGCGGCTGAACAGTATCACGTGGCTATTGTTGGCGGCGATACTTCAGCTTCAACTGCTGGGCTGGTTATTTCCGTCACAGTAGTCGGTGAGGTTGAAAAAGAGAAACTTACCTATCGCCATGGTGCATGTATTGGTGATTTGATTTGTGTAACTGGCGATGTCGGTCGTTCTTACTCTGGCTTGAAAGTGCTCATGCGTGAGCGCGAGCTTATGCTGCAGTTTCTTGCCGAAAATCCCGACCAGCCGAAAGAGTCATACAAGCCCGACCTTGCAGAGTATCAAAAGGCAATTGAGAAACATCTTTTGCCGAAAGCGCGGCTCGATATGGTTAGGCTTTTTGCACAAATACAACTTGTTCCCACGGCCATGATTGACATCTCGGACGGCTTAGGCTCTGAAATCAAACACATTTGTCGGCAGTCTGGCGTCGGCGCCCTGATTGAAGAAAGTCGCATTCCCATTCTTGCTGAAGTGCGCGAAATTGCCAGCGAGTTTGAAGACGATGCGCTCACATATGCGCTCTTCGGCGGTGAGGATTATGAGCTTTGCTTTACCATCAAGCCCAGCGATTTCCCCAAAATTGAAACCCTCAAAGACATTAGCGTTATCGGCAAAATTCAGCCGAAAGACTTTGGCATCAAGCTGCGCGATATTTACGGTCATGAAGAAGACCTTTCACAACACTCAGGCTTCGAGCATTTTGCCAAGCCTCAGCCAACCGAGACCGAACACACTGACGAGCACAGTCATGAACACGAAACCGATGAAGATGTCTGGGGCGAAGACCCTTCGTGACGCCGCTTGTTTGCGCAAGTTCTATTTTTCACACAAAGTTTTTTATTTTTCCCAAGTCTTCCAGTAACCTTTTTTCAACAAAACCACCATGTCGGACCGTTATAGCCAGCTTTTTGCCTCCTACACAGACGCCATTACTTACGAGCATCTTCCGAAAGAGACCATTCATGAGGTCAAGCGCCGCATTTTGGATAGCTTTGGCACGGCTATGAGTGCCATCGGCGAAGACACGCCAAAAGCCGTGCGCAATTACGCATATGACTATGCACTGGCGCCCGGTCAGCGCGGCGCAACACTTTGGGGCACGGCTACGAAAACTCCGCCCGAAATCGCTGGGTTCGTCAACGGTGTTGCCGTCCGTTATCTTGACTTCAACGATACCTATCTTTCCAAAGAGCCACTGCATCCTTCGGACATGATTGGCGCCTTGATGGCTCTTGCCGAATGGAACGGCAATTCTACTCGTGACCTTATCACCGCACTGGCTATCGCATATGAAATTCCCATCAACCTTTGCGACGCCGCCAGCCTGCGCAAAAACCGCTGGGACCATGTCAACTACATTGCCATTGGCACAGCCTGTGGCGCTGCCAAACTCTTAGGTTTGAAAGGCGAACAGATTGAACATGCTATTTCCATCGCAATTGTGCCGCATGCTTCGATGCGTCAGACCCGCGCTGGGGAGCTCTCGATGTGGAAGGGCGCCGCTGCCGCCAACTCGGCACGCAATGGGGTGTTTGCCGCTCTCCTTGCCGCCAAAGGTGTCACGGGACCGTATCAACCCTTTGACGGCGAAATGGGCTTCTTCCGACAACTTCTCAATGGCGAAAAGTTTGATGACAAATGCCTCGAAGGCTTGCAACAACACACGCCACCACGACGCATTCTTGACACTTACATCAAATTTTGGCCTGTAGAGTATCATGCTCAAAGCGCTGTCGATGCCGCCTTGCAACTGCATAAACAGCTCAATGGCGCCAAGCTCAAATCCTTGCATATCGATACCTTCAAAGCATCTTACGAGATTATTGCCAAAGACCCTGAAAAGTGGGAACCCAAAACACGCGAAACTGCCGACCACTCTATTCAATACATTACGCTGGTTGCACTAATGGATGGCAAGATTACCAAAGAGTCGTTCTCACAGGCGCGTATCTTTGACCCTACCACGCGCCAGATGCTCAAGAACAATGTTACGCTGGCTGAAGACCCGAAACTGACCGAAGGCTATCCTTTCGGCATTCCGAATCGCATCACGGTTACCACCGATGCGGGGCAAACCCTTTCTCTGGAAGTGAGTTTTCCACGCGGACATGCACAAAATCCCATGACGGACGAGGAGGTCGTCGAGAAACTCACTGCCAATACCGAGCACTGCTGGACGGCGGCACAGCGCAGCCGCGTGGTCGATATGGTGTTCAACTATGAAAAACATACTGTCGCTGATGTTGTCGAAGCGATTCGCATTTGAGCTCTACTGCGCCGGGCACAGCGCGTGGACTTTGTGCAAAGAAATTTCAGTCTGGTCATTTAGACCGTTGCATTTCATCATCTAACTTGCTGTATATGACTTGGTTAGTTCGTGAAGGCGTATCGATGTCTGCTGGGGCTCGCCTGAAAGCCCGTTTGCAGCAACCGCAAATCGTGAAGGCACCTGGCGTATTCAATGCGCTGGTCGGTTTATGCGCACAGAAGGTTGGCTTCGAGGCGGCTTATTTTTCTGGTGCCGCTTTCTCTGCCTCAATGGGACTGCCTGATTTAGGACTGTTTACCCTTTCAGAACTTGCCGCTGCCGTGCGCCCGATTACGCATGCCATTCATCTTCCGCTGATTGTCGATGTTGATACTGGCTTTGGCGAAACGCTCAATGTCATGCGCACGGTCAGGGAGCTTGAAGAGGCAGGTGCCGCTGCGGTGCAAATCGAAGACCAAGTCATGCCCAAAAAATGCGGTCATCTCGATGGCAAGGAAATTATCAGTGCCGAAGAGATGATTGAGAAAATTCGTGCCGCAAAGGCTTCACGCAAAGAACTCTTGATTGTGGCGCGCACCGACGCAAAGGCAATTGCTGGCATTGGTGAAACCATTCGTCGCGCAAACCTCTATGCAGAAGCCGGCGCCGACATCATTTTTCCTGAAGCCCTTCAAAGCGCTGAAGAATTCAAACTGGCGGCACGCGAAATTCATGCGCCACTTTTGGCAAACATGACCGAGTTTGGCAAAACGCCTTACATCAGCGCGCCGCAATTTGAGGACTGGGGCTACAAAATCGTTATCTACCCTGTTACTTCACTGCGCGTGGCCATGAAAGCCATCGAAGGCGTCTTTACGGAATTGATGAACACTGGCTCACAAGAAGCATGGCTCGACAGGATGCAAACGCGTCAAGAACTCTATGAACTCATTCGCTATCATGATTATGAATCTGCCGATAAAACCTTTTCGGCTCATCAAGCCACTTCATCGTAAAGGTGCTCGCTCTCTCGTCTGCTTTGTTCTGCGTGCAGGCTTGTCTTTCGGCGATGAATTTAAGTTCTATCAACATGCTTAAACCTTGAACGTTTATGAACGAACAATTTGTCCCCGGATTGGAAAATGTTCCGGCTGTCAAAACGAAGGTCTCTGCCTTAGATGTGGTCAAAGAAAAAATCATCATTCGCGGCTACGACCTTATTGAGTTAGCACAGGCGGTGCCTTACCTTGATGTGGCACACTTGCTCATCTACGAGCACTTGCCTACTGCCAGTCAAGCCCAAGACTTTGCGGCGCTCATCCAGCAGCAGATGCACATTCCCGACTCGATGTATGACATTTTCCAAGCCTTGCCCAAAGGTATGGACGCTATGGATTTGCTGCGCACGGGTCTTTCGATTCTTGCGGGCTACGAAGACCATCAGCTTCTGAACGACAACTCCAAAGCCGCAAATATCCAGAAGGGCGTGAAAATTCTCGCTAAGGCGCCAGTCATCATGGTCAATGCCTATCGTGCCAATCAAGGCTTACCATTTGTCAAGCCCGATTCTTCGCTCTCGTTTTCTGAAAATTTTCTCTACATGATTCAAGGCACGAAGCCAGATGCGGAAACCACCAAAATGTTTGACCTCATTCTGACCTGCTACATTGACCACGAACTGCCGAACTCTACTTTCACGGCACGCGTCATTGCCTCGACCCTTTCAGATATGTATGGCGCTATTGTCGGTGGGGTTGCTTCGCTGAAAGGTCCGCTTCATGGCGGTGCAAACGAAGCTTGCGTGCGCATGATGCTTGAGGTCTTGCAGCAAGGCGGCTCTGCCAAAGCTGAAGAGATTATCATGGCAAAACTGGCGCGCAAAGACAAAATCATGGGCTTCGGTCACCGTGTCTATATGAAAAAGTATGACCCGCGTGCCTTGCTGCTCAAAGACTATGTGCCGAAGCTCGTGCATCGGCATAAGGACGGCGAAGAGCTCTACAAAATTTTTCAAATCATTGAAAAAGTCATGGCGCGTGAGAAGGGCATTTACCCGAATGCCGATTATCCAATTGGCTTGATGTTTTATTTGCTTGGCATTCCAATTGACCTCTATACACCGATTTTCTTCTGCTCGCGCATTGCTGGTCTTGTGGCGCATGTTACGGAGCAGCACGCCGACAATCGCTTGATTCGTCCTCGCGCCCTCTACGACGGCGCAATGGATTTACATGTATCGGCGCAACCTTCATAAATGGATGCACACACGGCTAACGAAGCGCCGCACCTATCTTCTTTGCAAGAAAAGAGACAAGAGGGTGAGGTCAAACTTGACCTTTTGTTTTTGAAAAGGTTCTCATGCTGAGCGCACCTTGCTTAGAATCTTCAACAAGGACTCAATTTTATTCCAACGGTAGTAAAGCGATACAACAGCCACTGTCCCCAGAAACATGAGGATGAGTGATTTTGCGCTAATCAGCGGAAGTTCGTCGGAGAAGCACAGCGCTAGCAAAAGTCCAACGGCAATCACGCCCATCACGAGGCGCGACATGAGTTGAAGCCACTTTGCAAGTTTCAATTGCCCTTCTATCCACGCTTCATCTTGTGATAAATCCTTCGGCGGGACACGGCGAATTGGACTCACTTTCAGGAATTGAACATCTTCCTGCTTTAACTCTGCTTTAATCATATTGCGAAGTTCTTCGCGTAAGTCATCTTGTGAGATGACTTCTTGGGATTGCATAATCTGCCTCCGTGAAAAAAGTTTCGGTTGGTGCTGACGAAATTACGGTTTTGTTAGCCAAAAACCAAAAACCGATTCAAAAGAATACAGATTGAAATGACACAAAAAAGTGCTCGGCATGACAAGTTTGGGAACATGCCGTGCTCTTTTTCTGTCATCTCGAACGCAGTGAGGAATCCAGTGTGAATATCAAACTGCTTACAGAGAAAAACGCCGCAGAGTGCGCTCAATGCCTGACCAATATGCGCGACCAAACAGGTTCAAATGCACCAGCAACGGATAAAGATTATAGACATCTATGCGCGCCTGCCATTGTGGTGCAAGCGGAAAGGCGGCATGGTAGGCTTGAAAGAGCCGTTCGTGAAACCCACCGAAAAGATGCATGAAGGCAATCTCTGCTTCCCTGTGCCCAAAATACACCGCAGGGTCGAAGACCACAGGCAAGCCGTGCGGACCTGATAGAAAATTGCCACTCCATAAATCGCCGTGCAAAAGGGCGGGCGGTTCGTCAGGAAAAAATTGCTCCAGCTTTGGAAAGAGTTGCTCCAAACGCTTTGCCTCACTTGCCGAAAGCAGTCCAAACTCGCAAGCTCGAGCCATCATGGGAGAAAGACGCTCTTCAATGAAAAACTCTGACCAACTCGAGTGCGGCGTATTGCGCTGCACCAGTGCCCCGATGAAGTTGTCTCGCTCGTAGCCAAAGTGCGCCGCTTGGTGTCGATGCAATGCCGCAAGACTTTCGCCAAAGTGCTCCCAAAAATTCTGAGCGGGTGGATGCGCGTCAAGATATTCCAAAACCAAATAGGCAACATCTGACTGCTGCGCAACAAGAATCGTCTGGGGCACACGAAGTGTCCGAGTCTGGCGCAAGCGCTCAAGCCCATCGACCTCTGCCAAAAAATTCTCGTGGTGCGACGCATGATTGTGCTTGACAAAAAATGTGCCCGCGCTGGTCTCAAGGCGTTCAGCATGGTGAATCGAGCCGCCTGAGAGCGAAGCACGCCGCAAAATCTGCACACGCTTGCCAATGTGAGACGAGAGCACTTGCTCTAACGATTCGGAATGCTTCATGGAAAAAGTTTAGCAAAGCACAGCGTAAAGCTCTGAAAATGAGATTTTCAAGCCGTAGCAAAAAACAAAAAGGCAAATGAATCCCCAAAAGACGGCATGCACGGTTTATCAAGGTGCAGGAAAAAGGCGCATGCCTGCCACATCCAGCGCTGCAATGCGATGAAGCAGAGCAGTCATCACTTGCAAAAATTCAGCCAGCTCGGCAGGCGTATGCCACTTGGCAAGGTCGCTGACATCGCCAGTGCCAAGATGTTTCTCATGCAATTCATCATGGAATAGATGCACCAGAAAATCAGGCTTGAAGCGCGTGTGCCCAACTTCCCAATCCAGCGAATCCAAGAAAGGCGATTGATGCTGCGCAAGGGTTTCTTCTACCAAATGGCGCAGTGTGTCATAGAAATCCTCTGGCGGTTCAAAAGGCGCAACAAACTCAATTTCAATGAGCAAACCACGAATGCGGTCTTGCTTGAAGCGTGCAAGGGCATCTAACAACTCAGCTTTGGTCATGGCAAGCGTCAAAAGTTGTAAGCGGCTTGAGCGCAATGTAACTTGTGCAAAAAGAAAACTCATCAAGGGCGGAAAATGGAAGTCTTGAGCGATTTATTTCGTTTTTTGGCTGAACGCAAAAAGTGGTGGCTGGCGCCAATTGTGGTGGTGCTCTTGCTTATCGGCGCCGTGATTGTGCTGGGCGGCGGCACAGCCATTGCACCATTTATCTACACGCTTTTCTAAATGTGAAACCTCTGCTCCTCTCCTTGAAAGAGAAGAGGGACGTTTGCAAAGCAAACAGGGTGAGCTTGCGCTGTCGTTCCGAGTGTGCTTTTTTTGTCATTCCGAACGCAGTGAGGAATCCAGTGTGGATGCTTTGCTTCGTTCAGCATGACAAGTCGGTGTCATTCCGAACGCCAGTGGGGAATCCAGTGTGGATGCTGCGCTTTGCTCAGCATGACAAGTCGGTGTGATTCCGAACGCCAGTGGGGAATCCAGTGCATGGATGCTGCGCTTTGCTCAGCATGACAAGTCGGTGTCATGCCGAACGCCGTGAGCAATCCAGTGCGTGGATGCTTCGCTTCGCTCAGCATGACAAAACCGACCGTGTCATTCCGAGCGTATGCGAGGAATCCATACAACCATAGCACACGGAACACACGGATGAGACGGATTGCGCACGGATTGACTTTTCCCGTTCTTGCAAAGGAATCCAGTATGGATGCTTTGCTTCGTTCAGCATGACAAGTCGGTGTCATTCCGAACGCCAGTGAGGAATCCAGTGTGGATGCTTCGCTGTGCTCAGCATGACAAGTCGGTGTCATTCCGAACGCCAGTGAGGAATCCAGTGTGGATGCTTCGCTTCGCTCAGCATGACAAGTCGGTGTCATTCCGAACGCAGTGAGGAATCCAGTGTGGATGCTTGC
>Ga0197142_1004005_pt1 | contig 12087 bp, 8 predicted proteins | sample GBS60_MetaG_FD_148614 | JGI IMG/M metagenome (GOLD analysis project Ga0197142, IMG submission 148614) | Sediment microbial communities from Great Boiling Springs, Gerlach, Nevada, United States - GBS 60_MetaG | ecosystem: Environmental > Aquatic > Thermal springs > Hot (42-90C) > Sediment... | reverse complement strand
ACGAGAGCGCCCTCCAGGGGATCTACCGCCGCTATCAGGGCACCCCGGTAAAGGCGGCCATGCGGAGGGAAGTCCCCCGGGTCCACCCGGAGGACCCCCTGGGCAAGGCCCTGCAGGTCCTCCTCACCACCGAGGTCCGCCACCTCCCCGTGGTGGACCATGAGGACAAGGTGGTGGGCATCCTCACCCGAAGCGACATCCTGAAGCTGATCCTGGGGAGGAAGTGATGCACGGAGCGGAGCACATCCTGGAGGTCTTCTACCTCCTCCTGGCGGCCCAGGTCATGGCCTACCTCTTCAGGCGCCTGGGCCAGCCCGTGGTCATCGGGGAGGTGCTTTCGGGCATCCTGGTAGGGCCTGCCCTTCTGGGCCTGGTGCACGAGGGGGAGATCCTGGAGTTTCTGGCGGAGCTCGGAGCCATCTTCCTCCTCTTCATGGTGGGCTTGGAAACCCGGCTCAGGGACATCCTGGCCGTGGGCAAGGAGGCCTTCTTGGTGGCGATCCTGGGGGTGGCCCTACCCTTCGTGGGGGGATACCTCCTGGGCCTCCAGATCGGCTTTGAAACCCTTCCCTCCCTCTTCCTGGGCACCGCCTTGGTGGCCACCAGCGTGGGCATCACCGCCAGGGTCCTCCAGGAGCTTGGGGTCCTCTCCCGCCCCTACGCCCGCATCATCCTGGGAGCGGCGGTCATTGACGACGTGCTGGGCCTCATCGTCCTGGCGGTGGTGAACGGGGTGGCCCAGACGGGGAGCGTGGAGGTGGGGGCCATCCTCCAGCTCATCCTCCTCTCCCTCGTCTTCGTGGGCCTGGCCGTCCTCCTCTCCACCCTGGTGGCCCGCCTGCCCATAGAAAGGCTCCCCGTGGGGAGCCCCCTGGGCTTCGCCCTGGCCCTGGGCGTGGGCATGGCGGCCCTGGCGGCCAGCATCGGCCTGGCCCCCATCGTGGGGGCCTTCTTGGGAGGGATGCTCCTCTCCGAGGTGCGGGAGAAGTACCGGCTGGAGGAGCCCATCTTCGCCGTGGAGAGCTTCCTGGCCCCCATCTTCTTCGCCATGGTGGGAGTCAGGCTGGAGCTTTCCGCCCTGGTGAGCCCCGCCGTGCTGGTGGCGGGAGCGGTGACCACCCTGGTGGCCGTTCTGGGCAAGGTCCTGGGGGGGTTCCTGGGGGCCCTCACCCAGGGGGTGCGGAGCGCCCTCACCGTGGGGGTGGGGATGGCCCCCCGGGGGGAGGTGGGCCTGATCGTGGCCGCCCTAGGCCTCTCCGCCGGGGCGGTGAACGAGGAGGAGTACGCCATCGTCCTCTTCATGGTGGTCTTCACCACCCTCTTCGCCCCCTTCGCCCTCAAGCCCCTCATCGCCTGGACGGAGCGGGGGGCTAAGGAATAGCCCGGTAGGCGGCGTGGGCGGCGAGGACCTTGGCCAGGTACTCCCGGGGCTCGTCCCTTTCCTGGAAGCGGAGGAAGGGGTAAAGCCCCCCCTCCCGGGCCATCCCCCTCAGGGTGTAGCCGATGCCCCCGTTGTAGGCGGTGAGGGCGCAGAGGGTGGCCTCGAGGCCCTCAAGCCCCGCCCCCTGGCACCTCTCCAAAAGCCAGCGCAGGTAGCGGGCGGCGTAGTGGATGGCGCTCTCGGGGTCAAAGGGGTCGGCGGGGGGCTCCCCCAGCATCTGGGCCACGTCCGCCCAGGTGCTCCTTAGGAACTGGGCCAGGCCCAACGCCCCCGTGGGGCTCACCGCCCTTGGGTCAAAGCGGCTTTCCACGTGGAGGAGGGCGTAGAGGAGGTCCGGCTCCAGGCCCTCCCTTCTGGCGTAGTCCTCCACCCATTCCCGGTAGGGCCTGGGGTAGGCCAAGGCGGTGGGCCAGGCGGCCCGGATCCCCTCCCGGTGGAGCCCGAGTTGGTAGAAGAGGGGGACCAGGCCAGCCCAGTCCCGGGGCCGGGTCCAGAGGGCGTGGCGGACCTCCCCCCGGGCGTAGGCCTCCTTCCCGGCCTTCACCAGGGCCGCCACCAGGGGGGCCTCCGGGGGCGGGGAGCCTTCCGGGGCGGGTGGGGGCGGAGGAGGAACCTTGCCCAGGAGGAGGCCAAGCCCTCCCCGAAGCCGGGCGCGGGCCTCTTCCCTGGCCTCTCTTAGGCCCAGCTCCCCCGCCAGGAAGTAGGCCCTGAGGGCGGCGTCGTCGGCGTAGCGGCTATTCCCTTGGGCCAGCTTGAGGTAAAGCTCCAGGGCCTCCCCCTTCCGCCCCGAGCGCTCCAGGAGGGTCGTGGCCCGCCACAGGCCCTCGGGGGTGCTCCTCCGGTAGGCCTCCACCGCCTCCCGCCAAAGCCCCATCTCCTCCAGCACCCGGCCCTGGGCGTAGCGGGCCTCGGGATGGGGGTATTGGGCGAGGGCCCCAAGGGCCTCCTCCCGCCGGCCCAGCCGCCATAGGGCGTAGCCCAGGCCCAGGTGCCCCCGGGGGTTCTCCCGCGCCCAGGCCCGGTAATAGGGCAGGGCCTCCCGGTACCGCCCCAGGCGGTAGAGGGCCTGGGCCCGGAGGTCGGGTCTTTTCCCCTCGGGGAGGACCTGGAGCAAGGCCTCGAGGGCCCTCCCCCGGAAAAGGGCCTCCCAAAGCCTCTCCCCCTCCCCCAGGCGGAGGAGGGCGGCCACGGCCTCGGGCTCGGGAAGGAGCCTCTCCCAGGCGGAGAAGGCCCGGGGGTCCTGGGCCTTCTCCAGAAGGGGGGCCGCCACCTGCCAGGCCCCCTTGGCCTCCCAGCCGGGCTCAAAGGCCCTCACCCCCTCCAGGAAGAGGGCGTAGCGCCAGGCGTACTCCGCCCGCTCGGCCAAGGGAACCTCTTCCCTGTCCACCAGGCGAAAGCCCGAAAGCAAGGCGGCGTACCCTTCCCCCCCAAGGGCCACCTGGCGCAGGGCCTCGAGGTCCCCCCGCTCCAAGAGGGCGTAGGCCCCGGGCAGCTCCTGGGCCCGGCAGGCGGCAAGGAAAAGGAGAAGCAACCCCAGCCTCCACACACCCTTACCCTACCAGGCCTCCCTGGCGCATCCCGCGAGGGGGGAGGCGAGGAGGGGCTATCCCCAGGCAATCCTTCCCTCAGGGATAGCCCTCTGGCGTGGGAGGGGGGGGCGGGCGTAGCCTGGTAGGGCTTATGGAAGGCCGTATTCCCCCCCACAGCCTCGAGGCGGAGCAAAGCGTTCTGGGCTCCATTCTCCTGGATTCCGACGTCATGGACGAGATAGAGGGCCTCCTCCCCTCCCCCGAGGCCTTCTACATGGAGGCCCACCGCAAGATCTACGCCGCCATGCAAGCCCTGAGGGCCGAGAACAAGCCCGTGGACCTGGTGACCCTCTCCGAGGAGCTTTCCCGCAAGGGGCAGCTGGAAGAGGTGGGCGGGACCGCCTACCTCCTCCAGCTCTCCGAGGCCACCCCCACCGCCGCCTACGCGGAGCACTACGCCCGCATCGTGGCGGAGAAGTGGACCCTGAGGAGGCTCATCCAGGCGGCGGGCGAGGCCATGCGCCTGGCCTACGAGGAAGCGGGGAGCCTGGACGAGATCCTGGACACCGCCGGGAAGAAGATCCTCGAGGTGGCCCTCACCAAGACGGAGATAGAGGCTAGGCCCATGCGGGAGCTGGTCCACGAAACCTTTGAGCACATTGAGGCCCTCTTCCAGAACAAGGGGGAGGTGTCCGGGGTGCGCACGGGCTTCAAGGAGCTGGACGGGCTGATCGGCACCCTGGCTCCCGGCTCCTTGAACATCATCGCCGCCCGCCCCGCCATGGGCAAGACCGCCTTCGCCCTCACCATCGCCCAGAACGCCGCCCTGAAGGAGGGGGTGGGGGTGGGGATCTACTCCCTGGAGATGCCCGCCGCCCAGCTCACCCTCCGCCTCATGTGCTCCGAGGCCCGCATTGACATGAACCGCGTCCGCCTGGGCCAGCTCACGGACCGGGACTTCTCCCGGCTGGTGGACGTGGCGGGCCGCCTCTCCGAAGCCCCCATCTTCATTGACGACACCCCGGACCTCACCCTGATGGAACTCCGCGCCCGGGCCCGCAGGCTGGTGAGCCAGAACCGGGTGGGCCTGATTATTATAGACTACCTCCAGCTCATGTCCGGACCGGGAGGGGGCAGAAACGGGGAAAACCGCCAGCAGGAGATCGCCGCCATCTCCCGGGGCCTCAAGGCCCTGGCCCGGGAGCTCAACGTGCCCGTGATCGCCCTAAGCCAGCTCTCCCGGGCGGTGGAGGCCAGGCCCAACAAACGCCCCATGCTCTCAGACCTCCGGGAGTCGGGCAGCATTGAGCAGGACGCCGATCTGGTCATGTTCATCTACCGGGACGAGTACTACAACCCCCACTCCGAGAAGGCGGGCATCGCCGAGATCATCGTGGGCAAACAGAGGAACGGCCCCACGGGCACCGTGGAGCTCCAGTTCCACGCCAGCCACGTCCGCTTCAACGACCTGGCCCGGGACGCCTAGGGGGAAAGGAGGGCCTTGGCCCCTTCCTTGAGGGCCTCCCCCAGGTCCCGGTGCCCCAGGAGGAGGCCAAAGGAAAGGGCCTCCAGGTAGCTCTCCTCCACCAGGGCCACCTCAATGGCCAGGATCTTCTCAAAGGCCTCCACGGCGCTGAAAACCTCGGGTCCCCGAAGGGCCGTGCGCAGGTGCTCCAGGGAAAGCTCCTGCACCAGGCCCATGGCGGGGATCATGGCCTTGGGACCGATGCCCAGGCGGGCGTGGACCAGCCCTATGCGCCTGCGCCTTTCCGCATAGGCGGAGTCGTAGACCCCGGAAAAGAGCTCCCCGTACCACTGGGCGAAGGTGCCGTAAAGCCTCTCCACCCGCCCCGGCACCGCATGCAGGATGGCGGAGAGCTCCTCGTCCCTCCCCAGGTAGTCGTAAAAGGCCAGGGCCACCTCGTAGGCGATGGGCCCCATCACCCCCAGCAGCTCCCTCAGGATGGCCGCGTGGGCCTCGGTAAAGCCCGTGCGCCGCTTGAGGAGGTCCAGAAGTTCGCCGGGGTCCACGGGACAAATGTACCTTGCCCGTCCCCCCGGCGTCTAGGCCTAAGGCGCTACTCAGTGCTCACCCCCTGGTCCACCTGCTGGCTCACGGGCTCCACCATGCGGAAGTGCTGGGCGGGATCGGCCAAAAGCTTTTCCAGACGGGCGGCCTTCTCCTCCCGCTTGCTCTCCCTGAGGATGCGGATGTAGGCGGAAAGGAGTTCCCGCACGTCCTCCACCCCCCGGGCATCCAGGGGCTTCACGGCCACCTTGGCCCCCTTGGCCAGGCGGCGGCGCATGGCCTCCTCCGTGAGGCCCATCTCCGGCCAGTGGCGCAGGTAGACCCGCCCCCCCGTCATGCCCGAGCAGATCCAGGGCCCCGGGTCCCCCAGGACTAGGGCCCGGCCCCGGGTCATGTACTCAAAGGCGAAGCCCTTGGCCTGGGCCCGGGCCGCCAGGTTGCCCAGGTCGTCCCGCAAGGGGCGCTCGGGCTCCCCGCCCAGGACCACGTCTGCCCCCGAGAGGCGGATGCAGAAGCGGCTGTCCGCCACCCCCTCCACGATCAAAAGCCCGCCGATGGCCCCGTAGGCAAAGCTCTTGCCCACGGAGCCGTCCACGTAGGCCCCGTAGGGGTTCCGGCCCTTGAGAATGGCCACCGTGCCCCCGAAGGCGCTCTTGGCCACCCCGTCCTGGGCTCCGCCCTCCACCACCACCTTAACCCCTTCCACGTTGAAGGCGGCGAGGCCGTTCCCAGCCACGCTCCCGGCGTCAAAGCGGAGCTCCACCTCGGCGTCAAAGCCCTTGCCGTAAAGCCTCCTGCGAGCGATCTCCCCCGCCAGATGGGCCCCCAGGGCCCGGTCCGTGGAGTCCACGGGGCCCTCCTGGAAGACCATGCGCTTGCTCCCCTCCCCGTAGGCGGCCATGACCACCTCGGTGACGGTGCGGGTGAGCTGGTTCAGGGGCTTCCTGAGGACGTGGGCCGAGGTGTCCTTGAGCCACTCGGGCTCCTCCACGGGGAGGAAGAAGTAGCCGAGATCCAGCTCCTCCTGCCGGTCCCGCTGGTAGAGGAGGTCCGCCCGGCCCCTTAGCTCCCTTAGGGAGCGGGCCCCTAGGGCGGCCACCAGCTCCCTCAGGGCCTCGGCCTTGGCCTCAAAGAAGCGGGTGAGCTGCTCCACGGCCCGGTCCAGGTCCTGGGGCACGAAGCGCTTCAGGCCGTGGGCCATGGCCTCCTCCACGGTCTCTATCTGGGTGGTGATGCCCACGTGGCAGGTGTCCAGCTGGCAGCCGCGGCAGATGGTGCAGCCGAGGGCCACCATGGCCATGGTGGCCATGCCCACCCGGTCCGCCCCCAAAAGGACCATGCGGAGCACGTCGTAGGCGGTCTTCAGGCCGCCGTCGGCCCAGATCTCCACCCGGTCGCGAAGCCCGGCCCGCACCAAGGCGCGGTGGGCCCGGCGCACCCCCAGCTCCACAGGAAGGCCGGCGTACTTGAGGGCGTGGAGCCTGGCCGCCCCCGTGCCCCCTTCAAACCCCGAGAGGGTGATGATGTCGGCCCCCGCCTTGGCGATGCCCACGGCGATGGTGCCGATGCCGGGGATCACGGGCACCTTCACCGAGACCAGGGCCTTGGGGTTCACCGTCTTCAGCTCCTCAATGAGCTGGGCCAGGTCCTCAATGGAGTAGAGGTCGTGGTTGTTGGAGGGGCTGATGAGGTCCACGCCCGGCACGGCGTTCCGGGCGGCGGCCACCTTGGGGGAGACCTTCTTGCCGGGGAGGTGCCCCCCCTCCCCGGGCTTCGCCCCCTGGCCGATCTTGATCTCAATGACGCTGGCGGAGTTCAGCATGTAGGCGTGGACCCCGAAGCGCCCGGAGGCCACCTGCTGCCCCCGCCAGTGGGTGTACTTGCCCAGCATGTCGGGGATCTCCCCGCCCTCGCCGTTCATGCAGAGCATGTTGAGGCGCTTGGCCGCCTCGGCGTAGGCCCGGAAGGCCGCCTCCCCCTGGGAGCCAAAGCTCATGGCGCTGATGACAAAGGGCAGGGAGTGCCCCTTCACGGAGAGGTCCACCTCCTCCGGGGCCACCTCGCTTCTCTCGGGGAAGCGCACCTCTAGTAGCTGCCTGGCGGCCACGGGGCTTTCCCTTTCCAGGGAGCGCACCTTCTCTTGGAAGTGGCTGTAGGGGGCCTGGCCCGTGGCCACCTCCTGGGCCGCCTTGTAGATCCTGGGGTTGAAGCGGAAGTCCTTGGCGGGCATGACCTTCTCCGCCCGGAAGAAGCCCTCCCGCTCCAGAAGGGTCCGCTCCAGCTCCAAGAAGCCGTACCCCCCGCTTTCCGAGCCCAGGAAGTTCCGGGTGCCGAAGTACTCCGCCAGCTCCGGCTTGAGGCCCAAAGAGCTGAAGATCTTCCCGTAGCCTCTAAGCTCGTAGATGCCCATGGTGGAGATGACCTTCTCCAGGCCTTTCCTCAGGGCCTCGAGGACGCCCGCCACCCCCTTCCTCCCCTCCAGGGCCCGGGCCTTCTCCTCCATGAGCCAAGGGGCCACGGCCTCCGCCCCCAGGCCCAGGAGGAAGGCCACGTCGTGGAGGTTCCGCACCCCGCCGGAGTGGACCAGGATGGAGGTCTTGCGCCTCAAGGCCACCCCGTCCGGCCCCCGCTTCAGGAGGGCCCGGTTCACCGCGGCCACCGCCAGGCCGATGTCAATCCAGACCCCCCCCTGGAAGGCCTCCCGGTCGGAGAGGACGAGGACCTCGGCCCCCGCCGCCACCGCCCTTATGGCCTCCTCCTCCAGGCGCTTTAGCCCCACGAGGAGCCCCTCCTCCACGGCGAACTGGGGGACGAGGGTGGCGGTCTGGAAGCGGGCTCTCACCTCCTCGAGGGTGAGGGTGCCGAAGGCCTCGGCCAGGGCCTGGTCGCTTTCCAGGACGATGGGGATAAGGAGCTCCTCCACCCTAGCCCCGCCCCGGCCGTGGGGCAGGGGGCGGCGGCCCAAGAGGGTGCGGGTGGAGAAGTGCTCAATCTCCCGCTCCCGGTCAATGGCGGGGTTGGTCACCACCGCCACCGTCTCCTTGAAGAACTCGGAGAGGTTGGGCTTTTCCGGGTTGAGGGCGGCCAGGGGGCCGTCGTAGCCCAGGGAGCCGATGGGCTCGTTGCCCGTCTTGGCCAGGGCCTCGAGGTAGGCCCCGTCCCAGCGGTCCCAGCCGAAGGCCCGCTCCAGGCCCAAGGGGGGCGGGGCGGGCTTCTCCTCCACCTGGGCCTCGCTCCCCCCGGCCACGGGGGGCGGGGCCTGGCGCAGGGGGCCCTGGAGGTGGGCCCGGTATCCCGCTAGAGGAGCCCTGGCGGAAAGGCGCTCCAGCACCAGGCGCTGGTGGCGGTCAAAGGGAAGGACCTGGGCTCCTTCCTTGGTGAGGCGGAGGTAGACCTTCTCCCCGGGGGCCAGGGGCTTGGGCTCGGAGACGAACTCGTCGGCGCTGAAGACCCCCCTTTCCGAGGAGAAGACGATCTCGTAGGGAGTTTCAAACTGCCAAAGGGGCCTTAAGCCCATGGCATCTGTGGCGAAGACGGCCTCGTCCTGGTGGCGGCTCACGATGGCCGCGGGGCCCTGGGCCAGGGGGCCGAAGCGCTGGCGGAGGGCCATGTAAAGGTCCTGAAGCTCCGGGGCCAGGCCCTTGACCTCCCCCAGGATGGGGGGGAAGACCAGGTCCATGGCCTCGGGCAGGGTAAGGCCAAAGCGGTAGATGAGCCCCTCCAGCATGCGGTTCAGGTCCTGGGAGTCCGACCCCCCGGTGCGGGGGATGCCCAGGTAGTCCAGCTCCCGCCTCAGGCGCTCAATGGTGTTGATCTCCCCGTTGTGGCCCAGGAGGCCAAAGGGCTGGACCTGCTCAAAGGTGGAGAGGGTGTTGGTGGAGTAGCGGTTGTGGCCGAGGGCGATGGCGCTTTTGAACTCGGGGCGGGAAAGCTCCGGGTAGTAGCGCTTCAGAAGCTCCGCTGCTCCCCGCACCTTGTAAACCACGCTGTAGGTGGAGAGGGAGACCACGTGCACGGGGAACTGGGCCTCCAGCCTGAGCCCCAGTTCCCAAAGGGGCGCGTCCCCGTCCGGGGAAAGCCCCGCCACCTGGAGGAAGAGGGGCTCCGTGCGCCGCCCCACGGGGCCCAGGACCTCGCTCACCACCTCGCCCCTTTGGAAGTGGAGGGGGCGCACGCCAAGCCGCTGCCCCTCCCGCTTAAGGAGCTCAAAGAACTCCCCCAAGCGGCCCTCCTCCCCCTTGGGCACGAAGAAGTGCCCCACGAAGAAGCGGGGATTGAAGGCGAGCCTTGGGTCGTGCCCCGCCCGCTCCAGGAAGCCTGCCCATAGCTCCCGGGGGATGTCGGTCTGGATTCCCGTTCCGTCCCCCTCGCCCCGGATGGCCCCCGCGCGGTGGGCCATGCGGTAGAGGCTCTCCAGGGTGCGCCGCACGACGCGATGGGAGGGTTTGCCGCTCTTCTCCGCCACGGCGATGATGCCACAGGCGTCCTGGCCTAGGGGGATGTCTGGGTAGGCTTCCTTCCAGGTCATCTTCGGGCTCCTTCTTTGGGCAAGGGGTTTAGGGGAGGCAAAGATATGCGCGTCGTTCCCACGATTATACGCCACGCCCCAAGCGGGGTCAATGGGAAAAGGGGCACTAAGGCCCCTGGACCCGGTGAAAGGCCTGGAGGAAGAGGGGCAGGGCCAAAGCCCTCGCCTCCTGCTCCCTCAGGGCCTCCTCAAAGCCCACAGGGTCCATGAGGAGGTGGGGAAGGCGCAGGAAGCCCAGGTAGTACTCCCCCGCCTGCCTGGGGTAAAGGAGCCTTGCCCTTTCCTCGGGGAAAAGAAGCGCCTCAAAGGCCTCCGGTGAGGCCAGGTAGGGGGTGGCGGGGGCCCTTTTCAGGAACTCCCTGAGCCTCAAGGGGTTAGTCCAAAACCCGTAGCGCAGGCGCTCGTCCAGGCTCTCCAGGGCCCCCCACGCCCCCTTTCTGGCAAGCTCCATGCGCCTAAGCCGCAGGCGGGCGTACTGGGAGAGGGAAAGGACCTCCCGGGAAAGGCCCAGGGCGATGAGGAGCCTCGAGGCCATCACGTAGTCCTGGTACTCCCGGTAGGGGTCCACCCCTCAAGGATGCCAAAGCCCCCGGGGTAGGATGGTGCCATGGACCGCAAGGCCTGGGTCATGCGGGCGGTGGAGGCCCTCCGCTTCGCCAGCTTCAAGGACATAGAGCGCTACCTGGACGAGGAAGGGGAGCCTTTTTCCAAAAAGGAGCTCATGGACACCCTGAGGGCCCTGGTGGAGGAAGGAAAACTGGAGGAAAAGGAAGGCACCTACCGCCTGGCCCGCAAAAAGGGGGGCGGCGAGGCCTTCAAGAAGCTCTTTGGCGAGTGACGGGGCCTAGCGGGAGTAGTTGGGGGCCTCCTTGATGACCACCACGTCGTGGGGGTGGCTTTCAATGAGCCCCGCCATGGTCATGCGCACGAAGCGGGCCTTCTTCCGGAAGGTTTCTATATCGGGGGCCCCCACGTAGCCCATGGCGCTCCTCAGGCCTCCCACGATCTGGTAGAGCACGTCCGCCACCGGCCCCTTGTAGGGCACCATCCCCTCAATCCCCTCGGGGACCAGCTTCTTGGCCTCGGTATCCCCGCCCTTGCCCGGGTCTTGGAAGTAGCGGTCGGCGGAGCCCTGCTTCATGGCCCCCAAAGAGCCCATGCCCCGGTAGAGCTTGTACCGCCTGCCGTCTTTTAGGACCTCCTCCCCGGGGGCCTCGTCGGTGCCCGCCAGCATGCTCCCCAGCATCACCGTGTGGGCCCCGGCGGCGATGGCCTTGGCCACGTCCCCGGTGTACTTGATGCCCCCATCGGCGATGATGGGCACGCCCAGCCCCTCCACCCCGGCCACGGCCTCGAGGATGGCGGAGATCTGGGGCACCCCCACCCCCGTGACCACCCGGGTGGTGCAGATGGAGCCGGGGCCGATGCCCACCTTCACCGCGTCCGCCCCCCGCTCCGCCAAAGCCCTCGCCCCCTCCCGGGTGGCCACGTTCCCGGCGATGACCTCCACCTTCTCCCCGAAGGTCTCCTTCAGGTAGGCCAGGGCCTCCAGGATGCCCTTGGAGTGGCCGTGGGCGGAGTCCAGGACCAGCACGTCCACCCCCGCCTCCACCAGAGCCCCTGCCCTTTCGGGAAGGTCTTTGGAGGCCCCCACCGCCGCCCCCACCAGGAGGCGGCCCAGGGCGTCCTTGGCGGCGTTCGGGTACTGCTTGCGCTTCACCAGGTCCTTGAGGGTGAGGAGGCCCCGTAGCCGCCCGGCCTCGTCCACCAGGGGGAGCTTCTCCACCTTGTGCCGCCTCAAGATCTCCTCCGCCTCCTCCAAGGTGGTGCCCGGGGGGGCGGTGACGAGGCGCTCCCTGGGGGTCATGACCTCGGTCACGGGGCGCTTCAGGTCCCGCTCAAAGCGGAGGTCCCGGTTGGTGACCAGGCCCAGAAGCTTCCCGTAGAGGTCCACCACGGGAAGCCCCCCGATGCGGTACTCCCGCATGAGGCGCTCCGCGTCCTCGAGGGTGGCCGTGGGGGGCAGGGTCACAGGGTCTTGGATCATGCCCGCCTCGGAGCGCTTCACCTTGCGCACCATGGCCGCCTGGGCCTCTATGGGGAGGTTCTTGTGGATGACCCCAAGCCCCCCCTCCCGGGCCATGGCGATGGCCATGTCGGCCTCGGTCACCGTGTCCATGGCCGCGGAGAGGATGGGGATGTTGAGCCAAAGCCTCTTGGTGAGCCGGGTCCTGACCGACACCTCCTTGGGCAGGACCTCCGAGTAGCCGGGCAGGAGGAGGACGTCGTCAAAGGTGAGGCCCTCGTAGAGGATCTTCCCCTCGTACATGCCCTTTAGCCTACCCGCTTTCCCGGGCCAAGGTCCAGGGGAAGGCCACGCAGTCCGCCCTCAGGGGAACAGGTGGCCTCCAGGGAAAGCTCCTCCGGGGTCTCCCTGCCCACGCCGCTTTCCTCCAAAAGCTCCGGCACCCGTACCGGGAGGTTACCGAAAAACGGGCGTGCGCACGATGGCCGGCGGGGTTTACAAAAGCCCCGCCGGGAAAAGGTGGGGCCAGCCATA
>Ga0197142_1004004_pt1 | contig 12088 bp, 9 predicted proteins | sample GBS60_MetaG_FD_148614 | JGI IMG/M metagenome (GOLD analysis project Ga0197142, IMG submission 148614) | Sediment microbial communities from Great Boiling Springs, Gerlach, Nevada, United States - GBS 60_MetaG | ecosystem: Environmental > Aquatic > Thermal springs > Hot (42-90C) > Sediment... | reverse complement strand
TCTCTTTTCTTGAAAACAAAGGAACGCCGGGCCCTGGAAGCCTCCATGGAGAAATTCAAAAAAGCCATCGAAATTGATCCTGAATTCTCTCAAGCCTATCATGGGTTAGGCATGGCTTATCGTCTCCTCGGCAATATAGATGGTGCTATTTATTGCTGGGAAAAAGCGGCTGAACTTAACCCTGACTGGCCTCAAATTTATTATTATCTTGGCCTGGCTCAAATGGAAAAGGGTGAATTTCAAAAAGCCATTTCCTTATTCAGAAAGTATCTGGAGAAGACCGGCTCAGCCCTTTCCCGGGAAGAAAAAGAAAAAATTTCAGCTTTTATTCAGGCCTGCGAGGAAAGAATCAAGAAATAACCTTTAACAGATTTTATCTTTAAATGCTTTTTAAAATTAAAGGCTGAAAATCAGAAAACCGATAAAGACTTTTTGAGATCATTCTATGTTCCTAAAAAGAAAGATCTCTATTACAAGCAAATACAATAGGTGCAGCTTTCTTGCTCTTGAAAAAACCTACAGGCATTCAATTTGAACTCAAATAACGGGGATTGATAATGGGGATTTATTGCTAACAGGGTCAATTAATTCTATTTAAATGGCAAAAAATAGAAACAAAACGACTTTTCTTCCCCGGTTTTTATGAAAATTATTACCAGATGTTTTAGGAGCTTGCCGGATATCCTTAATTATCCGCGTTTATCGAGCGAAAATTTAGTAAAATTACGTAAAAGTAAAAAAGAGGGGGAAGAGCTATTAAGCCCTTCCCCCTTTAACCTTCTCCTTTCAGAAGCCGTAGCGCAGAGAAATCTGGAAAGTGCGGGACAGATTGCTGATGCTCGTTACTCGCTTATAATTGGCTGAAGGTGTGTAGGTACCCACAGTGGTATTGTTATCCACTGGCCTCCAGGTGCCACCGGGATTCTGCGTCACATTGACATAATGCGTCCCGAACAAATTGTAAACTTCAAAAATCACACTGAAATAGCCAAACCGTCCAATGTTAAATCTCTTATCAAGTCGAGCATCGCAGTTCTGATAGGTATAATACCTCCGGCTCCCTTGAGGCTCAACATTAACGGTGTAAGAAGAACCCCTCACTGTATCCACATTGTTAGCCGCTGCCCAGGCTGAAGGAACATAAATCGTACATGTCCTCTGCCATGGCGTCCCACTATAATGATTGTAATAAAATGAAGCCACAAAACCATAAGGCAAATTGAAGGTCCCGTAGAGCTTGATTACCAGCGGACGATCATCTTCCCGCCGACCATCAGTATTAACTACCCAGTTCGCTGTATTGCCTGTCCCCGCATAACCAAAAATATTAGCGTAATTACCAGGATGATTGCCCCAGCTCTTCGAATATGTCACCGACCCACCTAAGTGCCAGCCATGAGAAAATCGCTTCTCAAAGGTAAAATCAAATCCCCGGTATTTACGATAGGCCTCAGGAATATTCGTCAGCAATCGCAGCATTTCAGGCGCATTCTTGGTCGGAAAATAGAGCGTCACCTGGGCCGCTGGAAATTTATCAATGGCCGGAACCGTGGTCGTGAATGGTACCCAGTAGGGACTATCAGGCATATACCAGAACTGACCGGTATTAAAATCATAAAGGGCATCGTCAACGATATTTTTCTTGTGCTTGTACTGATAGCTCAGACCAACCCTGAAATTGGGGAAAAGCTCATGGTCAATGCCAATGGTGATCTGATCATCATAGGTGGCCTTAAGGTTCTTATCCACCAGGCGGCTCCAGTAATCTCGGAGCATCACCAGGGGGCTGCGGGTCGTCACGACAACATATTTATCAATACCAGCCTCATCAGGCTTGCCATTGCCATTAAGGTCCCACCAGTTAAAGGTATATGAGCTCAAGCGAATGGGGTTATAGCTCATGAAGAAAGATGAATAAAGCCAGCTGGAGAAACGGCCAGCCTGAAGCTTCAGGGCAGTCTTGCCATTGCCAAACAAATCATAGGTGATACCAATTCGAGGCGTAAACAGACTCCATTTAACAAAATCATCCACCCCTTCCTGCCTGAACTCATCATAGGGATTCATGCCATAAAGAACTTTAAGGGTAGCTTCACCCACTGAATAGGAAATGCCACCACTTCTTTCTTTATAGATATCAGGAATCCAGCCCTCTTCGTAGTCATAACGGAGACCAACATTTATGGTCAGACGGTGTTTTATGGTCCAGGAATCCTGAAGGTAGCCGGAATAACGAATATTGGCCGCTTTAGCCACACTATTTTCTCTTTTCTGGCCGATAACATAAAGATAAATCTGGCCATCGCCATAGGTGGGATGGGGACCGGTCAGGCCATAAAGTCCACGCCAGTAGTAAGGACTTCCATTGTAATAGGTTATACGAATCGGATTTCTCTTCCAAGAGGCCCAGTTACCAGCTCCAGTAACTACCTCGACTCCAGCCTTAAATTCATGGTCACCACCTAAAAAGTTATCTTGGAAGCGGGTGAAATGAACTGAAGCCTGGGTTGAAGGCCGACCAACCCAATCATTAGGTCGGTAACCTGAGCCAAAATAGTAGCCGGTGTAAGCATCATAATAAGAAGGAATATCATCCAGTTCGTCACGAACAAGGGTTAGCCAGGCATCAACAGTAAGATAACCGCCTCTGAATTCCAGATAGGTATTGGGATCAATAATCCAGGTTAAGGCGCCGAAGCCGTTGTAATTGCCCCAGGGGTCATCATGGTAATGACAATCAGCTGGCATGAAAAGACCACTGGCCCGGGTATTGAGGTAAGATTCACGGGCATTGGCATTAAGAACTAAACGAAGATTCTGGCGGGGCTGGAAAGTTAATTTAAGAAAGCCTCCCCAGTTCCAGTTCTTGCGATTGAACTCATCATAGGTAATGCCAATGGGCGACGTCCATTTCACAAAACCACTGGGGGTCTCACTCCGACCATAGCGCCCATTGGTAAAAAACCAGAGCTTATCTCTTATAATCGGCCCGCCTAAACTGAAAGAGGTAGAATAATTATAAAGTGCCACTGTCGGCCGCCCCAAACCCAGAGCCCGCAGATGATCCTCAGGAATAACCGGCTTCGACATGCTATCATCGGTATAAATGAAATCAACTAAACCGGAAAACTTGTTCCCGCCTGATTTGGTCACCACATTAACAAAAGCACCAGAACTAATTCCGACCTCAGCCGGCATCCCCCCTGTCATCACGTTCACTTCTTCCATAATGTTAAAATCAATATTCACTCCGAGCTGGGCATTGTCAGGGTCGTTGGCATAAAGACCATCCACCTGATAAATTGTATTGGCCGCCGTGCCACCCCGAACCTGAGAGGAACTGACTACCCCGGGAGCCAGCGTAACTATGCTTCCCAGAGACCGACCTATCGGCAAATTCAGCAATAAATCTGACTTGTAAACATTGGCTATGGCTGAAGTCTTAACATCAACTATAGGAGAGGCCGCTGTCACCGTAATCTCTTCCTCCACCTTGGCCGGCATCATCTCAATCGTCACCGTCACCGTCCCGCCCAGGGTCACTTCAATGTTCTCCCTCTTTACCTTCTGAAAACCCTGAAGCTCAGCCGTGATGCTGTAAATACCAACAGGAAGAAGAGGAATCCGAAAGGCACCTTCCTCATTGGTCAACGTACTTCTGGTGCCCATAATTGCTGGCCCAGAAACGGTGATGGTCACCCCGGGCAGGGGATTACCCTCGTTGTCCTTGACAAAGCCACGAATGTTCCCCGTATCCTTGCTCGTGCCCTGAGCTAATAAAAGAGCCTGAATGAAAAATGTTATCATAATGAAAGAAATCACTTTCTTTTTCATTCATTACCTCCTTCCTTCATTGTTTTAGAAAGAGCTAAATGCTTCTTCTTTTTTCTCTTCTTTCTCACCTCCTTTCTGGTGATATATCATATATAAATCAGCTAAAACTGGCATGTCAATAGACAAATTAGTGGATATTTACATTCATCTTCGAGTTTGACTCATCTCTCATTTTGTATTTTAATTTTGAAAATAAGTTTAAATGAACTTTAATAAGAATGGCTGATTGGCCTTATCAGCTATCAATTCCATTTCTTTTTTCTCCAATTATTACTTTTCAGGAAAAAGCACTAAGAGAAAATTTTCCATGGTAAATGCTCCAAAAAGACCTGGCTGTAAAATCTCCCGTTTTAAAAATTTTTTGCTTATAGCCATCAATCTTCTTTTCCTCTCATTTACTTCTATTAACGGCATGGATTTTACCTGGAGCTCAGGGGAAAAAACGGTAACTTACCGCTATCTGCCCTCGACCGGTACCCTTAAAGATCTGGAAGTCATTACTTCTGATGGTTTTGCTTTTCATCCCTGTAATTATGGCGGCATAACCTCTTTTTTCCTGGGTGGCCAGCTACTTTATAGCTGGGAAGGAAAGCATCAAACCCAGTTTCTGGGTGCTGCCTGGGACAATTCTGGTTTCTATATAGCTCGTTTTCGCTGGCAATTTTCGGGCGAATCCTTCGAATTTGCCTTGAAGCTTAAACTTGAGGAGAAAACTTTAATCATTGAAGCTGAGGTTCTTTCTCCCTTTTCCCATGCTTTTACCTTCAGCACCGATCGATCTGAAGCCACGCCCGACCCCAGGATAATTGAGCTTCCCTTTGGCCACCCTGTTCTCTTCTCCAATGGCTACTTTATGTCCGCTATCCTCGATCCCTTCTATTCTGAGTCCTCCTGGCTTACGCCCCTTCACCAGCCCATTTCGGCCACCTCAGCCGCCTTTGGCTGCGTTGCCTGGTATTTTCCCCGTTCTGATGGACGGCGAAATTTGCTTAAAGAGCGACTCAGGCTTACGGTTTCACCCTGGATTGAGGATACTTTTTTCATTCCTCCTCCGGCTCAAAGTTCATTTCGTGAAGATCTGGCCAGAAGAGTCGTGGTTGATCTCTGGCTGGATTCTTTTCAGGAAGAAGAAGACTTTCTGCGATGGCTGGCCTCCTTTGGCTTTAAAGACCTTCTTGTTCTTATCCATCGCTGGCAGAAATATGGCTATGACAATGGCCTTCCCTCAACCTATCCTGCTGACGAAATCTATGGTGGTCATGAGGGCCTGAAGAGAATAGGTCAACTCTGTCGACAGCTGGGCTATCGTCTTGCTCTTCATACAAATTATGTTGATTTTTATCCCAATTCAGATGTCTGGAATCCGGCTGATGTGGCCCTGGACTCACAGGGAAAATTGATTCTTTCCTGGTTTAACTCAGCCTTAAGAATTCAAAGTTATCTGCTCAAGCCGACAAAAGCTGTTTTCTACGCCCGACTCTATGAACCATTGATTCACGAAGGCTATGAGACTTCAGCGGCTTTCCTGGATGTTCACACGGCCATATTACCTTCCTTCAAGGTTGATTTCGATGCCCGGATTGAAGGGTCAGGTCGTCAGCTGGCTACCTTTAGAGCCTACAGTGAACTTTTTCAGGCACTGCGGGAAATTCATCAGGGTCCGATTTGCGGTGAAGGCTATGGCTATGCGGCTCATATCTGGGCTGGCCAGATCGATTCCTTTGAAGCTGACCCTCGCTCCCTTCACTCCCTGGACAGAGGTATCAGGGGGTATGCTTTACCCTGCCTGGTCGATTATAAACTTAAAGTTCTCCATCATCGCTTCGTTCCCTATGGAGCTGGCCTGATGGAGCGATTTTTTTATTTTCCAAAACCCTCTCAAGCCGAGGATTTTCACTTTTATCGAGCCACAGAAATTGCTTTTGGCCACGCCGGTTATATTCAGCTCTCAAGAGGATTTGAGCTTATTCCGGAGGAGGTCCTGCGCGAATACTGCTTTCTCCGGCATCTCCAGCAAAAATATCTTCAAGCCTCAGTTAAAGAAATTTATTATGAAATCGACGGCGAATTTTTATCTCTTTCTGATTCCCTGAGGCGCCTTCTGCCTCTTTCCCTTGGCCCTGAATCAGAAGATTTTCTCTTGAATAAATTAACCAGACTCAAAATAGTTTATGACCAGAATCTAACCATTTATGTTAATCGATCAATGTTCAATCCCTGGGATATCCTGGTCGACGATAAAATCTACACTCTTCCTCCAGGTGGCTTTCTGGCCAAAGAAGGTAACACTTTTCTTGCCTACACCGCTCTGGTTAATGGAATCAAGGAATACTTTATCTGGCCGGCTGATTCGGCCTGTCGGGGAACACTGCAGAATTTGATTCTTGCTCCCCTTGAAGCCAGGGGCGAAAAAAGGGAAAACAGGTCTCTTTTTATGAAAGAATATATAAATGTTATCACCTGGAAGCCAAATCCAGCTAATGAAGACATAAAAGGCTATCGTCTTTACCGCGAGGAAAATGGCGCAAGAAAACTGGTGGGGGAAGTAAATGAAGCAACTTTCATCTTTCTCGATCGAGAGGTACTTAAGGATAAGGAATACGCATATTATATTGTTGCCTTTAATTCCTATGGCCGGGAAGGTCAGGCTGCCAGAATCGAAATCAAATAGAAGCTTTTCAGGTGGCTCTCTGTAAGGCGGCCACCCTTTTGGCTACATCCCTGAAAGAGGCATTCCATTTTAAGATTTTATTGTAAAAGGACAGGGCTTTAGGGCGATCCTGCAATTTTTCATAGAGGGAGGCAATTTCGTATTCAAGAGAGTGAAGTTTTTCAGGATCATCCTGGCAGAGCTCCAGACATTTTTCCAGCCAGCGAATAGCTTCTCCATAATCTTTTTTTCTTTTGAAAGCCTCGGCAATGAGGGTACAGCTTTCCAGAGCCTTCTCAGGACTCTGGGCAGACAGCATAAGCTCCTCAATGGCTTCATCTAATAATCCCTGCTCGAGGAAAGCCAGGCCCAGCTGGAAATGGGTTTCATAATCCTCAGCTCCCAGCTTGATCTTTGCCTGGCGCTTGAATTCATGAATGATTTCATGAAGTTCCTTTTCAGCGGCTTCTCGACCCTTCAAGAGCTGATTCCTTACGGCCATTTGAATGGCTTCTATTTCCTCTTTAACCCTGTCTTCAAGGTTATAGAACCTCCTTTCTATTTTTTGAGCCACATTAAGGGGCAGAATATCAGTGCCATGAAAAATCTCCGCCGAAGTGACCTTTTCATCAAGGGCCCCGGTTTCTCTCAAAAAAGAGAGGAAGGATCTGGCCCCACCAGGTCTTTTTTCAATTTCGCTTTCTATGGCGGAAATTTTTTCTACCCGCAAAACGAGCTCCTCCTCAGGCACTTCAATTTTAGCCTGGTCAATTAGCTCCAGTCTTTCTCTGATCCGGGTATCATCCGGTCTTTGCAGGGAAAGATTTTCCAAAATGCGGCGGGCATTCCGGTAGAGACCCTGATGAATATAGATATCGGCTCGAGCCAGAAGTTCCTCAAATTCTTCATCTGCCTCGGTCGCTGGCTCCGGGGCTTCCTTTTCCAGTCCAAGCTCTCGCTTCAGGCTCCAGTATTGTTTGAGAAGCTCTTCATCATCGGGCACAAGTTCTACCAACTCGCTGACCGCCGCATACATTTTATCCTTCATTTTCTGCTGTCTTGCTTCTTCCAGGATAGCTCGCAGGACAACCTCCAGGTTATTTTTCTCCTGCCTCAGCCGATAGATGGAGGCCAGTTTTTCCAGAGCTGGAAGATACAGAGCCGGTCCGGAAAGAATTATTCCCAGAAGACCTATTGCCTTTTCTTCTTTTTTCTTTTTAAGGAGACTGTTAATCAGCGGCTCATAAAGTTCATAGGCGCGGGCCAGATCGCCCCGCCCGACATATATCTTGCCCAGCTGAACTCTGGCCCTGGCTTCAGTTGGTCGGTCCAGGAGAATTGATTCGAAAATCTCCTGAGCTTTTTCCATTTCATTCTTTTCCATGAGCAATAAACCGAACCAGTAGCGGAAGCCAAGATTGTCGGGAGCTTTCTCGATTAATTTCTGCACCAACTGCAGAGCCTGGTCTATTTCTCCTTTTTTCTTTAAGACCTGGAGCAAATGGCCAGCTGTCCTCTCATCGAGGGGATTAACCTCGCTGGCCCGCATTAAAACAGAGTAGGCTCTGTCAATTTCATTCCGCGACAAAAGTAGTTCCGCCGTCTCATTGAATTGATTCAGGGCTTCAGGCAATTTCCCCTGGCCCACATAGTATTCAGCCAGCTCGAGACGGTAATCAATATTCTCGCGATTCAGATTTATCAGCTTTTCATAAATGGAAATTAATTCCGGAATGGCCTTCTTCCGGCGAAAAATTTCAGCCGCCCGGAGATACTCCTTTTCTGCTTCCCGGGAAAAGCCCTGACTCCGGAGAAGATCTCCTGTTTTTAAAATAAATTCGGGGTCATCAGGAATGATTTTGGTTATTTTTTTGACGATGGCCAGGGCCTGGCTCGATCCGCCCTGGCTTTCGAAAGCCTCGGCTGCCTGCCGGAAATAATTAATGGCCTTTTCGTTATCACCAAGACGAAGATAGAGGTCACCGATAATGTTATAAATCGCCGGCTCTGGCGATTCATCTTCGAGGAGTTTCTGATATTCAGCGATGGCCTCGGAAAGACGACCTGCCCGGACAAATCTTTCAGCTCTCTCTATTATCCGGGACTTATCCCCCTTGGCCACCATTTTTGTCCTCTCTTAAATTCCCAGATTAAAATTACGCCGATGAAACGGCGTCGGTCCCATCCTTCTTAAAGCTTCAAAATGGGCTTTAGTTCCGTATCCTTTATTATCACATAATCTATATCCTTGGCAAATCCTGTCAAGTTTAATCATGAGTTTGTCTCTCACGACTTTGGCCACAATCGAGGCTGCCGCAATGGATGTGCAAAGTTTATCCCCACCCTTTATCGCCATCTGAAGGATAGGGATGTCTTCTAAATGACAGAAGAGGCCATCAATTAGAAGCAATTCGGGGACAAGGGAAAGGCGAGAAATGGCTCTCGACATGGCCAGCAGAGAGGCTCGATGGATGTTCAGCCTTTCAATTTCGCGAACACTGGCTGCTCCCACACCGACGGCCAGCGCCTCCTGCATGATCAACTTTTGTAACCTTTCCCTATTTTTGGGGGAAAGAGATTTGGAATCATCAATCTCAGCAACCCATTCAGGGCGGGCCCGGCCATAAAATTCAGGCGGTAAAATGACTGCTGCTGCCACAACCGGGCCAAAAAGGGCTCCCCGACCAGCTTCATCAACACCCGCAATATAAGCTACCCCCCTCTTTAAAAGCGATTTTTCTAACTTAAAGCTGGCCACTTCTCCCTTCTTCTGCCAGCTCTTTTATTTTTTTATTTTTCTTCTCTGAGTTTGGCCGCTTTGCCTTTAAGTTGCCTCAGATAATAAAGCTTGGCTCTCCTTACCTGGCCATGGCGGACAATCTCAATTTTTTTGATCGAGGGAGAATGAAGGGGAAAAATTCTTTCGACACCTACCCCGAAAGAAATTTTTCGGACGGTAAAGGTCGTACTGAGGCCACGGCCTCTTTTGGCGATAACATCGCCTTCAAAAATTTGAACTCTTTCCTTGTCCCCCTCCTTCAAGATAACATGAACCTTGACCCTATCCCCAACCCTGGGGACAACAAGGTCGCGTCGCATCTCCTTAGCTTCTAACAGGTCAATCAGGCTCATTTTTATTTCCTTCCTTTATTATGTCGTCAAGCAAGCGCTTTTCTTCGAAGGAAAGTTTTTTTTCAGCCAGTAAATCCGGTCGAAGCCGCCAGGTCTTTTCCAGGGCTTTCCTCTTACGCCAGCGAAGGATTTTTTCGTGGTCCCCGGAAAAAAGAACCGAGGGCACCTTCATCCCCCGGAATTCGCGAGGCCGGGTATAATGGGGATAATCCAGCAGGCCATCAAAAAAGGAATCATGAACGACTGACTGGCTCTTACCCACCACTCCCGGAATAAACCTGGCCACCGCATCCACAATCACCCAGGCCGCTGGCTCTCCTCCGGTCAGGACATAATCTCCAATGGATAGCTCGCCATCAACCAGGTACTCGGCTACTCTTTCATCAACCCCTTCATAGCGACCACAGATAAGAATCAACTGGCGTCTGGTGGCTAAAGCCCGGGCCAGCTCAGAATTAAATTTTTTTCCCTGCGGAGAAAGAAGATAGACAGAAGCGTCAGGGAAGACCTTGATTTTTTCAACGGCTTCAAAAATTGGTTCAGGCTTGAGGACCATACCCTCACCACCACCATAAGGGCGGTCATCAACCTGACGATGCTTATCATGAGTAAAATCACGCAGATTATGCACTCTTATCTCCAGCAAGCCCTTTTCTATCGCCTTTTTAATCACCCCGGCACTAAAAGCACTGCTTAAAAGTTCGGGGAAAATTGTAATTATATCAAATCTCATTTAAATCCAGGAGCCCTTCGGGTGGATCAATGATTATTAATTTGTTGGCGACATCAATGGAAAGACAAATGGCTTCCTCGAAAGGAATCAATATCTCCTTTCTGTCCTTTTCCACCACCATCAGGGTTTTCCCGTTTACTTCCCAAAAGCCTGTGACCTCTCCCACTTCCACCTGATCCCGGGTCCGGACAGCAGCCCCGATTAGTTCGAATTCATAAAACTCACCCTCGGCCAGGCGGGGTAAATTTTCTTCAGGAAATAGAACCTCCTGCCCCAGGCAAAAAAGAATTTCCTCGGTCGAATCCAATCCGGCTAACTTAATAATATATTCCCGCCCCCTCTTCTTTAAAGATTCAAGGCGGTAGGGTATGAGGTTTTTTTCTTTTTCTAAATATATTTCATTTCCTGGGGCCAGCAGAGCTTCTGCCCCCTCGTAAGGTCTGAACCTCAGCTCCCCCTTTTTTCCCTCTAAGTTAATTATTTTGCCGAGGACTATCAATTAGCTTTTTTCAATAATCTCCAGATTGAATCTCCTTTTCATCTTCATACCGGCGGCACCAAGAATCGTCCTAATCGCCCGGGCTGTCCGGCCCTGTTTTCCAATGACCTTGCCCAGGTCTTCAGGAGCCACCTTGAGCTCGAGGATTGTTGTCTGTTCGCCTTCGAGCTGAGAGACATGGACCTTATCAGGGTGATCAACCAGGGATTTGGCAATCAATTCAACCAGGTCTTTCACTGTAACCTCCTTTTTGCATAAGTTTATTCAGTTGCGTCCACAGATTGCGCAGCTCGTTCCAGGAGAGACAGGACCGTCTTGGAGGCTTGGACGCCACGAGCCAGCCAAGTCTTGGCCCTGGCCAGATCGATTTTTATCTCGGCTGGATCCTTCAGGGGATCATAATAGCCCAGATAATCGATGGCCTTACTCTCCCGGGGCCGGCGAGAATCAATGACGACTATACGGTAAAATGGCCTTTTTTTTGCTCCGAAACGCATCAATCTCATGGAAATCATGATTTTCCTTCTCAGTGAAGTCTAATCTTACCTTAATTATTAAGGCAAGTCAACCCTTATTTTTTGTTTTGACTAACAATTTATCGAACGTCCCAGGGTTTGAAGGTGGGTCATGGGACCGTAGAGTTTAACCAGCCTTTCAAACTCAGCCTGATCATAAAAGGGACATTGTCCCTCGCCAAAGGCCTTGGCCACTTCCACCACAAACCTGGCGGCCATTTCTATATCAAAAAACTGAGTGGCGCCAGTTGAGCAACCAGGAACCGGAATCTCTGACGTGATGGCCACACCCACCACCGGCGAGCTGGTAGCCGTGGCCGGTTGCATGATGCTGTTTAAATGATAAAGGCCATTCCCGTAAGGCGTTATGTCCTGGGTAGTTAAAGCAAAAACAACTGGAGCCCGGCCGGTAACAATTTCCATAATGGAAAGCAAAGCCTCACTTACCCTTAAGATATAGCCTTCTTTAACCGTGGGCGAGATGGCAAAACCCCGGTGATTTATTATTCTATTGCCGCGCGTGGTATCGATGGACAGAATAGCTTCCATGGCCGGATCAACTTCATACTGATTCATCACTTCCATCGAGACTGGCGAGTCCATAAAGGGCACGGGTTCGTGGGGAATAATGGGCGAATCAGGTGAAAGATGAGTGGCAATAATCACGTCACCAGCCAGAAAATCTCCCCTTGATCTCATTTTGGCCAGATAGGCGGCCACCGCGA